>Ga0207701_10000843_pt1 | contig 32545 bp, 29 predicted proteins | sample KBSSwiSSwithPhiX_FD_184294 | JGI IMG/M metagenome (GOLD analysis project Ga0207701, IMG submission 184294) | Switchgrass rhizosphere bulk soil microbial communities from Kellogg Biological Station, Michigan, USA, with PhiX - S5 (SPAdes) (version 2) | ecosystem: Environmental > Terrestrial >... | reverse complement strand
GGCGCGCTGGTCGCCTCGCTCATCCCGTTCCTGAAGAGCTACGGATTGCCGCGCGGCTGGAGCCCGGACCCCGCAGCCTTGTGGAAGATGGCGCGGCGCAGCCTGCCGGTCGCAGCCGCCGACGCGGTGGAATGGGGATCGCGGCGCGTGGACATCGCCATTCTCGGCCTGTTCTTCCGGCCCGAAATCGTCGGCATTTATTACGTCGCGCAGAACGTCGCTTCGCTGCCGGCCAAGCTCAAGACCAGCTTCGACCCGATCCTTGGCCCCGTCATCGCTCGCAACATCGCCGCCGGCGACCAGGGGGCGGTTGCCAAGCAGGTGCGGCAGGTCGGCTTCTGGGTGATCGCCGCGCAGCTAGGCGTAGCGCTGGCGCTGGCCATCCCGGGCGAGGCCGTGATGGGCCTGGTCGGCCCGGCCTTCGTCGCAGGTACCGGTGCGCTGGCCTTCCTGTTGTTCGCCGAAGTTATCGCGGCGACGGCTGCCGTCAGCGAAGCCGCGCTCATCTATGTCGCCAGACACCGCAACATGATGATCAGCCTGTCGATGATTGCGTTCCAGGCGCTACTGAGCGTCGCGCTGATCAAGCTGATGCAGGCCGAGCACTGGCCGGTAATGGTCCAGGCGACGGGTCCGGCGACCGCGCTGCTCATCTCCCTTGGCCTGGCCGCGATTATCAAGTCGCGTCTGCTGGGAAGCATCTTGAAGGCGCGCGTATCCGGGTGGCGCTGGGCCCTGATCTGGGCGAGCGCGGCGGGAATTGTCGTCGGTTGGCTGTTTACCCTGCTTCCGCACCGCCTCGAATGGCTGGAACTGATCGGCGGTATCCCTGCTATCCTGCTCGCGTTCGGGCTGGTCGTCTGGACCAGGGGCTTCGGTGCGGAAGACCGCGAGCTTTTCCGCATGCGCAAGGAAGAGATCGAGGAATTGAGCCTGCCCGACCCTTCGACCGGAGGCGATGCGCCGCGCTAATCCTAGTGCCGGAAGTGCCTCATCCCCGTGAAAACCATCGCCAAGCCGGCCTCGTCTGCCGCAGCGATGACATCATCGTCGCGGATCGAGCCGCCTGGTTGGATCACCGCCGTCGCGCCTGCTTCGGCTGCGGCGAGCAGGCCGTCGGCGAATGGGAAGAAGGCATCCGAAGCGACTGCTGAACCGATCGTGCGCGGCTGTGGCCAGCCATTGGCTTCGGCGGCTTCGGCGGCGCGGATGGCGGCGATTCGGGAGCTGTCGCGACGGTTCATCTGACCCGCGCCGATGCCGGCGGTAACGCCGTCTTTGGCGTAGACGATGGCGTTCGACTTGACGTGTTTTGCAACGGTCCAGGCGAACAGGCAGTCGGCCAGTTCCCGCTCCGTCGGCGCGCGCTTGGTGACCAGCTTCAGGTCATCGCGAGTGATGCGGCCATTGTCGCGGTCCTGCACAAGAAGGCCGCCGGCAATGACGGCGATACTCTGGCCGCATCGCGCCGGATCGGGCAGTTCGCCGGTGAGCAGCAAACGCAGATTCTTCTTGCGGGCAAAGATGGCGCGCGCCTCCTCGTCTGCGTCAGGAGCGACGACGACCTCGGTGAAAATGTCGGTGATCGCCTCCGCCGTCGCCGCGTCGAGCGGGCGATTGCTGGCGACGATACCGCCAAAGGCCGAGACACTGTCGCAGGCAAGCGCCTCTTTCCACGCATCGAGCAGATTGTCGCGGGTGGCGACGCCGCAGGGATTGGCGTGCTTGACGATGACGATGGAGGGCGGGCCGTCGCGGAATTCGCTGACGAGGTCGAGCGCCGCATTGGCATCGTTCAAATTGTTGTAGCTCAGTTCCTTGCCCTGCACCTGTTCGGCCTGGGCGATACCGTGTTCTGCCGGTCCGACGGGCAAATAGAGTGCCGCCTGCTGGTGCGGGTTTTCGCCGTAACGCAGCGGCATTTTCAATGTGCTGGCGCGAGTCCAGGTTGCCGGCCAGCGCTCGCCCTGGTCAGCGAAGGCGAACCATTGCGAAATGGTCGAATCGTAGGCGGCCGTCAGCGCATAGGCCTTGGCGGCAAGGCGCTTGCGAAGCTCGAGCGTCGTGCCGCCCTGCTCATCGAGCTCGGCCAATACGGCGGAATAGTCGGCGGGGTCGGTGACGATCGCGACCGAGGCGTGGTTCTTGGCCGCCGAGCGCACCATCGATGGGCCGCCGATATCGATATTCTCGATGATCGTGTCGCGATCGGCGCCGCTCATCACAGTGTTGAGGAACGGGTAGAGGTTGACGACGACGAGGTCGATCGCACCGATTTCATGCTCGGCCATTGATGCTTCGTGCTCGGCATTGCCACGTACCGCGAGGAGGCCGCCGTGGACCTTGGGATGGAGGGTCTTCACCCGTCCGTCCATCATCTCCGGGAAGCCAGTAACTTCACTAATTTCACGGACATCGAGACCAGAATCGCGAAGTTTGGCCGCAGTGCCGCCCGTCGAGACGATTTCGACATTGTGCCGGGCGAGGCCAGCCGCGAGATCCTCGAGGCCAGACTTGTCGGATAAGGAAATCAGCGCGCGCCTTACCGGCACCACATCGGTCATGAACGTCTTCCCTTAGCTTGAACGGCGGAATTGCCAGGCAGTTTGACCGCCCAGCGCCGAAACCTCGCCGACGACCGCCAATTGCAGGGTCGGTGTCACTTCGCCCGCTCCGGTCACGTGCAGGCTTTCCTCGATCGACAGCATCGCGCCCCGGCAGCGGAAATTCCACGGCGGTGCCCCGGGAGGGCGCAGGATCGCGCCCATGCCGTCGGCAGTCGCCGTCGCCTCGATCCCGGGTGCGAGATGGAAACGGATGGCAAAAGGTGAGGATTCTCGGATCTTTTTGCGACCCTTGGGGAGCAGCTGGTCGTTGCCGCGCACTTCCTTGCCGTCATTGCCGAGCACGACGTTGCGCTGATGTATGAGGCCAAAGCCGCGAAGGTAACCGTCGTGGCTTGCCGTCACGCGCGAACTGTCATTGTCTTCGGACCGGTCGATGACGACGTCGCTGACGCCTTTGCCCAACGAACCGTCGTCGAGAATGGCGATCGAGTTGGTGTCGTCCAGCGTCAATGTGCTGTGCGCGGCGGTCGTACGCAAAGCCTGGACCAGCTCATGCTGCAGGCGATGCGGCAAGAGCCCTGGCCCGCCGCAATTGACGACGATGCGCTGGGCGCCGTCGCTGAGTTCAAAAGCCAAGGTCGACGCGCTGCCCGCCAGCATCTTCGGCGGCGGAGGCGGCGCGGCATCCATGACCAGGATCGTGCCAAGCGCCGACAGGCGGTGATAGCCCCAGCCCCGGGCCTGGCGCAGGGGACGGGCGCGAAGGCCGCAGCCTTCGATAAGCGCGGCAACGCGGGCCGGATCGCCGGGATTGCCACCCTGCCAACTGGAAAGGCCGCCATCACCCATGGTGACGCCATGAAGCGCGGCCAATGCTGCTGCTGCTGCGCTCTCCAGCAAATCGGGGAGCGTCTGCTTGGCGGCGAAATAGGCCGCGCGAAGAAGGCCGAGGCGGTCGACCAACAACAACTGCTCCTCGGGCGAGCGGCTCATCAGTCCGCCGTCTTCGAACTGGGCGGCGGCGAGGGCGCGCATCAGGCCGGCCTCCGACCGGGCGATGCGCGGCAGGCCGCCCTGGATCAGCAAGGCGGCGGCGACGACGCCTGCCCAGGCGGTGATGCGCGGCAGGCCGGCGGGCGCCTTGTCGGCGTTGGCGTCAAGGTGACGCGCGCCGCGAGCGAGGGTGTTGAGCAATGCCGAGCGATAACCGCTTTCCCGGCTCGACAGGACATAGGGCGCGTAGGCCGTCCAGAACAGGATGCGCTCGCCCCAGAGTTCCGGCGCCCAGGCCTCGTCGACGCGGGTGCCATGGGCGACTAGCCAGCGGCCGACCAGGGCCTCGGCGACCTTGGTTCCCTTTTCGCGTCCAGCCGCGGCGGCGAGATCGCGGAGCCAGGAAAATCCCTGGAGGCTTTCGGCGAACGGGCCGTCGGCGCCAAGCGCTGCAAAGTCGAGTTCGGCGAGCGGCACCGCCTCGCTGCCGAGCACGAAACGGCCCGCAAGCAAGGCGTCGCCCCGCGCGCGGTTGCCGTCGACATGGTCGCGCGGCACGGCGGTCAGTCGGAGCGGGCTCTTGCGCGAGCCGATGAGCCGGGAGAGCAAGGAGCCCCGCGCCAGCTTGCCGACAATTTCACTTCTGGCCGCGTCGGCTGCGCTCATCCTTCTCCCCGGAGCGCTCGGATGTTGGCGGCATAATGGTCCGGCCCGCCCCGGAAGGCGGCGGTGCCAGCGACCAGCGCAGTGGCGCCGGCGTCAACCGCCTGGCGCGCGGTATCCGGATCGATGCCGCCGTCGACCTCGATAATGACGTCAAGATTTTCCTTGGCGACGCGCCTGGCGATTGCCTCGATCTTGCGAAGCTGGCTGGCGATGAACTTCTGGCCGCCAAAGCCCGGGTTGACGCTCATCACCAGGACGAGGTCGATGTCCTCCAGCACATAATCGAGCGCCTTGGCTGGTGTTGCCGGGTTAAGCGACACGCCGGCCTTCTTGCCGAGCGACTTCACATGCTGGACCGTTCGGTGGAGATGCGGCCCGGCCTCTGGATGCACGGTGATGATGTCGGCGCCCGCCTCCGCGAACGCATCTAGAAACAAGTCGACCGGCGAGATCATGAGGTGGACGTCGAACGGCTTGGTCGTGTGCGGGCGAAGCGCCTTCACGGCGCCCGGCCCGATGGTGAGGTTGGGCACGAAATGCCCGTCCATGACGTCGATATGGATCCAGTCGGCGCCGGCCTGGTCGATGGCGCGCACTTCCTCGCCAAGCTTGGCGAAGTCCGCGGAGAGGATCGACGGCGAGATGATCGGCTGGGCCATGGAGCCGATTAGACGGGAAACCCCCTTTTCGACAAGCGGCTTGACCGGGAGCCGTCTTATTCCAATAATACAGTACGGAACAGGGAGGCGATTGATGAGGAAACGCATGTTGTTGGGTGCAGCGGCGGCACTTGCGGTAGCAGCTCCGGCCCATGCCGTGCCGGCCGACTTCAAGGCCAAGGCGGATGCGCTCTTAAAGAAGAGCTTTCCCGATGCCGGACCGGGCGCCGCGGTGATCGTCACCGAGCATGGCAAGCCGGTCTATGAAGCCGGCCAGGGCCTCGCCGACATCAACGCCAAGACGAGGATCACGCCGGAGACGGTCTTCCGCATCGGCTCCATCACCAAACAATTCTCGGCCGCGATCATGTTGCAGCTGGTGGTCGAGGGGAAAGTCAGCCTCGACGACAAATTATCGAAGTTCCTCCCCGACTATCCCAAGCCCGGCGCCGACGCGACGATCGCCGAGCTCCTGAATCATACGGTCGGCGTCCAGAGCTATACCGACATCCCCGGCTGGATGGACGAAAAACACACGGCCAAGGCCTATACGACCGAGCAGATGATCGCCGAATTCAAGGACCTCCCCTCGCCGTCCAAGCCCGGCGAGAAATGGGCCTATAACAATAGCGGCTATGTGCTGGTCGGCGCGGTGATCGAGAAGGTCACCGGCAAGCCCTGGTACCAGAATGTCGAAGAGCGGATCGCCAAACCGCTCGGCCTCAAGACAATCCAGTACGGCATCGTCGAGGACAAGATGCCGCGCATGGCAAGGGGCTATACCGACAAGGAGGGCAAGGTTGCCCCCTCACAGATCATCAACATGAGCGTACCGCATGCCGCCGGGGCGCTAATCGGGTCGGTCGAGGATCTAGCCAAGTGGAACGCGGCGCTGCGCCAGGGCAAGGTCGTCCCGGCCGAACTTTACGCGAAGATGAATTCGCCCACCAAGCTGCCGGACGGGTCGAGCGAGCCCTACGGCTTCGGTATGGGGATGCGCGACGTGCGCGGTCATAAGGCTTTGGGCCATAGCGGCGGCATCTTCGGCTTTTCGACCGACAGCATTTACCTTCCCAAGGAGGACGTATTCGTCGCCGTATTCGCAAATAGCGACCAACCGGTGACACAGCCGGGAACCGTCATGCTGCAGCTGGCGGCGATGGCGATTGCCGACCCCTATCCGACCTTCAAGCGGGTTGCGCTCGACGCGAAGGCGGTGGAGCCGTGGGTAGGGCTCTACAAGGTCAAGGACGGCGAGCGCCGTGTCTTCCTGCGCGACGGCAAACTCTATACGCAGCGTACTGGCGGCGGCGAGCTGGAAGCTTTCTCCGCCGGTAATGGCAAATATTTCTACGCGAACAGCCTGACCTGGTTCGAGCTGAAACGCGACAAGGCGGGGACGCCCGTCGTCGCCATGTACCAGCAGGGCGCACCGACGGCAGAAGTGGCGGCGCGGTCGGGCGACATTCCGGCAGAGCTGCCGGTTGCCGAGGTGCCGCGATCGACCTTGCTGACCTATGCCGGCAATTATGTCGCCGCGATCGGGACGTTGACTGTTGCGGTGCCGGAGCAAGGGCCGATGACCGTGCAGTTGACGGGCCAGCAGGCGATCCCCGTGGCAGCCGTCACCCAGACCGAATTCCGGCTGATCGGCGTCGATGCGCGCGTTGTCTTCGAGGTCGAGGGCGGCAAGGCGACGGGAGTCACCATTAAGCAGGGCGGCCAGGAAATGCCGATGAAGCGCGTCGACTAGTTGCGGCTCAGGCGGGCGAAGAAGAATCCGTCGAGCCCGCCTTCCGCTTCGAGCATGCCGGGCAGGACGCGGACCCAGCCTTCTGGTGATGACGTCACGCCGTCAGGCAGCTCGGCTGTCCGGGGCGGATCAATGTCGAAGCCCGGATTGCGGTCGAGGAAGACGGCGAGCGTTCCCTCGCCTTCCTGCGGTTCCAGCGAGCAGACCGCATAGATGAGATAGCCGCCGGGCTTCACCATTGCCGCCGCACGGTCGATAAGCCGGGTTTGCAGATCCGCGCTTTGGTCGATGATGGCCGGGCGAGCCCGATAGAGGACTTCGGGATGGCGACGGAAGGTGCCAGTCGCCGAGCATGGCGCATCGAGCAGCACGGCGTCGAATTGCCTCGGCGCCTCCCAGTCCAGGGCGTCCGCGACGACAAGTTCCGCCTTGAAACCGGTGCGGTCGAGGTTGCTGCGCAGTCGTGCCAGACGACTTTCCGACTGATCCAGCGCGGTGACGCGGTGCCCGGCTGCAGCCAATTGCATGGTCTTGCCGCCGGGAGCAGCGCAGAGGTCGAGAATGTCGGCTGGCTCGTTCGGCATCAGGCGGGCAGGAAGCGACGACGCGAGATCCTGCACCCACCAGGCGCCATCATCGTAGCCCGCCAGCCTTGTCACTGACTGGCTGGTTAGGCGGACATGGCGGGGAGCAAGGGACTTGCCTTCCTGTTCGGATGCGAAGGCCTGGGCATCGGAATCGTTGCGGAAGCTGAGATCGAGAGCCGGCCGCCCGGCGATGGCGCGGCGAGCTGCGAGGAGGGCGTCTTCGCCCCAGGCCTTGCCCCATCGCTCCTCGACCGCATCCGGCAGATGCGGCGCATCGATTGCCGGCATTCCGCGCCGAAGCAGGGTGCCGAGCACACCGTGCACCAGGCGGCGCGGGCCGCCTGCGACGAGCGGCAAGGCGGTGGCGACAAGCGCATGGTCCGGTGTTTGGAGCGCAATCTTTTGGGCGAGCGCAATCCTGAGCACCATTCGCGCCTTGGAATCGTCGGGCAGGCGTTGGCGCGTCGCCGAATCGATCAGCCGATCGAGGTCGGGCAGCCGCCGCATCGTCTCGCCGGCAATTGCGAGTGCCAAAGCGGCATCGGCAGGCGGCAGCTTCGTGCCTTGGGAGGCTGATTCCAATGTCCGTGCGCGACGGAGCACGGCATCGAGCATCGAAAGCGCCGCCTGGCGCGCACCAAGGCCTTCGACCTTGTCCACCTAATGCAATTCTGTGCGACGGGGCGGGCGAGTGCGCAGTGCCTCGAGCACCTCGGGAAGGCTGCGGCGTTCGGCGAGCAGGTCGTCGACGGCGGTGACGATGGGCATATCGATGCCTTGTTCGTCGGCGATGCGGCGGAGCACCGGGGCGGTGAACGCGCCCTCCGCGACGGTGCGGCGGTCGCTCATCATTTCCTTCGCCGAGCGGCCTTCCGCAATCGCCTTGCCGAGCGAGAAGTTGCGGGAGCTGGTCGAGGTGCATGTGAGAACGAGATCGCCCAGTCCCGCCATGCCGGTCAGCGTTTCCAGCCGGGCGCCGTGTGCCAGCCCGAAGCGCGCCATTTCGGCGAAACCGCGCGCGATCAGCGCCGCACGGGCGTTCTGGCCGAGGTTCGAGCCTTCGACGACGCCGCAGGCGATGGCGAGGACGTTCTTGACCGCTCCACCGATCTCGGCCCCGGTGATGTCGTCGGTCAGATAGATACGAAACGTCGGCAGGCCGATCCGTTCGCGCAGGTCTTCGCCGAGTCCCCAATTTGCGCATGCCAAAGTGACAGCGGTGGGCTTCGCGGCGGCGACTTCGTGGGCAAAGGTCGGGCCGGAAATGACGTTGATCGGTGAATCCGGGCAGACCTCCGCGGCAACATGGTGGAGCATCAGGCCCGTGCTGTTCTCGATCCCCTTGGAGCAGAGAACCAGTGGCTTGCCGGCATGCGGCGCCTTTTCGAGCACCGCGCGCATATGCTGCGCTGGAGTAACCACCAGCCAGGCATCGCAGTCAGCAAGAGCGGCCAGGTCGGTGGTGGCACGGATGGCGGGAGAGAGCGGAACGCCGGGAAGGTAGAGGCTGTTTTCGCTGATTGAGTTGATGGAATCGGCGACTTCCTGTTCGAGCACCCAGAGCAGCGTGTCGCGTCCCGATCCGGCGGCAACCTGGGCTAGCGCCGTTCCCCAGGCGCCGCCGCCGATCACCGCCAGCTTTTCGATCGTCATGCCTTCACCCCTGCACCGCGCACCTTTTCCGCCACCTCGTCCAGCGGCCAACGCGCTCGCGCCGGCGCATCGAGGCCGTCGCATTTGCCCGCCGCCAAACGCTCGGACCCCGCCCAGGCGATCATCGCCGCATTGTCGGTGCAGAGCCAGCCGGGCGGTACGCTGAAGGCGCGGCCTTTGTCCGTCGCCAGTTCCGCGAGGGCCGAGCGCAGGGCGCGATTGGCGGCGACGCCGCCAGCGACGACGAGCGTCGGCGCATCGCTCTTTTCCAGCGCGAGCGAGGTACGGTCGACCATGCAGTCGACGACGGCCTGCTGGAAGCTGGCGGCGATGTCGGTGGGCTTGTGCGTCCCCGCCGCGACCGCGCGCTGCACGGCGCTCTTGAGGCCGGCAAACGAGAAGTGAGGTTCGCCACTGCCAACGAGTGGACGAGGAAGCGGCACAGCCTGCGGGTCGCCGTCTTTGGCCAATTCCTCGATGGCCGGGCCGCCCGGATAGGGCAGTCCGAGCAGCTTCGCCGCCTTGTCGAAGGCTTCGCCGGCGGCATCGTCGATGGTCGTCGCCAGCCGTGAATAATCGCCAACGCCGCGCACTTCGAGCAGTTGGCAGTGGCCGCCGCTGGCGAGCAGCAACAGATAGGGAAATTGCAGGTCCGGATCGACGAGGCGCGGGCTCAGCGCATGACCTTCGAGATGATTGACCGCGACCAGTGGCTTGCCGCTCGACAGGCTGAGTCCCTTGCCTGCGAGCAGGGCGACCATGACGCCACCGATCAGGCCGGGGCCGGCGGTGGCGGCGATGGCGTCGATCTCGCTGATGCTGACATCCGCTTCGGCCAGAACCTGGCGGATCAGGCCGGGAAGAATCTCGACATGGGCGCGGGCGGCGATTTCCGGCACCACGCCGCCGAACGGACGATGTGCTTCGTTCTGGCCGACAATCGCCTGCGCCAGAATCTGGCGGTCGGACGTTACCAGCGCTGCAGCGCTGTCGTCGCAGGAGGATTCGAGGCCGAGGATGAGTGCCATCGCGAAGTCCTTTGCCTCAAGGCCGGGCCCTCGGCTAGTGCGGCGCCGTGGATAGCTTCCTCAAGCTCGGGACGCGCGGATCGCCGCTGGCGCTGGCGCAGGCGCATATGGCGGCCGCGGCGCTGGAGGTCGCGCACCACTGGCTCGGCGGCCGCGTCGAGACCGTCGTTATCAAGACCAGCGGCGACAAGGTGCAGGATCGGCCGCTCGCCGGCATTGGCGGAAAGGCTCTGTGGACCAAGGAGCTGGATGCCGCCTTGCTGAAGGGCGAGACGGATGCATCGGTCCATTCGATGAAGGACGTCGAGACCGAGCGGCCCGCTGCTTTGTGCCTGGCGGCGATGCTGACGCGCGCCGATGTCCGCGACCGATTGATCGGTGCGGACTCCATCGAGGCGCTGAGGCAGGGCGCGACGGTTGGCACTTCGTCGCCGCGCCGCGCCGCGCAACTGCTGCGGCTTCGACCTGACCTGAAAATCGTTACCTTCCGCGGAAATCTCGGTACGCGCCTCGCCAAGCTCGAGGCAGGCGAGGTCGATGCTACCCTGCTCGCCGCTGCGGGGCTGGAGCGGCTGGGCCAGGGGCATATCGGGGTGCCCATCCCCGTTGACGTCATGCTGCCGGCGCCGGGCCAGGGTGCGATCGGCATCGAATGCCGGTCCGATGATCATGAAACTTTGTCGAAACTGACCCGGGTCAGCGACCACCAGGCCTCGGTCGCGGTGAAGGCGGAGCGCGCTTATGCCCGCGCGCTCGGCGGCAGCTGCCATTCCCCGGTCGGTGCCTTTGCCGAGATCAGGGACGGCCAAGTCCATTTGCGCGCGGAAATCCTGAGCGAGGACGGCAAGGCCCGTCTCGCGGACGAAGCCCGTTTCAAGATCGGTGACGACAAAGCTGCCGAAGCGCTGGCGAGGGCGATGTTGGCCAAGGCGCCTGAAAGCATCCGGCGACTGTTCTCGGCGGGATGAGGCCGCTCGTCATACTGCGGCCCGAACCTGGCAGCAGCCGCAGCGCTGCCCGCGCAAAAGCGCTGGGCCTGGAGGTCGTGCAAATTTCGCTGTTCGCGGTGGTGCCGATGGAGTGGGAAGCCCCGGACCCCGGCGCATTCGACGCAATCATCTTGACCAGCGCCAACGCCGTTCGCCACGGCGGCGAGGAAATACTGAAACTGAAGAGCCTGCCGGTGCATGCGATTGGAGAAGCCACGGCTGCCATGGCGCGCGCAGCCGGTTTCACTGTTGCCAGCGTGGGCGAAGGCGGAAGCCGGGCCATGAACCTGCCGCAAGGGCAGAGGCTGCTCCATCTCACTGGAACCGATCATCTGGCATTCCCGAGCACGACGGACATCGCCGTCTATGAGGCACGGATAGTCGATGACCCTGAGGGGATCGCACAACTCAACGATTGTGTGATCGCCGTTCATTCGCCGCGGGCCGGCGTCCGGCTGGCTGAACTGGTCGAGGACCGCACACGAATTACCATCGCTGCAATCAGCGAGGCCGCCGCCACCACATGCGGCCCGGGATGGCAAGAGGTCCGTACCGCCGCCGAGCCCAATGACATCGCCCTGCTGGCTCTCGCAGCCAGCCTGTGCGAAAGTCATGACGCATGAGCAACGGAACCACTAGGCGCACGCGCGGTTGGACGGCCACTTTGGCCTGGATCCTGTTGCTGCTCGTCGTAGGCGCCGGCCTCGCCGTCTGGGGACTGACCCGCTGGGATGCGGCCGCGCGCTTCTTCGGCATTGCGCCGCAACCCGCGCCGATCGCTGCGCGCGCCCAGCAGCAACAGGCGCTGGCCCAACCGCAGCTGGCAGTCGCAGCCGATCCCAACCAGGCCGCGAAAATGGCCGATCTCGACGGGAGGCTGCGCGCAGTCGAGAATAGTTCGCGCCGAACCGCGGGGTCGGTCGGCCGGGCCGATGCCTTGCTGGTCGCTTTCGCCGCTCGACGCGCCATCGATCGCGGCGTCCCGCTCGGCTATCTGGAGACCATGCTTGCGGACCGCTTCGGCGACACTAATCCGCGCGCCGTCGCCGCAATCATCAATGCCTCGCGCGAACCGGTTACGCTCGACCAGCTGATTGCCGACTATGATCAACTGGGCCCGGCGCTTCGCCGTGGGGCGCCCAACGAAAGCTTGTGGGCGGGTTTCAAACGCGAAATGGGGTCCCTTGTCGCCGTTCGCCGAGCCGCGACCCCATCGGGCAAACCGCAGGCGCGCTATGAGAGGGCGACGACGCAGCTGCAGAATGGTCGGGTCGATGCCGCCTTGGCAGAGACCATGCGCTTGCCCGGTGCACCGCGCGCGGAGGATTGGATCGCGAAGGCCCGCCGCTACGTCTTCGCCCATCGGGCGCTGGACGAGGTGGAAAGCGCCGCATTGCTGTCCGGCGGGCGCTGACTCGGCTGGTCGCCAAAAGGATTCGCCTCGCCGCAGCCCAGCTTCCGTTCAGCTTCGCGAGCGCATGATAAGTGACTGGAATCTTGGGCGTGCTGGGGGACAGGCATTCATGGCGTCATTCGGTTTGCAGAGGATATTCGCGGTCCTGCTGTGCCTCACGCCTGGCGCCGCCGCCTGTGCTGCGCCGGATGCCGCGCCGTCGCCGGTCCGGGCGCAAACCCAGCGCACCGTCCATGTCGCCGCCCCGGCCGCGCTTGCCGCTCGCATCCGCGAGCTCGGCGCCGGCTTCGACGGCCGCGTTGGCATTGCCGTCCAGTCGATCGACGAGGGCTGGCGTACCGGGTGGAAGGCCGATGAGCTTTATCCGCAGCAGAGTTGCTCCAAATTCTGGGTGTCGCTGACCGCGCTCGATGCCGTCGACCGCGGCAAGGTGTCGCTCGACGACCAGGTTTCGTTCGGCCGAGATGACCTGACCCTGTTCCACCAGCCGATCGCGGCCCAGGTCCTCGCCGGAGGCTATACGACGACGCTTGGCGACCTCATGGTCAAGGCGATCACAACCAGCGACAATACCGCCAACGACAAATTGATGCGCTCAATCGGCGGGCCGGACGCGGTGCGCAGCTATCTTGCCCGCAAGAACATCACGTCCGTCCGTTTCTACAATGGCGAGCGCGCGCTGCAGTCGAAGATTGCCGGCCTGATCTGGAGCCAGAGCTATTCGATCGGCGATGCCTTCTACAAGGCGCGCGACGCTCTGCCGTTCTCTGTCCGCAAAGCAGCATTCAACCGCTATATCGAGGACCCTTATGACGGCGCCTCGCCCAACGGATTCGTGTCGGGGCTGGCACGGCTGAAGCGGGGGGAGTTGCTGTCGCCATCCTCAACCGCGCGCCTGTTGTCGATCATGGGCAATACCAAGACCGGCGCCAACCGACTGAAAGGCGGGCTCAAGCCTGGTTGGTCCCTGAGCCACAAAACGGGAACGGGCCAAATCCTGGGCGATGTCCAGGCAGGCTATAACGACATCGGCATCCTGACCGCTCCGGACGGGCGAAGCTATGCGGTGGCCGTGATGATCAAGAAAACATCGGTGCCGCTGCCAACGCGCATGACCCTGATGAACAATGTCGTCCGTGCCGTCATCGACAGCCATCAGACCAATGGGGCCGCTTATACCCTCTGACCTCGCAGATGTCGGCGTCCGACTGCGCGCCACCCCTGACGTGCAGCGGGTACCGGCGCCGAATCTCGAACTATTCATCGTGAAGCACTTCCTGCGGCCGGACCTGTGCGCCCAACTAATCGAGCGTATCGACCGGCACCGCCGGCCGAGCACGATCGCCGACGACAAGGGCATCGACGCGTATTTCCGGACCAGTGAAACCTGCGACCTCGACGGCGGCGACCCGTTCGTCGCCACCGTCAACGCCAGAATTTGCGAATTGCTGGGGCTGCCCGAAGAGCTGAGCGAACCGTTGCAGGGGCAACGTTATGCATCGGGCCAGGAGTTCAAGCCGCACACCGACACGTTCGAGCCTACCGGCGTCGATTATTTCGAACATTGCGCGGAGCGCGGCAACCGCAGCTGGACGGCCATGTGTTACCTGAACGAGCCCGAGGACGGCGGAGCGACACGCTTCAAGGCGATCGGCAAGACAATCCGGCCGGCAGCCGGCAAGCTCCTTTGCTGGAACAACCTGCTGCCCGACGGACGACCGAACCCGGCGACGCTTCACCAGGGCATGAAGGTTCGCAAGGGTACCAAATTTGTTCTCACCAAATGGTTCAGGGAGCGTGCAGCTGTCGTTTGATAGCCGTAACGGCAACCGGCGGCTTCGTTGAAGCGTTGCGCTGGGTAAACAGGGTCTCTCGAAGGAGAGGGAGTATGCGCCTCGTCGTTCCTGCCGCGCTCGCGGCCACCGTCATCGGGCTTGCCGCCTGCAACACCTATGCCGAGCCGGCCAGCGCTGCGAATGCCGCGGCCACCGGCGGCCGCCAATGCTTCTACGCGCCGAACGTCACCGGCTATCGCCGTGGACTGGGGGACACGGTGATCGTCAACACCAACAGCCGCGACTATTACCAGTTCGACACACAGCCTTACTGCGCCGACCGGATCGACTGGGAGAACCGGATTGCGCTGCGTTCGCGCACCGGGACCTTCATCTGCAACGGCTATGACGCGGAAATCTACGTACCCGAGGCAGTCGGAGCGGCCTATTGCCCGCTTTATCACATGCACAAGCTGACGCCGGCCGAAGTCGCCACGGTCCGGGCGACTCCGCCGCGCGATAAACGCTGATTCTGGAGTTGGTACGCTGGAGCGGGCGAAGGGATTCGAACCCTCGACCCCAACCTTGGCAAGGTTGTGCTCTACCCCTGAGCTACGCCCGCTCTGTGCGCTGGACCGCCGGAATCGAATGATCGGCAGCCGGGTGAGGCGGCGCGCCTAGCATGGCCCGCCGACGCCGCGCAAGTAGGGCCTGATGCCTTGCCGCGCAAGGCCCGCTCGCCCATATGCCGGCAAGCTGATCAGGTGGAGTAAATGAAGCGTGGCGACCCTCGGCATCAGTGAAGCGGAACGCGAGGCGCTGGCCCGGTTCGAACGCGACGTCATCAATCCGTCGATGACGCAACTCGTGGTCCTGCAGTTCACCGCCGAGTGGTGCGGGCCGTGCAAGCAACTCTCGCCGATCCTCGACAAGGTCGCCGCCGATTATGCCGACAAAGGTGTCGCGCTCCGGCGGATCGACGTCGACGAGGAGAAAATGGTCGCAGCCCAGTTCCGCATCCAGTCGATCCCGACCGTCTATGCGCTCTTCCAGGGTCAGCCGGTCGCCGACTTGACCAATTACCGCACCGAAGGGCAGATCAAGAGCGCGCTCGACCAATTGCTCGGTCAATTGCCGGTGCAGGGCGAGGCGCAGGAGCTCAAAGCCCAGATCGAGCCGTTGCTTGCGAAAGCCGACCAGGTGCTCGCCGCAGGCGATGCCGCCGGCGCCGCCAGCATCTTCGCGCAGATCCACGACCTGGCGCCGGACGACCCGGAGGCGACCGGCGGGCTGACGCGGGCGCTGGTCGGAGACGGGAAGACGGACGAAGCGCGGGCTCTGCTCGATTCGCTCGACACCGAGGTCGCCAAGCATCCGGCCATAGCCCGGGCGCGCGCTGCGCTGGAAGTCGCCGCGACGCCAGTGGCCGACGTTTCTGCTGAGGAAGCGCGGCTCGACGCAAATCCTGACGACCACGAGGCACGCTTCGCCATCGCCAATGCGAAAATGGCCTCCGGCGACCGCGACGGTGCGGCTGACGCCCTGCTAGAAATCATCGGCCGCGACAAAGAGTGGAACGAGGGGGCAGCACGCACCCGCTTCCTGCAATTGCTTGAGGCGGCTGGGCTGGAGGACCCCTGGGGCCGGGCGCAGAGGCGGCGGCTGTCGGCGGTGCTGTTCACGTGATGGACGCGAAGCCGGTGCGGGTGCCGATCTTCCCGCTGGCCGGGGCGATCCTGTTTCCACGCGCGCAATTGCCGCTGCATGTCTTCGAGGATCGTTATCGCTCGATGGTGGAGGATGCGCTGACCAGTAGCGGACGTATCGCCATGATCCAGCCGCTGGACGAGAGCGAGCGGCCGCCCCTCTATAGGGTCGGTTGTGTCGGCGAACTGGTCGGCGTCGAGGAGCTGGAAGACGGCCGTTACAACATCATGCTGCTCGGCTCGAACCGGTTCAGGCTGATCGCTGAAGCGGATGTGCCGACGCTCTACCGCCAAGCCGATGTCGACCTCGCCGCCTTCAACGATGAGGAGCCGCCGGCGCTGGCCAGTATCCAGCGCGCCGAAGTCGAGCGGGAGGCCCGCAAGTTCGGCGATGCCCTTGGCCTCGCGGTCGATTGGGAAGCAGTCAGCCGGCTCGACGACGAAATGCTGGTGAACGCCATTGCCCAGGTCGCGCCATTCGACACCGGCGCCAAGCAGGCGCTTCTGGAAGAGGTCAGCCTGGCGGGGCGCGCCGATCTCGTTGTCCAATTGATGCAATTCCAGCGGCTGGCCCCCGGGGGCGCCGACATGGGACAGACCCTGCAATAATCAGATCGGCAAGCCGCGGAGCAATAGTGGCAGGTCGCCGCTCGTCCCGCGGGCTTCGCTCATCAGTCGGTCCTTCACCGGCCCAACCCGTGACGTCAGGGCCATGCCGAACCGGCGGATCGCCGACGGCAGTTTGCCCGGAATACCGTAGAGCCGGGTGAGGCCATCTGTGGCAGCTGCCACCATCAACGTGTCGAGGCTGCGCCAGCGCTGGTAGCGGTCCATCAGTTGCCGGTCGCCAAGGTCTAGTCCCAGCCGGGCACCTTCGACGAGCACCTGCGCCAACGCAGCTGCGTCGCGGAAGCCTAGGTTCAGCCCCTGTCCCGCAATCGGGTGGATAGCATGGGCGGAATCGCCGACCAGGGCCAGGCGCCGGTCGGTAATGCGGGCGGCATGGTGGAAGCCGAGGGGGTAGGATTGGCGCGGCGCCAGCAGGCCGACCTTGCCGAGAAAGCCGCCCATCGCCGCCTGCGCCTCGGCGGCGAACTGTTCGTCCGACAAAGCCAGAAAGCCCGGAGCGTCCTCCTTCTGAACAGACCAGACGATCGCCGAACGATGTCCGCCCTCGTCGTCGATCATGGGCAACAGGGCGAAGGGCCCGGTCGGATAGAAGATTTCCCAGGCGATATGCTCGTGTGGCCGTTCGTGCCGCAGCACCGAGACAATCGCCGCATGGTCATATTGCCAGCGGGCGATGCGGATTCCGGCTTCCTCGCGACTGGGCGAGTTCCGGCCTTCCGCAACCGCTAGCAAGGGCGCGCGAATCTCGCTGCCGTCCTGCAATCGAACCATGACGCCATGTTCGCCGCGCTCAATATGCTCGGCGCGGGACTTCCAACGCAGGTCGATCTTGTCGCCGGCGTCGACCCGCGCGCGCAACGCATCACGGAGGTGCCGGTTCTCATGCATGAAGCCCAAGGGCTCATCGTCGTCCTCGGGCGCTTCGAAAGCGAGATGGCCCGGCTGGAGGCCGTCCGCCACGCGGATGGTGCGGATCGGGCAGCCGGCATGCGGGAAGAGTGCGCCAACGCCGATGGTGTCGAGCATCCGCCGCGAGCTGGAGGAAACGGCGCTAGTGCGCCCGTCGAACTTGGCGTCCTTCCAGCTTTCCGGATCGACGGGATCGACGACGGTGCAGGAAAGGCCGCTCGAATCCAGAGCCGCGGCGAGCGCGAGGCCGATCAATCCGCCGCCAAGAATGATGACGTCCGAGCGTGTCATGGATGCCGCGCTTAGCGGCTAAACAGCGATGGGGCGAGTGCACTCTCGCTTGACCCGCGAGTCCGCGAGAGCGCATTGTGCGTCAAAGACTTACCGGGGGATGACAATGGCGACCGCTGCCGAGCGGGCCCGCAAGCGGGATCTGGGGCCCGACTGGAGGGAAAAGCTCCGAGATTCCGTGCGCCTGCTGGCCGTGCGGACGATCGGCATCTTGCTGCTGGCGGGCAGCCTGGCGCTCGCCGTCGCCCTGGCGACACACCATAGCGTCGATCCCAGCTTCTCGACCGCCGCCGGCGGGCCGCCGGTCAATTGGGTCGGCACGCCCGGGGCCTATGCCAGCGACCTGTTGCTGATCCTGTTCGGACCGGCGTCGGCCCTGTTCCTGCCGGTCCTCGCCATTGCGGGATTGAGGATGATGCGGGGTGACGGTGCCGGGCGGCTCGGTCGTTCCCTGTTCGTCACCGCCATCGGCATCCTGCTGGCCGGCATCGCCCTCGCCATGGTTCGCGATACCGCCGTTTCGGGCCTGCCTGCCGGCTGGGGCGGCGCGCTCGGTTTCGCCGGTGCTCACGGCATTGACGCAGGAATCAATCTGATCGGCAATCCGAACATCGCCGGGCCGTTGCGCATGGCGGTGATGGCCGTCTTCGCGCTCGGCGGCCTGATCCTTGCGTGGTTCGCACTTGGGCTGCGGGACGAAGAAAAGGGTTGGGTTGGGGGCCTGTTCAAACGCGACCCAAATCGCCCGGACCGGCCGCCGCGGCGGACGGTCGAAGAGCGGGAGGCCCGCGATATGGCGGCGGCGCCACCGCGTTCGCGTCCTGCCGTCGCGGTCGCCGAGCCGGCCAAGCCTGTCGCGGCGGCAGCACCCCGCAAGGGCGACGGCCGCAAGCGCGCGCCGCAGCAGGCGAGCCTGGCTTTGGGCGACGACTATGTCCTCCCTTCGCTCGAGTTGCTCAATGCCCCGCCGGCGCAAGGCAAGACACAGGTCGATCGCGCCGGGCTGGAGCGCAACGCTCGCCTCCTCGAAAGCGTGCTCGAGGATTTCCATGTGCGGGGCGACATCGTCGAGGTCCGCCCCGGCCCGGTCGTCACGATGTACGAACTGGAGCCGGCGAGTGGCATCAAGGCGAGCCGGGTCATCCAGCTGGCCGACGACATTGCCCGCAACATGTCGGCCTTGTCGGCGCGCGTCGCAACGATCCCCGGCCGCAGCGTCATCGGCATCGAATTGCCCAATTCCAAGCGCGAATCCGTCAGCCTTTCCGAACTGATCGGCAGCCAGGCTTTCGAGGACCAGGCGATGTCGCTGCCTCTCATCCTTGGCAAGAATATCTCCGGCGATCCGGTCATCGCCGACCTGGCCCCCATGCCCCACCTGCTCGTCGCCGGCACGACCGGTTCGGGCAAGTCGGTCGGACTCAACTGCATGATCCTTTCGCTGCTCTACCGGATGAGCCCGGACGAGTGCCGGATGATCATGATCGACCCAAAGATGCTGGAACTCAGCATCTATGACGACATCCCGCATCTTCTCTCGCCGGTAGTCACCGAGCCCGGCAAGGCGATCCGCGCGCTCAAATGGACCGTCGAGCAAATGGAGGAGCGCTATCGCATGATGGCAAGCCTCGGCGTTCGCCAGCTGGCCAGCTTCAACGCCAAGGTCCGCGACGCCAAGGCCAAGGGGGCGCAGCTCGGGCGGCGCGTCCAAACCGGCTACAACGCCGACACCGGCCAGCCGGTCTACGAGACCGAAGAGCTGGAATATGAGGTACTGCCGCAGATCGTCGTCATCGTCGACGAGCTCGCGGACCTGATGATGACGGCCGGCAAGGAGGTCGAATTCCTGATCCAGCGGCTGGCGCAAAAAGCGCGCGCCGCCGGCATCCATCTGATCATGGCGACGCAGCGGCCGTCGGTCGACGTCATCACCGGCGTCATCAAGGCCAATCTTCCGACCCGCATCAGTTTCCAGGTCACCAGCAAAATCGATTCGCGCACCATCCTCGGCGAACAGGGCGCCGAACAGCTGCTGGGAAAGGGCGACATGCTATACATGCCAGGCGGCAAGCAGATCGTCCGTGTCCACGGCCCATTCGTATCCGACGAGGAAGTCCGCCACGTCGCCGAGCATTGGCGGCGGCAGGGCGTGCCCGACTATAACCAGGCGGTCACAGAGGAACCGGAGGACGGCGGCTATCTGTTCGACGGCCAACCGACCGGCGACGACGATCCGGAAACGCAGCTCTACCGCAAGGCGATCCAGATCGTCGCCGAGAGCCAGAAGGCCTCGACCTCCTACCTGCAGCGGCAGCTGCGCGTCGGATACAACAGCGCCGCGCGTCTCATCGAACGGATGGAGAAGGACGGATTGGTCGGCCAGCCGGATCATGTCGGCCGCCGCGAAGTGCTGATCGACACCGACGGTCACCCCCTCTAACGGCCGTTTTGAACCCTGAACGAACGGGAACCCACGGGTTCAGTCCGCATTCAATGGCGAAACGCCACCACCGGCGGCAAGATTTCCAGGAGTTTGTGATCATGGCCTTTCCGACCCTTTTTGCCCGCGCGCTGACGCCCGCCCTCACCGTCGCCGTGCTGGCCGGTCCCGCCATTGCAGCGTCGACGGGCGAGCTGGCGCAGGTCGAACAGCATCTTGCGGCCGCCCAGTCGATGACCGCCAACTTCGTCCAGACTGACAGCAAGAACCACCAATTGACCGGCACGATGCAGTTGAAGCGCCCGGGCCGGATCCGCTTCGAATATGGCCGCGGCGCCAACATGCTGCTCGTCGCCAATGGCAAGACCTTGACGTTCATCGACTATGACGTCGGCCAGAAGTCGAGTTGGGCGATCGCCAAATCGCCTCTCAGCGTCCTGCTGTCGGGCAATCCCGACCTCGGTCGCATCGCCCGCGTCCTGCCAAGCGCCGACAGCCGTATCTTGCTGGTCCGCGCCCGCGATTCGCGGCGGCCGGAATTCGGGACGATGATTCTCGCTTTTGTGAAGACGCCGGGCGCCCCGGCTGGCCTGCGCCTAGAAGGCTGGACGGCGATTGACGCGCAGAACAAGCGCACGACGGTGAAGCTGGATGGCCAGCGTTACAACGTCGCGGTGGCGGAAAGCGCGTTTAGCTACGCGGAGCCCGCCAAGAAGTCGAAACGTTAAAAATACGTAGCAAAGTAAAACTGTTCATCATGCGGTCAGCATCGCGCGCGTAAAGCGGCATGGATCGCTGCACTTAGCCGGGGTTTCCCCCTGTTACCCGGGCAGCAGCGATCGCCTTGCGTGACGAACGCTTGGTCGGCCCTCGCTCCAATGCCCCCGGAGCGGGGGCCTTTTCCTGGGGCTCAATGAGGTCTGGGCCCGAAAAGGCTCCCTTTTGGCATTTAGGAACATTCGGCTAAGCGGATTCGCGTGAGCAACCTGAAGATCGCTTCCTGGAACGTCAATTCCGTCCGCGCCCGCATCGGCATCGTCGAGCGGCTGCTGCGCGAGGAAGCGCCGGACATCCTTTGCCTCCAGGAGACGAAGGCGGAGGACAATTCGTTCCCGTCCGACCATTTCCGCCAAATGGGTTACGTCCACCAGAAGCTGACCGGGCAGCGCATGCATCATGGCGTCGCCATATTGTCGAAGCTGCCGCTCCACGATGAAGGCCGCCACGACTGGCAGGATAATGGCGAGGCCCGCCATGTCGGCGCCCGCCTCGACTGCGGCATCCGGCTGGAAAACGTCTACGTCCCGGCCGGCGGTGATATTCCCGACCGCACGCTCAACCCCAAATTCGGTCAGAAACTCGACTTCATTGAGCGCATGACGCGTTGGTCGGAAAAGTTGGCTGAGCCGACTTTGATCGTCGGCGACTTCAATGTCGCGCCGCTGGAATGCGACGTCTGGAGCCACAAGGCTCTGCTCGACGTCGTCAGCCATACTCCGATCGAGGTCGATGCCCTCACCAAGCTGCAGCAGGCCCATGACTGGATCGATATCGGCCGCGCGCATATCCCGGCACCGACACGCAATTTCACCTGGTGGAGCTACCGCTCCCCTGACTGGACGAAGAACGACCGAGGCAGGCGCCTCGATCACATGTGGTGCAGCCCTGAGGTGGCGCCGCTCGCCGTCGCCCATCGCGTGCTCGAGCCGTGCCGCAACTGGGAGCGGCCTTCCGACCATGTTCCCTTGATCGTGGAGCTCGCCGTTTGACGGCCAGCCCGGTAGAGCGCGCGGTCGCCGCCCTTCGAGCCGGCCGGCCAGTCGCTGTCGGTTCGGTAATCATCCTTTCCGTCGAGACCGCCACCGGCGCAATGCTCGACCTGCTCGACCCGCAAGCCAAGGCGCCCCTGCTGTTATCGGGTGAACGCGCCGCGGCCCTTGGTCTCGGCAATTTGCGCGAGGCCGGCGATCTCAAGCATGCGGTGCAGGTCCAGCGTCCGGACTGGTTGGACCGCGAAACGGCGCGCTCGCTCGCCGACCCATCCCGCGACTTCGATCGCAGCCCGATAGGCCCGTTGGGCGCCGAGCCGGTGCGGTGTCCGAACGAGGCCGAAGCCATACTGACGTTGCTGCGCCTTGCAGGCGTATTGCCAGCGGCGTGGCTGGTCGAGGGCGAAGCAGAAGCGCGCGTGACAGTGGAGGAGGTCATGGACGCTGTCCATGCACCACAGGTGCAGCTCGTCACCCGGGCGAAGCTGCCGGTCGAGGGGCCGGAAGCCACCCAAATCGTCGCCTTCCGCGACATCGGAACCGGCGAAGAGCATGTGGCGCTGGCCGTCGGAGCTTTCGGCGGTCGCCCGCCGTTGGTCCGCCTGCACAGCGAATGCCTGACCGGTGACGTCTTCGGCTCCCTGAAATGCGACTGCGGGCCGCAATTGAAGGAAGCGCTGCGACTGATCGGCGCTGCAGGTGGCGGTGTATTGCTATATCTTCGCCAGGAGGGCCGCGGCATCGGCCTGGCCAACAAGCTGCGTGCCTACGCGCTCCAGGATCGCGGGCTCGACACGATCGAGGCCAATTTGCGTCTTGGATTCGCTGACGATGAGCGCGGCTATGGCGTGGCGGCGGCGATGTTGAGGGCGCTGGGTGTGGATAGTGCCCGGCTGCTAACCAACAATCCGAACAAGGTCGAGGGACTTGAAGCGGCGGGGATCCACATCGTCGAACGGGTCGCGCATCATATGCCGACCAACCCGCACAATGCCGATTACATCGCCACCAAGAAGGCCAAAAGCGGCCATCTCGATTAGGCTTCGAACAGCGCGCTCCCGACCCTGACCGCCGTCGCACCCAAGGTTACTGCCGTTTTGTAATCGCCGCTCATTCCCATGCTCAGGCCCTTGACGTCATGACGCCGAGCCAATTCCGCCAGCAATGCGAAATAGGGGCCGGGCTCCTGCCCGTCCGGCGGGATACACATCAGCCCGGCCAGCGGCAGTGGCGAAGCGCGGACTTCATCGATAAACAGCCCTAGGTCGATGCCGGCGATACCGCCCTTCTGGATTTCGCCGCCGATGTTCACCTGGACGTAGGCCGCCGGGAACCGGCCCACCCTCTCACCCGCCCTGACTAGTGCCGCCAGGAGCGATGGACGGTCGAGCGAGTGAATGACATCAAACAAGGTCACCGCTTCGTCCGCCTTGTTGGACTGGAGTCGGCCGATCATGTGCAGGCGGACATCCGGATAGTGTTCGCGCAGCGCCGGCCACTTGTCTGCGGCTTCCTGTACGCGGTTCTCGCCGAAATCGCGCTGACCTGCCTTCAGCAGCGGCTCGATCTCATCCGCGCTGCGGCCCTTGGTGACCGCAATCAGGGCCACGCCATCCGGTTTACGACGCGCGACCTTGCAAGCCTCGGCAATGCTGCTGCGGATTTCAGCCAGTCTGGAGGCGGAATCGAGCGTCAGAACTTGAAAGCGGTACCGACGTAGACCGCCTGGCTGTCGCGGCGCTCGTCACGGGTGGCGGAAACGCGGTCTTGTTCGATCTTGTAGCGGACGCCGCCGGTGACCGCGATGCTGCGGGTCAGGTTGTACGCGCCGCCCACATCGAGGGCATAGCCGCGCTCGCGACCGATGACTGGGGTCTGGGTGCCGTCAGTCCGCTCGGCGGTTGCCGCAAGGCGCCCAGTGAAGCGGTTCAGCGAGTAATTGACGCCGACCACGGCGGTCTCACGCCCGCCCAGTGCCAGGTTGGTGCCGGAAGTCTTGGCGACATCGCCGGTGAGGGCAAAGCGGCGCCAGCCGACGGCGAGGCCGAGGTTGTAGGTTGATGGCGCCAATGCGCCGATCGCCGAATTGGCGGATGCGGACGCGAGATCGGCATTGCGGCCGGTGGCGGCATCAGCGCCCCGAGCACGGATCGCGACGCGGACCTGCGACGGCCGGTTCTTCGGCGCTGCAGGCGTGAACTTGAAGTCGGCGACTGCCGGTCGGTTGCCGAATTCCGCGGCAAGTCGAGGATCCGCCGAGGCTGGAGTGAAGCTGGTCACCCGGTCGAACGAAATCGCAACCGCCGGCGGGCGCTTCTTCGCGTCGGGCTTGGCCATGGCGATGGCGGGGGCGAGCAGCAGGGCGCCCGCAGCAAACGCTGCAGCGACCGTTCCACTGTTCTTGCCCCACTTCAACACCGACTCATACTCCTTCACACGAAGGATATAGCGATTCACGCGCTTTGGTTCCAAGGGTCTATCAGGATTCCCCCGATGCCTGTTGCGATAAGAGCACAACCCTGTCCCATGCCTGAACAATGCCGCCCCCGAAACGAGGTGCGGACCAGCGACGAGAGACGGCTTGCGGGCCATGGGCGAGCGCCTATAACGGCCCACAATTCTTGCCTTGGACGGGAAACCCTATGCTTCGCCTGCCGATCACGACCGTTGCTGTTCTCGCCGTCGCACTCAGCGCCTCGGCCTGTTCGCGTAACAAGGAAGCTCCGGTGCATCTGGCGCCATCGCGCATGACCGCGATCGGCGTGAACGCCTATCTCTGGCGCGCAGCCGTCGACACAGTGTCTTTCGCCCCCCTCCTGCAGGCCGATGCCAATACGGGCATCATCATCACCGACTGGTATTCCAATCCCAAGTCGCCGGGCGAGCGCATTAAGCTGACCGTCACCATCCTCGATCAGGACCTGCGCGCCGATGCCCTTCGCGTCGCCGCTTCGCGCCAGGTCAATCAGTCTGGGACCTGGGTCGATGCTCCGGTGGCCGCCGCCACCGTCCAGAAGCTCGAGGACATCATCCTCACCCGCGCCCGTGACCTTCGCCGCACCACTGTCGCCGGGTAGAGCTATCGGGACATGACCGACCGCTTTGATCCGGCGGCTGCCGACCCGCGCTGGCAGAAGCGCTGGGAGGAAGCGCAGAGCTTTTCCGCCGACAGCGCGTCGTCGAAGCCCAAGACCTACGTCCTAGAGATGTTCCCCTATCCGTCGGGGCGCATCCACATGGGCCATGTCCGCAATTACACCATGGGCGACGTCCTCGCCCGCTATCGCCGCATGCAGGGCTTCGAAGTGCTTCACCCGATGGGCTGGGACGCCTTCGGCATGCCGGCCGAAAATGCGGCGATGGAAAAAGGCGTCCATCCGGGCACCTGGACGCGGGCCAACATTGCCACCATGCGGGCGCAGCTGAAGCGCCTCGGCTTCGCGCTCGACTGGAGCCGCGAGCTCGCCACCTGCGAGCCTGATTATTACGGCCACGAGCAGGCGCTGTTCCTCGATCTGATGGAGGCCGGCCTCGTCACCCGCAAGGAGAGCGAGGTCAATTGGGATCCGGTCGACATGACCGTCCTTGCCAATGAACAAGTGATCGATGGCAAGGGCTGGCGGTCCGGGGCGCCGGTCGAGCGCCGCAAATTGAGCCAGTGGTTCCTGAAAATCACTAACTTTGCCGACGATTTGCTCGACGGGCTCGGTACTCTCCACCAATGGCCGGACAAGGTGCGGCTGATGCAGGAAAACTGGATCGGCAAGAGCCGCGGCCTGCAATTCTGCTTCCGCTTCGTTGGCACCCCGCCGGGCGGAGCTTGCGACGTCGAGGTCTTCACGACCCGTCCGGACACGATTTTCGGCGCTAGCTTTGTCGCCTTGTCGCCTGGCCACCCGATCGCCGAAGCCCTCGCCGCCCAGAATCCAAAAGCCGCCGAGTTCATCGCCAAATGCGCGGCGGGTGGCACCAGCGAAGCGGATATCGAAACCGCCGAAAAACTCGGCTTCGATACCGGGCTCGAGGTCGTCCACCCGTTCGATCCCGAATGGCGCCTGCCGGTCTGGATCGCCAACTTTGTCCTCATGGAATATGGCGCCGGCGCCCTTTACGGCGTTCCCGCCCACGACGCCCGCGACTTCGAATTCGCCGTCAAGTATGATTTACCGATCCGCCGTGTGGTCGCCTCGCCAACTCAGGACGGCTTCACGCCAGTCACCGAGGCCGAAACCGAGCATGGCGTCGCCGTCAACTCGCGCTTCCTCGACGGCCTCAGCACTGCAGAGGCAATGGCTGCCGTAATCCGCCGCGCCGAGGAGGCTGGCTGGGGCAAGGGCACTACTCAGTATCGTCTGCGCGACTGGGGTGTCTCTCGGCAACGTTACTGGGGCACGCCGATCCCGGTGATTCACTGCGACAAATGCGGACCGGTCGGCGTCCCCCGCGAACAGCTGCCAGTTGTCCTCCCCGAAGACGTGACCTTCGACGTTCCCGGCAACCCGCTCGACCGGCACCCGACCTGGAATAAGTCCGACTGTCCGAAGTGTGGCGGCGCGGCCCGGCGCGAGACCGACACTCTCGATACGTTCGTCGATTCCAGCTGGTACTTCCTGCGGTTTGCCAGCCAGCCCGCCGATCGTCCGTTCGACCGCCAGGAGGCCGAGCAATGGCTGCCGGTCGCGCAATATATCGGCGGCGTCGAGCATGCGATCCTGCACCTGCTCTATGCTCGCTTCTGGACACGAGCGCTGGAGCACATGGGCAAAATCGGTTTCGCCGAACCGTTCAAAGGCCTCTTCACACAGGGAATGGTCACCCACGAGACGTACAAATCGCAGGACGGCCGCTGGCTGTCTCCCGACGAGGTGGAAGTCGGCGAGGGCAGTAGCCTGCTGGAGCGCGCCACGAACTCAGCCGTCCAGCGTGGCCGTGTCGAGAAGATGTCCAAGTCGAAGAAGAACACCATCGACCCGGAGCCGATTGTTGATCGCTACGGCGCCGACGCCGTGCGCTGGTTCATGCTCTCCGACTCTCCGCCCGAGCGCGACCTCGAATGGTCGGAAAGCGGCATCGAAGGCGCTGCCCGCTTCACCCAGCGCGTCTGGCGGCTGGTGCAGAGCGTCTCCGGCACTTCCGGTGAGGACAATGAGCTCGATCGCAAGGTCCATCGCGCCATCGCCGCAGTCGGCACCGCCATCGACGGCCTACAGTTCAACAAGGCGGTGGCGGCTCTTTATGAACTCACCAACGCCATCGAGCGCGCCAAGCCCTCGGTAAGCCGCGACGAGGCGATCCGGACGCTGGTTCTGCTGACCGCGCCCATGGCGCCGCATCTCGCGGAAGATGCTTGGGCCGCATTGGGCCAGGGTGAGATGATCGCCGATGCGGAATGGCCGAAGCACGACCCGCGCCTGTTGGTCGACGAGACCGTGACGCTCGCCGTGCAGGTCAACGGAAAGCTCCGCGACACGATTTCCGCCGCGCGCGGGCTGTCCAAGGAAGAAGCCGAAGCGCTAGCCCTCGCCTCGCCAAAGGTGCAGGCACAGCTAGGCGGCCGCGCCCCGCGCAAGGTGATTGTGGTTCCCGACCGGCTGGTGAATATCGTCGCATGATGCGGTACCTGCTCCTCGCCTGCGCGCTTGCGCTTTCTGCCTGCGGCCTGAGGCCGATGTACGCGGGCGGCGAGTCCGGGGTCGCGGCGACGTCGTTGCGATCGATTCAGGTATCGCCAATTCCCGGCAAGGCCGGCTGGCTGATGCACAGGGCCCTGGTCCAGCGCCTCGGGGAGCCGGATAGCAGCGCGGCGGCATATCGTCTTGAGGTCGAACTGGACGACAATATCACCGGATTCGGTATCCGCGGCGACAGCGCCGCGACCCGGGAACGCCGGACGCTTCGCGCTCGGTACCGCTTGGTCGATCTCGCCAGCGGCACTGTGGTGCTGGACGCCACGGCCGGATCCGACGCCGGTATCGACGTGGTCTCGTCGCAATATGCCACCGTCGCCGCCGAACAGACGGCCCTGGAGCGTCTCGCGGAAGTGGTTTCCGACCAGATGGTAGGCCGCCTCGGCCTCTACGTCACGCGCACGCACGGCGCGCGGTGAAGGCCCAGCGCGGATCCATCCTGCGCTCGGTCGAGCAGCCCGACCACTCGATCCGCTTCTACCTCTTCTACGGACATGACGATTCGGGATCGCGCGGGCTCGCGGACAAGCTCTTGAAGTCGCTCGGCGCCGAGAAGTTCGCACTGACGGGTATTTCGGTGAGGGCCGATCCTGCGGTGCTTGCTGCCGAGGCGTGCGCAATTTCCCTGTTCGGGGGCGCGAGGCTCATCTGGGTTGATCCAGCTGGCGACGAAATCGTCGATGCGGTTGAGGCTCTGCTTGAAGCACCCGTGGTTGAGAGCCCGATCGTCGCCATAGGCGGGCCGCTCCGCAGGACCTCTTCGCTCGTGAAGCTCGCGGAAGCGCATGGCGCGGCACTCGCCTATGCTTCCTACGCGCCCGAGGGTCGCGATGCCGACCGTATGGTAGTGCACCTGGGTCGAGTGGAAGGTTTGCAGATCGACCCCTCGGTTGCGTCGACCGTTGCCGCCGCGTGCAATTCCAACCAGGCGATAGTGGCGCGTGAGCTTGCAAAGTTCGCGCTCTATCTCGGCGCCTCCCCGCAGCAGCCGCGAGAACTGACCCTAGAGACTATCGAATTGCTGGGGGCAGAATCCGGCGAGGGCGACATGATGCGCCTCGGCGATCTCGCCTTGGCTGGCCAGGCGAACGAATTGTTCGAAGAACTGGATCGCCTCGCCCTCAGCAACAGCGAAGCGATCCCCGTTATCCGCGCCCTGCAACGCCGCCTCATCCAACTGGCCGGCCTGCGAGTCCAGGTCGAACAGGGAAAAGCCGTGGATGCCGTCATGACGTCAATGGGCAAAGCATTGTTCTGGAAAGATAAATCCCTGATGCAGCGGCTTCTGTCCGGGTGGAATTCCGAGCGGCTCGCGGCCATGATGGAGCGGACTTCGGCTTTGGAAAAGGCGATCATCTTTTCCGACGAACCGCCCGTCGCGGCGCTGGAGGAAGAGCTGGTGACGATTGCGCGGGCAGCCCAGCGGCGGCGCTAGATCGGCTCTCCACTGAGGCGTTGGCAAATCATGTCGAGCTGGTCGAGGCTAGAATATGTCAAATTGACCATCCCGCCCTTGCCGCTGTGCTTTACCAGGACCTTTAGGCCGAGCATGTCGCTCAGTTGGCGCTCGAGTGCCGCCAGGTCTGCGTCAACTGGCCGCGCATTGCGTGCGGACGCCCGGGCTATATCGTAGCCGGCTCCGGGCTTCACCAGTTTGGCGAGCTCTTCTGCCTGACGAACACTTAGGCCCTTGTCGGTGATCTGAGCAGCTAGCGCTTCTGGGTCTTCCGCGGTCAAAACGGCGCGGGCGTGGCCCATGCTGATATCGCCTCGCATCAGCATTTGGCGAACCGAATCCGGTAAACCCAATAATCTTAGAAGGTTAGCAACGTGGCTACGCGATTTGCCGACCAACTTGGCGACATTATCCTGCGTGTGGCCAAAGCGTGCGATCAGCGTGTGGTAGCCCTCAGCCTCTTCGATCGCATTCAGGTCCGCGCGTTGAACATTTTCGATCAGTGCCAGCTCCGCGCTCGAACTGTCGTCATGCTCGCGCACCAGCGCCGGGATGGTGTGAAGCTGTGCCCGCTGCGACGCCCGCCAACGCCTCTCGCCGGCGATCAGCTCGTAACCACCCTCGACCGGCCGCAGCAGAACCGGTTGCAGAACGCCATGCTGGCGAATGGAATCTGCGAGCTCGGCCAGTGCGTCTTCATCGAAGTGTTGGCGCGGCTGGGCGGGATTTGGCCGGATTTGCCCAATATCGACTTCGCGTACGCTGTCGCGTCGCCCTTGAGCCTCCTCGGCCGGGCGCGGCGCTTCGCCGAGAAGGGCGCTAAGCCCCCTGCCCAGTCCCTTTTTCTGCTCGCTCATGCGGCCACCGGTTCGACACGCAGTCGGTTGAGCTTGGCCATCACTTCTCGAGCCAGGCCGATATACGCCTCCGAGCCTGGGCATTTGAGGTCGTAAATCAACGCCGGCAGGCCGTGGCTCGGCGCCTCGGACAAACGCACATTGCGCGGCACGACCGTCTCGAACACCGCATTGCCCAGGCAGGCGCGAACATCCTCCGCGACCTGGCTCGATAAGCGGTTCCGGCGATCGAACATGGTCAAGACGACCCCCAGGATCGAGAGACCCGGGTTAAATGTAACACGTACACGCTCAACCGTTTGTAAAAGCTGGGAAAGTCCTTCAAGCGCAAAGAACTCCGTCTGCAGCGGAACCAGCAATTGCTGCGCCGCGACCATGGCGTTGAGCGTCAGCAGGCCGAGCGACGGTGGACAGTCGATCAGGCAAACGTCCCAGCGGCCAGGCGGCGTTTCGCTGAGCGCATAGTCAAGGCGATGAGTCCGGTTTTCCAGGTCGACGAGCTCGATCTCCGCACCCGACAGGTCGACCGTCGCTGGAACGAGATCCAATCGCGGCACACGAGTTGCAACTGCCGCCTCGCTCACGCTGGCGCGGCCGATCAGCACGTCATAGCTGCTCCGCGTCCGGGCCGATTGCCCCACACCGAGCCCAGTCGAGGCATTGCCTTGCGGGTCGAGGTCGACCAACAGCACTTTCCACCCGATCGCAGCCAGCGCCGTCGCTAGGTTAATGGCAGTGGTTGTCTTGCCGACCCCGCCTTTTTGGTTGGCGACCACGATTCGGATCATCCCCGCCCCTTTCGCCGGACATTCGAGGCAACCAAGATGGCGGCCTCGGGGCTCGTCATACTTGGTACAAGCCGGAAGCCACCCTGCCATGACCGCTTCGCTTCCTCCAGTTCCAACTGCGCGCTTTTCCCCTTCGGGAGCAGCCACAGCGTTTTATCTGTGGACAGATGACGGGATATGCTGAGCAAAACCTCAAGCGAGGCGACCGCCCGGGCGGTGATGATATCGAACCTACCGGTGATTTGCTCGGCCTTTGCGGCGTGGACGGTGACACGACCGGTGAGGCCCAAAACCGCGACCGCGCGCTGCAGGAAGTCTGCACGCAACTTGCGCGGCTCCACCAACGTCACTCGTCCTTCGGTCAGGATTGCGATCACTAGCCCCGGAAGACCCGCGCCAGAACCGATGTCCACCCAGCTCGAGTCCGGTCGCGGCGCCAAACGGATGAGCTGGGCGCCATCGGCGATATGCCGCTCCCAAACCTGTTCGGCCGTAGACTTGGAAATGAGGTTCTGGCACTCATTCTCTTCGAGCAGCAACGCCACATAGCGCCCCAAGAGGGCGAATGTTTCACGTGGAACATCGCGGCCAGCAGCCGCTTCGATTAGCTCGATCATGCGGCTCGGCGCGAGGCGGCCACGTGAAGCGCGGCGAGAGCAGCCGGCGTAATCCCTGGAATCCGCAGTGCCTGATCAAGGTTTTCCGGGCGCGCCGACGTCAGCCGCTCAACCGCCTCATTGGACAAACCCGGCACGGCACTGAAATCAAAATCGCAAGCCAGGACGACCGACGCATCGCGCTGCACCGCGGTCCATTCGCGCCGTTGCCGTTCAATATATGGCGAATAGAGGTTATCCGCCCGGCCCTCGTCGGATTCGGCCCAAGCCGGCTTCTCTCGCTGAGCAAAATGAGATTCAATTCGGGCACTCCGGAGCTTCGTTACGCAGCCAGCCGCGAGCGCTTGTTCCCCCAACCTGCTAGTCGCGTTATCAGCGCGGAGGTAGAGGCGATATTCCGCACGTGCAGTCATCATCCGATACGGTTCATTCACGCCCTGCAAGGTGAGGTCGTCGATCATCACACCGATATACGAACTGCGTCGGTCGAACCGGACTTCCTCCAGGCCTAACGCATGCGCGGCGGCATTGAGTCCTGCGGCGAGCCCTTGCGCGGCAGCTTCCTCGTAGCCGGTGGTGCCGTTGATCTGGCCAGCGAGGAACAATCCGTCAACGGCCTGATGTTCCAGCGTCGAGCCCAGCTTGCGCGCGTCGGCATATTCATACTCGACCGCATAGCCAGGACGAACGATCTCGCTCCGCTCCAATCCTTCGATAGTGCGAAGAAAGCCAAGTTGAACGTCTGCCGGCAACGAGGTGCTAATCCCATTCGGGTAAACCAAACGGGTGTCGAGCCCCTCCGGCTCCAAGAAGATTTGATGACCCTCGCGGTCCCCGAAGCGGCGGATCTTGTCTTCGATTGAGGGACAATAGCGGGGTCCTCGCCCTTCGATCGCTCCGGCAAACAATGGCGACCTATCGAAATTGGCACGAATGACATCGTGGGTGGCTTCATTAGTCCGCGCAATGGCACAGGCCAGTTCCGGGGGCCGGACTAGCGGCCTGATCGTCGACATCGCCCAGTCGTCGCTGTCGCTCGGCTGTGGCTGGAGCAGCGCCCAATCTATCGTGCGCCCGTCCAGCCGTGGTGGCGTGCCCGTCTTAAGCCGACCTTGCTCGACGCCCCACTCGCGAAATTGCGACGCCAAGGCGATGGATGCCTTCTCCCCCGTGCGTCCACCCGCAACGCGGTCCATGCCGCAAAAGAGCACGCCATCAAGGAATGTCCCAGTGGCAACGACCACAGCAGGCGCCGCGATAGTCTTCCCATCCACGACGAGGCCCGCGACTCGACCGCCTCGGACAGCCGCG
>Ga0207701_10000842_pt1 | contig 32561 bp, 27 predicted proteins | sample KBSSwiSSwithPhiX_FD_184294 | JGI IMG/M metagenome (GOLD analysis project Ga0207701, IMG submission 184294) | Switchgrass rhizosphere bulk soil microbial communities from Kellogg Biological Station, Michigan, USA, with PhiX - S5 (SPAdes) (version 2) | ecosystem: Environmental > Terrestrial >... | reverse complement strand
TACTTTCAGCGCGCTCGAGTACGCAAACTCTGCTGCCTCGTCAGGGGATCGGGTAGAAAACCAATTGGGCGAGCATGCTCGATATCTCTTGTTTCCGACAACAACTGCCACTGCCGGGTATCGAATTGGCATTACCGACTACCAAACGACTGGACAAAATCGCATTAGTCAAACCTTAACCGCCGGATTAGACCAGACGTTCGGACCACACCTGATAGGTACATTTCATGGCGGCCTGCAACTTCGCTCTGAACAGACTTCGCCTTACATGGAGGCTGCACTTCATTATTCGTTTACGTCGGCAAGTGTAATTTGGACAAATCGGTACTCGATCGAAGAATCTGGTACGGGGGCAGGTTCGGGGCGCGAGACCTTTCGTACAAATCTGCTGCTAAACTACAGAGTCACCGCGCGGATCTCCGCCAATCTCATTGTTAGTTACCAGCATGGAACCGGGGCCCAGGGCGCAGATATTGGATTTAACGGTGGAGTTGCCGGCGGGGCGGAGAACGTTTTTGACATCTCGCCCGGAGTCCGCTACGCCATTACACCCTCTCTTGCTGTTAACGCCGGTTACAGTCATACCGAACTGGATCGAGGTTCCACATCAGCCATTGCCTCACAGTTGCTCAGCTACACTCGAAATCGATATTTCGCCGGGCTCACCTACACATTCTAGAACTTGCGCCAATAACGAGTTTCCCGTCCGAAGACATTGTTGCAGTCGTTTCGCAGGAAAGACTACAGCGCTTTGTTGCGACTGACCCGGACCGGCTAGACGTCCGACTCGATGACGGCGCGATGTCGCCATGCGTAGCCGAGACCGGAGTAAAGCGTCAGCGCCACAGTCAACCATACTAGCGCTGCACCAGCTTGGTTCCATGCCCGTTGCCACCAATTGCTCGCCATGATGTTCCGGCTCCATTCCGCAATCGCGAGCAGAGTGAGGAAGAAAATCACGGTAATAATTTGCCAGGAGGTCTTGTGTTTACCCAGGCGTTCCGCCGAAAGAACGTGCCCCTGCGCGCTCGCCATCAAACGCAACCCCGTAATTAGAAAATCGCGACCGACCACTACCGTCGCGGCCCAGGCCGGAATCGCCCGTAACGGCACCAGCGAAATGAACGCGGCCGCGATCATGATCTTGTCGACCAGCGGATCCATTAACTTCCCAAAGTTTGTCACCGTTTGATAACGGCGCGCGATCTCGCCATCAAAAAAGTCGGTAATGCCGGCGACCAGAAAAGCGACCAATGCGGTGGTATGGGCATAGCGCCAGGGCGAACTCAACGCCACCACAAACAGTACGGTTAACACAAGGCGGCTGAGCGTAAGACGATTCGCCCAATTCATACCATCACAGCCCTTTCCCTCGCCTTGTCCGATCTAACTACGATCGACTTCCAAATCGGGACGCGTTTCTTCAACTCATCCACAATCCATCGGCTGGCGTCAAATGCTGCACCGCGATGAGCCGCCGCCACCCTCAGGAACAATGAGGTTTCGCCCACGGCCACAAAACCAACGCGATGATGCAAACGAACGGCCAACAAACCGAAGCGCTTTGCCGCTTCGTCCGCGATCTTTCGTAACTGATGTTCCGCCATGTCCTGATGCGCCTCGTACTCGATCCCATCAATGTGCTCCCCGTTTTCCAGCGGGCGGACGTCGCCGAAAAACTGGACGATCGCCCCTGCGCCGGGCGTGTTTTCCTCTGCGGCGACGTCGAGCGCGGCACCTACTAACGCTACATCACAATCGTAATTTGCCATTCGCTGCCGGTAACAGTTTAGTGAGTTGCTGACATTCTTAAGGCACCTCAAAACCAACCCTGAAAGTCATGACGATGCAATCGGATATTGGCCTGATCGGCCTCGCGGTAATGGGCGAGAATCTCGTTCTCAACATGGAGTCAAAGGGATTCTCCGCAGCTGTTTTCAACCGCACTACCGCGGTCAGGGAAAAATTTGTTGCCACCCGCGGCAAAGGAAAAAACATCATCCCAACTGCGACGGTAGAGGAACTGGTCCGTGCGCTGAAACCTCCACGCAAAGTGATGATGATGATTAAGGCCGGCAAGCCCGTCGATCAGGTAATTGCCGAAGTCGCCCCGCTCCTGGAAAAAGGCGATGTCCTTATCGACGGCGGCAACTCGCTCTTTACCGATACCCAACGGCGCTTCCACGATCTCGAAGGAAAAGGAATTCACTATGTGGGCTGCGGCGTTTCCGGCGGCGAGGAAGGCGCGCTCAAAGGTCCGTCGCTCATGCCCGGCGGCTCACGTGAATCTTACGAATTGATCGCACCGATCTTCCGAAAAATTGCGGCCCAGGTCGACGGCGAACCGTGCTGTCGCTACATGGGCCCGGACGGCGCCGGGCACTACGTCAAGATGGTGCACAACGGCATTGAGTATGGCGACATGCAGTTGATCTGCGAAGCCTATGCCATTCTCAAAAATGTTCTCGGCCTAGAAGCCGAAGAGCTCGCCGATATTTTTGCGAAATGGAATCAGGGTGCGCTGGAAAGTTATCTCATCGAAATCACTGCCAACATCTTTCGGAAAAAAGATCCCGATACCGGTAAACCGATGGTCGATGTCATTCTCGACAAAGCAGGACAAAAAGGGACTGGACTTTGGACCTTGCAATCAGCCCTCACTCAATCCGTCGTCATCTCCACCATCAACGCCGCGGTCGAAGCGCGTGTGATTTCATCACGAAAAGATGAGCGGGTCGCTTCCTCAAAAATTTTACCGCAACCACAGGTTCCCAAGTTCGAAGGCGATCGCGACGAGCTGATCCAGGCGGTGCACGATGCACTTTACGCCTCAAAAATCGTCTCGTACGCCCAGGGAATGGAATTGCTTGGTGCCGCCAGCACGACTTACAATTGGAATTTGAACTTCGGCGACATCGCTACCATCTGGCGTGGCGGGTGCATCATTCGCGCGAAATTCCTCAACCGCATCGTCGAGGCTTACGCGCGCAACCCCAGCCTGCACAATCTACTGTTGGACGAATATTTCACCGATATCATCGCCAGGACGCAGCATAACTGGCGCGTTGCGGTTTCGACTGCCATCAATTATGGCGTGGCGGCGCCTGCTTTCAGCGCCTCTCTCGCCTATTTCGATAGCTATCGTTCCGCGCGCTTGCCGGCAAATTTGTTGCAGGCGCAACGCGATTACTTTGGCGCCCATACCTACGAGCGCGTCGATAAGCCGGGAATTTTTCACACCGATTGGATCGGGGACCAGCCGGCGCAGGAAATCACCACGCCTAAACCAACCGCAAAACGCCACGCCGGCGAGTAATACTCGTCCGCACTTTTTGTCATCCCGAGCGACTACGCCAGTCCGGCTCGGAATGAGACGCGAGTGTTTTCACCGAAAATCGTGCGACTCCGATCCGACCAAACCATCGCTGATCAGCGGAAAAATTTTCTGCGCTTTAATTAAGACAACGTTGTCGGTGTTCTGCACTTCGCCTTCGATCGCGAGAAATGGTTCTTCGGTGATGAGTAATCGGCTTTGTTCGAATAAATCCGGCGTGACAATCGCATTCGATACCCCGGTTTCGTCTTCGAGACTGATGAAGACGAAGCCCTTCGCCGTGCCCGGCCGTTGACGGCAAATGACATTTCCCGCGATGCGGATGATGGAGCCATGTTTTGCCTGCGCCAGATCAGTGGCGCGCCATACATCCGCCAATTGTTCGCGCACTAATTTCATCGGATGCGGTCCGGTGGTTAGCTCCATCACTTCGTAATCCGCACGCACCCGCTCGGGTAACGTCATCGGCGCGAGCGGAGAATTCTGGATAGCGCACGCGTCTCGCGTGGAACCGCCAGTCCGGCTCGGACCAAAAGCGTCTCGCTTTTGCGGACTTTTTGAAGACTGTCTCGGCGAGACGCGTGCGCTACCCGAACCCGCGGTCGTCAGCAAATCATCATGCGGGGTTTCCTCGACTCTCCACATCGCCGCGCGGCGATGTTCGGCGAAACAATTCAGCGCTCCCAAGTTCGCCAGGCGACGCAATTCGTCTTTTGTTAGCAACGCGCGTTTCCGAAAGTCCCCCAGTGACACAAATGGCCGCTCGTTCCTTTCCCTTAAAAAATCGTCGGCGTGTTCACGTTGCAATCCGTTCACCACACAAAAGCCCAGGCGAATCGTGTCATCGGCAACAACCGCGCAATTCCAGTCCGATTGCGCTACGCAGACCGGTTTCACGTTTACTCCGTGCCGCTGCGCATCTTTCACAATTGTCGCCGGTGTATAAAAACCCATTGGCTGGTTGTTGATCAAACTCGCGTAGAACTCCGCGGGACGATGCGCTTTTAAATAGGCGCTGCCATAAGCCAGAATCGCGAAACTGATGGCATGCGATTCCGGAAATCCGTAGAGCGCAAACGACGTGATGGAATGCAAAACTTTCTCGATCACGTCTGGCGCGACTTGATTGCGCGCCATCGCCTCCCGCAACTTCACACTCACCCGGTTCATCCGCTCTTCCGAGCGATGAAAACTGAGCGCACGCCGCAATTCTTCCGCTTCGTCCCCGGAAAAATTCGCCATGATCATCGCGATCTTCAGCATCTGTTCCTGAAATAATGGGACACCGAGCGTTCGCTCCAGCACTGGCTTTAGTCGCTCATCGAAATACGTGACCGTTTCTTTCCCGGCGCGCCGCGCCAGATACGGATGCACCATGTCGCCCTGGATCGGACCCGGGCGGATGATCGCGACTTCGATCACGACATCGTAAAAACATTTTGGCTTTAGCCGCGGCAGCGTCGCCATTTGTGCCCGACTTTCGATTTGGAAAACACCAATGGTGTCGGCCGTTTGCATCATCTCAAAAGTTTTCGCGTCATCTTTCGGGATGTGTGCGAGATCGAGGGGCCGGCCGCGTTCGCGACAAAGTTCAAACGCGTCCTGCATCACCGACATCATTCCGAGCCCGAGCAGATCGACTTTCACGATGCCGAGATCTTCGCAATCATCCTTGTCCCATTGCGCCACCACCCGGCCAGGCATGGACGCATTTTCCAACGGCACAAATGAGCTCAGTTTATTCTGGCAAATAATCATCCCACCGGAGTGCTGCCCGAGGTGCCGCGGCAATCCGTAGATGGCGTGATACAAACCGACGAACGCCGGCATCCGCGGATGCGCTTTCGGCAAACCGGCCTGCTCGATTTGTGCCTCGAGCTCGAGAGTATGCGGAAAATCGCCGTTCGCGAACAAATGCGAAAAGCGATCGAGCGTGCTCGGCGAAAAATTCAACGCTTTTCCGATCTCACGCGCCGCGCTTCGCCCGCGATATGTAATCACATTCGCGGTCATGGCTGCGCCGTGTTTGCCGTAGCGCCGGTAAATTTCCTGGATGACACGCTCGCGCCGATCGCCACTCGGTAAATCGAGATCGATATCGGGCCAGCCTTTGCGGCTCTCGTTCAGAAATCGCTCGAAGACGAGATGATTGCTTACCGGATCGACCGGTGTGATCCCGAGACAAAAACAAACCGCGCTGTTGGCCGCGCTGCCGCGGCCTTGCACCATGATGTTGTTTTCCCGGCAAAAATTTACGATGTCCCAGACAATCAGAAAATATCCGGAGAATCCGAGCCGAGTGATGAGCGCGAGTTCTTCTTCCAGCTGGCCTTTCACTTTTTTTGAAATCGATTCGTAACGCTGCTGCGCTCCAAACAGCACCATCGTGCGCAGAAACGAATTCATGCTGTGTCCGTCCGGTACCAGATATTCCGGAAATTCGTAGCCGATGTTTTCGAGGGAAAACTGCAAGCGATCCGCCAGTCGTTCGGTGTTAGTGATTGCGTCTGGTAAATCGGGAAAAATGGCGCGCATCTCCGCATCGCTCTTCAAATGGCGCTCGGCGTTTTGTGATAAAAGTTTTCCGGCGAGATCGAGGTGGGTGTGCTCGCGGATGCAGGTGAAAACATCCAGAACTTGGCGACCATAAGGCTTCGCGTACTGCACCCCGTTAGTCGCGATAAGCGCTAACCGAAATTTCGAAGCGAGATCAATGAGTGCGCGATTAACCCGATCTTCGCCCCGCAAAAAATGCCGCTGAACTTCGACATACACATTCTCGCGACCAAACGCCTCGATTAAACACTGCGCGGTGTTTTCACGGTTCTGCGGAGGGCAGGCGCCTGCCCCGGCAGCGTGCCGGGCGAAACTATCGCGCTGGCCAAGAGGTATTGCAGTTGTTTGCGGCAAGCTGCCGCAAACTGCAGGCAACCGCCACTCCGGCTCGGAGCAGCCTGCGCTCCCCAGTAACGCCACCAAGCCCTGTGCAAATTCCGGCAGCTCCTCCCATCTCACTGTGCACTCGCCTTTCACACTGCTGCGCAGATGCGCCTGGGTAAGGAGCGAACAAAGATTGGCGTAACCGAGACGGCTTGCCACCAGCACCGGCAACAAACTGCCGTCTTCCATCGTTAATTCCGCCCCGATGATCGTCCGCACTTTTTGCTCCCGCGCCGCCACCGAAAATCGTTGCGCACCGTAAACTCCGTGGCGATCGAGCAATGCCATTGCCGGCAGTTCCAACTCCGCCGCGACTTCCGCCAGTTGCTCCGGCAACGATCCGCCGCGCAAAAAACTGAAGGCACTACAGGCGTGCAGTTCGACGTAGGGCATGACAGTCAAACTTCGAGCATGAGCAAGAGCCGTCGTTTCGGTTCGAACTTCTGTTCATGCTTCTTACTCGTAATCGATGACGCCTGGTTAATCATAAATCCCATCGATCGCCCAGCCGTCCTGATCGCAATGACAACGCGCGATGATCCCGTTCTCGATTTCCACATCCCATTCCACCCGCGCCCAGCCCCGCTCGTCCCACCAGTTTCCGGAAAGCGGAAACGGCCCTTCCTGCGCCACCGTTGCGCCGTCAATCGTCAATCCGACCGGGACCGCGAATCCGGCTCGGACCGCCGCGGCACGCACATGAGCAGGCCGATTATTTTCCAGTAACACCGTCGCCTTTGTGCGTTCTCGAAAACGACGAAGGGCTGGCGGCGCTGTAGCGTGCGCTGTCCTCAGTGCATTTACGTCCGAGCCGGAGTGGCGGTTTTTTCCGCTGGCGACAGCGGACGCTACAGCATTTCCGCGTTCCTGATCAAAAACGCCAGTCCGGCTCGGACGAAATTCCCATACAAACGGTTTCATCCGGAATGCATCCGGCCGATGCGTTTCTTCCAGCACCGGTGTGCCGACACGATCCGCGCCGAGCAATCCAACAAGGCGCGCCAGCGTCTCATGCAATTGCATCGGATCGCGCAATGCGGTTTCGAACAGTCCAAATTGTTGCCGGACTGAACGTGACGGCTGCGCTTCCAATTCAACCGCCACGATCGGATGCTTCGAGGTAAAGTTTTCCAAATGCGTGTGCAGCATCCGGAAAAGAATGTCTTCGTTGTTGGTCGGCTGCGGAATTTTGAAGATCCGTTCGTAGTCTGATTTGTCGGCAAAAGTGAGCCGCAGCCGCAGTTTTTTGGCGACGAGATAGATCGCGTTTAAACGTGTTGCCAGTTGCTGCAAAAACCGACGCAGGATAAAGAGCAACGGCTCGATCGTTTCGATTTCATTTTCGAACTCAAAACTTTCGATGAACGATTCGGGCGGCGACACGAGTTTTAAAATTCGTTCCGCCCGACCATTGGCGCGCTCCCAAAGTTCAACCGCGCGTGCACCTAGTCGTGCCGCCAGATCATCGGGGGGCAAGGCCGCGAGTTGACCAAGGGTATGAATCCCCCACTGATGCAAAATCCATAGAATGCGTTCCGTTTCTTTCGCACGCTCGATCTGTTTGGCGGTGCGTCCCGGCAAAACCGCCGGTGAAATCGACAAAACAGCCGCATTCACACGCCCAGTTTAAAGGGCGTTCAGATAATGTTCAAGTGAACATAATCGTAAGTCAGCCATCCCGAGTCCCCGCACGCGCAGCGCGTGTCCCTTCAATTCAATATTACAAGATTTCCACCGGGCACTTCGGCAACGCGCTCATGAAGGCGCGGCCATACGGTTTCGTCACGATTCGATTATCAAGAATGACGATGATGCCGTGATCGCTTTTCGTCCGGATGAGGCGGCCCACCCCTTGTCGCAACTTCAGGATCGCTTCCGGGAGCGAATATTCCGTGAAAGCATCGCCACCCGCTGCTTCGATGCTTTCCAGTTTTGCTTCAATCAAAGGATAATCCGGCACCGCGAACGGCAGCCGCGTGATAATGACATTGCGCAGCGCGTCACCGGGCACATCAACCCCACTCCAGAAACTGTCGGTCCCAAAAAGTACGCTGCGCGGCGTATTCTTAAACTGCTCGAGCAATTTCGTCCGCGGCATGCCACCGCCTTGCAGCAGCAGATTCAAGTTATGTTCTGTGCAGAAATTTTCCATCCGCCCTGCCAGCTCCTGCATCACGCGATAACTGGTGAACAAGACAAAGGCGTGCCCGTCGGTTTTCCCGACGAAATGTTCGATCCAATGCTCGAGCGCATTTTCATATTCCGCATCCCGCGGGTCCGGCATTTTGCGCACCACAAACATTTTCATCTGCTGATTGAAATTGAACGGACTGCCGAGCTGGAGCGGCTCGGCTTCGTCGGCGCCGACACGCGTGCGAAAATACGCCAGATCTTTCCTCCCGACGCCCAACGTCGCGCTCGTCATGATGCAGGTCCGCCCTTCGCGAAAAAGTATTTGCCGTAATGCCGGTGCGATATCGATCGGCGCGGCATTCAGTGTTAGCAGCTGTCCGACCTTACCCGTCCGTTCCACCCAGTAAACGTGGTTGCGCGCGGATTGTTCGAGGAAAACTGCGATTCCGGAGCGTGCCTCCGCAATGCGCCGGCCAAGTTCAAGCAGTTCGGACTTTAACATTTCGTCCTCCTGCTGTTTCAGCACCTCGGCCACACGCGATTGCAATGCGATCAGCCGACCAGTGATGGTGTCCGGTACAATTTCCGGCTGGCGGACGCGAAACTCGTGGCCTTTGCGAAAATCGCAGCGCGCCCCAAGTGTCTCGAAAAATCTGTCGATCTCATCGACGATTTCCGCGGCCAGACGAACGCCCGCGGCATTACGAGTAACAGTAAACAGCCCCTTCTTCGATCGCGCGTTGTAAAGGCGCTGCACCGTTGCACGCAGCAGGTATTGCGACACAACCTGCCCGATCTGGCGTGAAGCCGTTTGCTCCACCGTGTGTGCTTCATCCAAAATCAAAAAATCCTCGGGAAACAGAAACCCATTCTCGCGTTCCATCTGTTCCTCGACTCCGCCCAGCAACATGAAGAGCAGGGTGTGGTTAATGACCACGACCGGCGCGTTCTCAAATTTTCGGCGGGCCCGCTGATAAAAACAGCGATCGCTTTGCCCACAAACTTTCCGGGTGCAAATGTGAGCTTCACTGCAAACCTGCGCCCAAATCTTCGCGTTCGGCTCAAACGACAAATCGCTGAGCGTGCCGTCTCGTGTTCGCGCCGCCCACGCAGCAATCTCTTCCAGCTCATTCTGCTCCGGCGCGGTGAAGAGATCGTTCTGCTGCTCGCGCGCGCGCAAAAGCCGGCGCGGACAAACATAATTCTGCCGGCCTTTAATCAACGTTGCCTCGAACGTCTCTGGGAGAACTTTTTGCAGAATCGGAATGTCTTTGTAGAGAAGTTGCTCCTGCAGATTGATGGTGTGCGTCGAGATGATGGCCTTTTTCTTCTGCCCGAGCGCAAACAGGACCGCAGGAACAAGATACGCCAGGGATTTGCCGATGCCGGTGCCCGCTTCGACGACTAGATGGCGTTCCTCTTCCAGCGCACGCGCTACCGCCACTGCCATTTGTTGTTGCTGCGGACGTCGCTCGAAATTTTTCGCCTTTGCCAACAGTCCGCCGGGCGCGAAAACCGACTCGGTTCGTTCTACCAAATCTGAGCCAATAGAGTCGCGCAGCGCAATCATGACGTTAAATTAGAGCCTACCCCAACCCGTTCGGAAAGCGTTGTGAAGTTATTTGATCGATATATCACCCGAAACTTCCTGCAGGCCTACGTTTACTGCATCGTCGGGTTCATTGCGATCTGGCTGATCTTCGATATCAGCGACAGCATTTCGAGCTTCTTCGACCTGCACTTCACTTTCGGCCGCGTCCTGGAATTTTACGCTACCCAGATCCCACAGATTCTGGTTATCCTGCTGCCAGTCTCGCTCCTTCTCGCGCTCCTTTTCGTTCTCGGTCGCATGTCGCGCGCCAATGAGATCGTCTCCATGCTGACCGCTGGCACCAGTCTCCTCCGTGTCCTCACGCCGCTCTTTATTCTCGGTATTCTGACAACTGCCGCTTGTTTCGCACTGAACTATTCGGTTGCGCCGCACGCCGAAATGGCGCGAAAACTTTTCCTGTCCGAAGATAAAAGTGGCAGCGGCGCCGAAGGGCAAATTTTCCGCAACCGGCGGGAGTCACGCACCTGGTTCATTCAACGTCTCCGGCCGAAATCCAACATGTTCGATAATGTCGAGGTGCTGCAACAGGATTCCTTCGATCACGTCATCATGGCTTTTTTAGCCGGACGCGCGGAATACGACCCGCACGATCATACATGGACCTTGTCGCAGGCGAAGATCGTGCACTACGATGCCGCCGGTAACATTACTTCCGAAACGATGGAGGCAAGCGTGATTATCCGGCATTGGAGCGAAACACCCTATCGTTTGCGCAGTGCCAACATGCGCGCCGAACTGATGAGTCTCCCAGAATTGCGCGACTACTTAAACTTCAACTCCGATTTTCCGGACACGTTGCTCGCGCCTTTTCGAACACATTATCATTATCGAATTGCGCTGCCGTGGACGTGTCTCGTCGTCGTACTTATCGCCGCGCCGCTCGGGGTTGGTTTTTCACGCCGCGGTGTTCTCGCCAGCGTCGCCATGGCCATTCTGCTCGTCTTCGCATTGAACTTTTCCACGCACTTTTTCCTCGCTCTGGGCGAAGGCGACCGTATTCCCGCCTGGATCGCCGGTTGGGCACCCGCCATCGTTTTTGGAACAATCGGACTTTATTTGCTGCAACTGCGCACCTCCAATCGCGATCCTTCCGACTTTCGCTGGCTTCTGCCGCGCCGTATACTTGCGCGATGATTAATCCACTGGCGACCGATTGGCCGATCAAGCAGCGCTCCGAGATTTGCAACGCCACCCATCGACCATTCACGCCTGGGGAAGTTTTCTATACTCTGCTCTATCGCGAAGGCGACGGTTTCCGGCGCGAAGATTTGAGCGAAGAAGCCTGGCGCGATCGCAATGAAAACATCCAGCCGTTTTCATTTTGGAAAACAAAGTTCGAACCGGCGCCGCCGCCAGCTCCCGAGGCGCTGCCAAAAGAAAACGCAGAGCAACTTTTCCGGCGCCTGATAGCGCAGCCGGAGCCCCCGGCAAACGCCTGCTTTGTTCTAGCCGTCATGCTCGAACGCAAACGCGTCCTCAAACAAGTGCGCACAGAAATTGCCAACGGCGATCGCCTGCTTATTTACGAGCACCGGGAAAATGGCGATGTCTTCATAGTACGAGATCCGCAATTGCGCCTGAGCGAGCTCGAACGGGTGCAGGACCAGGTAGCAACGCTGCTACGCGGCGGTGCGGCCGCGTAAGCGGCTGGAACTCAGGGCATCCTGCCTGACCCGGCCGATAAGCTTCTGGCTTATCGTGCTCGTATTTTGCGACGGGCAAGACGCCCGTCGGCCGAACCAGCCAAGGATGCCTATCTTCCATTCGGGTTTAAATCATTCCTTCGTCATTCAACGCCAGTCCGGCTCGGACCATCCGTCATTCGTCATTTCTATCGAGCGGTTTTGTGAGAAAATATTGTGATGTTCACCACCCTCCCTTGGTTCAATGCTGCCTTCCCTCTCTATCTCGCGCCGATGGCGGGCGTGACCGACAAGATTTTTCGCCAGATCTGCAAACGCTACGGCGCCGATGTTCTTGTCACCGAATTCGTTTCGGCTGAAGGCGTCTTTCGGCGCAACGAACGCACCCGCGAATATCTTGATTTCGCCGACGGCGAACGGCCGCTGGGCGTGCAGCTTTTTGGCGCTAACCCGGCTCACATGGCAGAGGCTGCCAAGCAGGTGGTTGATTGGGTTGCCCCGGATTTCATCGACCTGAACTTTGGCTGCCCGGTTAACAAAGTGGTCGCGAAAAATGGCGGCTCCGCTCTCCTGAAAGATTGTCCCACACTCAGCAGCGTGGCCAAAGCGGTAGTGCAAGCAGTCGCGCCTTTGCCCGTGACTGCAAAAATTCGAATCGGTTGGGACGCCAACTCCATCAACGCGGTGCGCGTCGCGGAAATTCTGCAGGGGTGCGGCATCGCGGCTCTGGCCGTCCATGGCCGGACTCGGGCGCAAGGTTATTCTGGCGAAGCAGACTGGCGCGTCATTGGCGAGGTAGCGGAAGGGGTAACGATACCGGTAATCGGCAACGGCGATTTGTTTTCCGCCCAGGAAGTCGTGCGCCGGCGCACTGAAACCAAAATTGCCGGCGTTATGATCGGGCGCGCGGCCATGAGCGCGCCATGGATTTTCCGGCAGATCAAATACTATCTGGTAACCGGCGAGCTGTTGCCCGCGCCAGAGTTATCAGAGCGCTGGAATGTGATCATCGAGCATTGCCGCCGTCACGCCGACGATTGGGGCGACGAGGAACAAGCCATCCGTTCCATGCGCGCACGCCTGATGGCCTATTCAAAAAATCTTCCGGAAGCGAAAGCGCTGCGCGAAAGATTCCAACACGTTTCAACCGTCGGCGAGATCGAGGATATTGCGGAGGCGCACCAAGCAGCCCCCGAGGAAGGGCTACTTCCAAACGCCAGTCGGCTCGAACCTGCCGACACACGACACACGGCAGCACGCAGCGTATTGAACTTCAGCCCGACAGCGTAACCTTTAATTTGTGAGCGAAGCAACACCTCAACATACCGCCAGTCCGGCTCAAACCGGAATTAAGATCGGCAATGAAAAGTTGATCCGCGTCACGGAGAATGCCGCGCGGCGCCTGAGTTCCTTGCTCGACAAACAAGGCCGGCCCGAAGGCGCTTTGCGCCTGGCCGTGATCGGTGGTGGTTGCTCGGGTCTGCAATACAAAATGGACTTAGTAGAAGGCCCGGCCCCACGGGACATCCTGGTTCATTCCGCCAATGTCCGGATCGTGGTCGATCCCAAGAGTGCGTTGTTCGTCAGCGGCTCGACCCTGGATTTCAGCGATGACCTGCAAAAGGGTGGCTTCAAAGTCACCAATCCAAACGCCACCTCACATTGCTCCTGCGGCGAAAGCTTCGCCGCCTGACTGAAACAGACAGGATCAACAGGATTGTACAGGATTCAGAAAATCAATCCCGTTGATCGCGTCCATGTCCAAACCGCTTTCCTCCCTTTGGTGTGGTCCGTGTGTTTCGTGGACGCCACGCTTCAACCCTTCAATGCACCACTGTTCATTTGAACTTGCCTTTGCCATAAACCGCGCCATCCTTGCTGCATGCTGACCGATCGCCAGCGAAGCGTGCTCGATTTCATTCAGAGTGAACAGCGTGAGAAAGGCATTACCCCAAGCACACGCGAAATCCAAAGTCATTTTGGTTTTGCCAGCCAGACGTCAGTAATGCAATACATCGCTACCCTTGAGCGTAAAGGCTTCCTCGATCGCCATGCGCGCAAAGCGCGCGCACTTGTTACGCCTGTCCAGAAGGTCCGCATCACCGATATCCCGATCTACGGACAAATCCCGGCCGGCATGGCAACATTGACCGAGCAAACCGTGCTAGGCCATGTCTCACTCGATACACGCTCGGCCAATGCCTCGAAAAATGCGCGCATGTTCGCGCTGAAAGTGCGTGGCGATTCCATGATGAACGCCCACATTCTCGACGGCGACATTGTGATTTTGGACGATCGCAAAGAGGCGAGGAACGGCGACATCGTCGCAGCATTAATCGACGGGGAGACAACATTGAAACGTTTCGTCACCGAACACGGCCGCCCATATTTGCGGGCGGAAAACCCGCGCTATCCCGATCAACGCCCGGCCCACGACCTACGGATCCAGGGTGTCATGGTCTCGCTCATTCGCCGCCAACCCAGTGGGGGGCGGTTGAAGCGTTGAAGCGATAAGCGAATCGCAAAGACTCCGTCCTCCCTCGCTTCGACCGTTCAATTCTTAACGAAATTGTTCATTTGAACATATTAGCGCTCCATGCCATGCTGAGGTATGGCGGCGACCCAGCGCATCATCGATCTCCGCAAACTTCTCGCAGAACGCTTTCAGCAACCGCCCACTCTCGTTGGTGGACAAATCAACGTTCCCCTGCTTGAGCGGACGCTTGAGGGCGGTCTGCACAAAGGCGCAATCACGGAAATCATCAGCCCGAATCCGAGCGCAGGCTCGGCCTTGCTCATTCACAGCTTGCTGCAAATTGCGCAACGCGATCGTTTTTTCCTCGCGCTCATCGACGGAAGCGATTCGCTCGATGTTTACGATTCGGACGCTTTGCAACATTTGCTCTGGGTCCGTTGCGAGAAGGCAAGCGAAGCCGTCAAAGCCGTCGATTTTCTTTTGCGTGACGGCAATTTCCCGCTGGTAATTCTCGATCTTGTTCTGAATCCGGCGGACGAATTGCGCCACATTCCCGCGACCAGCTGGTATCGCCTACAGCGATTGGTCGAACCGACGCCGACTGCCTTTGTGGTAATAAGCCGCCATAACATGGTAGCGAGCGCACGCACTAAGATCGTACTCGAGAACCGCTGGAGCCTTTCCGATTTGTCGCGCGACCATCCGAGCACGCAATTGCATTTCAAAGTGAGGCGCGCAAAGGCGATCGCCTCAGCTATCGGATAAAATGTTCGCCACGATTTTGCTGCCAAATTTTTATCTGCAAGCGATCGCGCGTCACCAACCGAAGCTGCGTGACCAACCACTCGCTGTCCTCGACGACACCGCCATCAAAGCGGTAATCCTGCAATTAAACGAAGCGGCGGAAAATGAAGGCGTCCGCGCCGGCCTGGCTCCGAGCCAGGCCCTGGCGCGCTGTCTTCATCTCGTAATCAAAGCGCGTGCCCGCGACTGCGAGCAACAAATCAGCGACATTCTCCTACATCACGCCTTCATGCTCTCGCCCTTCGTCGAAGCGACCGCCCCCGGCGTTTGCACCGTGCAATTCATGCAATCCTGTAGCCGGGACTGTCGGTCCAGGCAAAATCCCGATGCTCTCACCGAAAAACTACGCTGCATCATTGATCTGCTCGCACGCTGCGATTTGATCGCCCGCGCCGGCATCGCCGAAAACCCCGATGCCAGTTTCCTCGCCGCTCACCGCGCCGAACCCGTCACCTACGTAACCGAAACCAAAGCATTCCTCGCCCCGCTCCCGATCGAAACCCTGCTCATCGAAGCTACGTTCTAACAAGCAGAGTAACCGCCAAATACGTCAAACGACGCTAAAATTCAGAGAATATCTTTTACCTCTTTGGTGTCATTCCTCGTGCCCCGTGGGCCCGAATTCTTTAATCGTGGATCACGCGGATAGCTCGCGTAACCGGAGCGAATTGTGACGCAGACTAAAAAGAGATTTTCAATCCCCTAAACACACTAACGACACTAAAACAGAGAAAAACGTCGCTCTACGTTTTTCCCAAGGCGTATGCAATCAGTAAGTCAGTGGTAACAACACAGACAACAAAAAGCTTAAACAATAAGCCACGCCAAGGCTACGTTCACACAAATCAGACTCCAGATCAGCTGCTGGCGTGGCTCAACTAGCAGGAGATGTTTGATCACAGCCACACCATCTTTCTCTTTTTGGCGTCCTTTAGCGGATAAATAGGTTTCAGCTCTTCGCTAACGGGACGTAGTTTGGATAGCGATCGCGCAGTTGTTTAGCGACGCGGTCGGCTTCTTCGGTTTTGCCGGCGCGGCGGTAGGCGTCGGCCGCTTTGTCGAGCGCGCGCGGAGTGATAGCAGGATCGTCGTAGAGTAAAGCCACGCCAGCGTAAGCTTTACCGGCCTCTTCAAATCGTTGACGCTCGAATTGAACATCGCCCTCGAGCAGACGCGCTTCTGCGTTGACCTTTCCTTCCGGCTGCAAGGTCATGATCTCGGCCGCGATTTTCTCGGCATCATCCGGTTTGTGCGCGGCAATTTTCGTGGCACCAAGTGCAAGTAGCGCTTTTGCTTTTCCGGCTGCGTCGGTGGAACTTTGCAGATAACGCGAATAAGCGTTTTCCGCCTGATCGTAATGCTTCAGCTTCCCGGCAACATCGCCGAGATAAAACCAGAAATCGGGCTTAACGCCCGAGACATTTTCCACGCGCGAGAGAACAGCAAGATATTTTTCGGCGAGCGGGTAATTCTTGTCGTTGTAATATTCGATCCCGAGCCATTCCATTACTTCGGCTGGAATGCTGGCGTTACTGCTAGCGGCGAGAAATGCATCAACCTCGCTCGTGGTCGCCTTGCGGTCGTGCTGATAGTAACGACCGAGGATGATCCGGAGCGTCGCAGGCGTGTAATATTGCTCCCGATTTAATCGGCGCGAGGTATCGAGAAAAGTAATAGCCCGCTTGTAATCCTTGCCGTCGAATGCGGCTTTCCCAATGTAGTAGTTCGCCTGAGCGACCGCGCTACTCTTCGGATATTCCTTGAGTAATTGCTGAAAGGTTTGTGCCATTTCCGGCTCGCGATTTTGTTCGCCCAACAGCAGCGCCTTTTGCTGGATCGCGGCCTCGCGCTCCTTTGCCTTTGGATAATTCGCGATGAGAAAGCTTAGATCGCCGATGGCCGCTTCGGCGTTATTACTCTGCTGATACGCCAGCGCGCGTTGCGTCAACGCGATCGGTGTCTGTGGATCATCCGGAAATGTCTTGATGAAATAGCTAAATGCATCGATTGCGCGCGCGGGATCTTTCATTTGCACCGCACACCATCCCAGTTTGTAGCCCGCTTCCGAACGCAACTTCGGGCTTAATTGGGATGCGCGAAGTTCCTCGTAAAACGGCGCTGCTTCTCCGAACTTCTGTTGTTTATAGAGCGCTTCCGCTTTTAACAACTTGGCCTGATCTGCTCGTTCGCTCGCCGGATTGGTCTTCAAAAATTCGTCGACCTCCGCAATGACGGCATTCGGATCCGAATTGTAGATATTGATCAACCGCTGGTAACGCGCGTCTTTTGCTTCTTCGCGGTTGGGGAATTTTTCGATAATCTCGCGATAAGCGCCTTCCGCTTCCTGAGTGTGGCCCAGCTGTCGTTGCGCGTTGGCCACGAGAAGCATGGCCTCCGGTTTCGCTTCGTCCGGTAATTGCGCGGCCGACTTTTTGTAATCGCTAACTACCTGGGCGAACTGTCCGGTCTGGTATTCAAGCCGGAGAAGGCCGGATTGCGCAATACCCTTCCACTTCCCGGAATCAGCACGTCCCTTTTGCAGAAGCGCACGCGCTTTCTCCGCCATGGCGCGGTCAATTTTCGCGCGATCGGCAACCGCAAGGTCGAGCGCGATCAATCCCGCGCGGACGGCGGCCTCCGTTCTTGTCGTCGCTTTTTCGGCTTCGGTCGAGAGTGCTTCATATTGTTTAAGAGCCTCGGCTCGGCTGCCGCGCACCAGCAACATCGCCCCGGCGGTTGCGCGCGCGTCTTCGCGATACTGGCTCTTCGCTTCCGCCACCTCCAGATAAAGCATGAGCGCGTCATCCGCTCGCTTGGTGTTTTCGAGACAACGGGCCTCGAAATATTTTGCCGAGAGCGCAACGGAGGCGTCTTTCGACTTTGCCGCGGCTTTGTGGAAAAGAGGCTGCGCGGTGTTGAAATCCTTCTGCGAAAAGGCAAGGACCGCGAGTGCATACGCTGCCGGGCCGGCAAATTCGCTGTCCCCAAAATCCTCGAGCACTTTCTGGAAGTTCGTCCGGGCGGAACCGTTCTTGCCGAGTTGGCGATAGCTTTCGCCTAACCCGAAATACGCATTGCCGCGTCCTGAAGCACCGGGGTAATCACTCAAATATTTCTCGTACTCGGGGATGGCGAGGTCGTACATCTTTCGGGCGAACAGGGCGTTGGCGTACTCAAGCTGGCGCGTGTCACTCGGTTGCTCAGGAGTTGATGGGCGTTCCTCCGGCGCCGGCGTTCCCTCATCGACCGGTAGCGCCCGCGGAACCGGCGGTTCATTCAACGGCTGAGCGCGACGAACCTCCTGCGCCGATACGACGCCACTCGCACCAAGGAGCGCGGCTACAATGAGACCGGCACTACGCCGGGATAATTTCATTTTGCGGTCGCGAACGCGACGTTGGTAATTCCAGCTTCGCTGCAAATATTCAAAATGTTAACGACGTTTTTGTAGGCGCCGCTCTCATCGCCGCGAATCACTACCGCCTGCTCCGGATATAATTTCACCAGGTCTTGCAATAGCTTGCCCAACTCCGACCCCGTCATCGTTCGGCGATTCACAATCACGCTCCCATCCGTCTTCACATTCACCACCACATCGCCTGGTGGCGCCATTTTCTCCTTCGCCGCCGACGCTTTTGGGACTTTGACATCGAGCTCGTTTTCGTTGCGCGCGGCGCTCCACGTCAGCAAAAAGAAAATCAACAACAGCATTAACACATCGACCAGCGGCGCCAGCTGAATTCCCGGATGCTGCGACACCGTGCGACTACGGAAGTTCATGGCAATCCTGCGAAATTAGAATTCCGATTCGAGGAGCGCGGGTGTGCGTTCGGTGCGGCGACCGAACTGCAGTGAAAGGACCGCGAGAATGTGCGTAACGGCCGATTCCAATTCCGAAATCAATCGCTGCGAGCGTCCGCGGAAGAAGGCATAAAAGATCATCGCCGGGATACCGATGGCCAGCCCCGCTGCGGTATTGAAAAGCGCTTCACTGATGCCGTGAGAAAGCTGCATATAACGTTGACTGCCGAGGTCGGAACCCAGCGCTCCAAACGAGCGAATAATTCCGATCACGGTTCCAAGCAGACCCAACAGTGGCGCAATCATACCGATATCGGCGAGGTAGGTGACGCGATTATTCAAATTGGAAGCGACTCGGGTTCCCTCGGTCTGGGCAATTTCACGGATTTGCTCGAAGTCGGCGTTCGGATTTTTGGTGGTGAAGTCGAGAATTTGCTGCACGACCCGAGCAATGGCTTCGCCGTGGCGATTAGACACCGCGAGAAGGCCCAGATAATCGCGTTTTCGCAGCAGCGCATCGGCCGTGGCCATGAACCCGTGCGAGACAACGGCGCCACGCCGAATGCTCAGAAAATAAACAATGACGAGCATGACTGAAATAATCGACAGCACCAAAAGCACGGCCATGACCGGCCCGGCCTGGAACATCGCGTGCAACATCGTAGTTGTGGTGCGCGGCAGTTCGGGGGTAGCCGGCGCTGGAGTTTGCGTTTGCGCTAGAAGTGACAAGGCGCTGGCCGGCGCTAGAAACAGCCACAAGAGTTTTTTCATGCCCAGGCAGCCGCTACGATAAACGACGAGCGTTCCGGCGCAACCAGAGTCAGTCAAATCGGCGTATCCGGAAGATGTGGGCCGGCCGGGTAAAGGGATCGAGCTCGACGTAATTGCGCCGCCCATACCAGGTATAACGGGAATCATCCAGCAAATCGTGCGCTTCGTAGGACTGGCCTTCGTTGTAGCCGAACAGCTCGATCGGCAGATCGATCATCGAATGCTGGCGGCGATATGGATCAAGGTTTACCACCACAAAAATGATGTTGTCGCCTGACGGTGTCGTTTTGCCGTAAAACAGAATCGCGTCATTGTCCGCATTGTAGAAATGCAGGTTGTCATAAAACTGCAGGGCGCGATTTTCGCGCCGAATCCTGTTCAGGCGCGCGATAAAGTCCTTGATGTTCCCGGGCCCGTCCCAGTCGCGCTCCTTAAACTGATACTTCTCCGAATCGAGATATTCTTCGCGACCGGGCAAAGCGGCGTTTTCGCAAAGCTCAAACCCGCTGTAAATCCCGTAAACGCTCGAGAGCGTTGCCGCCAGCACGACGCGAATCATGAAAGCCGGACGCCCGCCGTTCTGCAGAATCGGCGGCAAAATATCGGGCGTATTCGGCCACAGGTTCCCGCGAAAATATTCGCGCATTTCGGTCTGCGTCAGCTCGGTGAAGTACTCGATCAGTTCGTGCTTGTAGTTGCGCCAGGTGAAATAGGTATAGCTCTGGTTAAAGCCGGCCTTAGCCAGCGCCTTCATCATCTTGGGGCGAGTAAACGCTTCTGATAAAAAAATCGTGTCGGGAAATTCATCCCGCACCCCTGAAATCAAATATTCCCAGAAGGGCACTGGTTTGGTATGTGGGTTATCGACGCGAAAAATTCGAACACCGCGCTCGACCCAGAACAAAATGATGCTCTTCATTTCCGCCCAGAGCTCGAGCCAATTGGCGCAGTGGAAGTTAAGCGGATAAATGTCTTCGTATTTTTTGGGCGGATTTTCGGCAAATTTAATGGTGCCGTCCGGTCGTTCATAAAACCATTCCGGATGTTCGGCCACGTAGGGATGATCGGGGGAACAGTTGATGGCGAAATCGAGGGCAATTTCCAGTCCCCGTTTACGCGTCTCCTCTTCCAGCCAGGCAAAATCCTCCAGTGTGCCCAGCGCGGGATCGATGTCCTTGTGCCCTCCGCCATGGGGACAACCGAGATGCCGGTTACCAGTCGCATACGGCACTCCCGGATCATCCGGCTCAGAGGTGACCGAATTGTTGCGTCCTTTGCGGTTGGTTGTGCCGATTGGATGGATCGGTGGAAAATAAATGACATTGAATCCCATGGCTTTGGCATCTTCGATCCGGGGCAGACAATCGCGGAGCTTGGAGCCGCGATCGCCCTTCCCTTCGGCTGAGCGGGGAAAGAATTCGTACCAGGCTGCGGTTCGCGCGCGCAGCCGATCAACCACCACATGCGGCGGCGGAGCCCATTGCGTCGCGCCGGCGCGATCGGGATAAGTCGCCATCAAAACTTCAAGCTCACCGGAATGAATCAACGTATCGACCTCGCCCGGCGCTTTTGTTCGCACCGCCTCCGCGATTTCGCAGAGCCGCTTTGTGTCGTGCGAATCATGCGAACGTTTCGCCGCTTCTTCGATCAGCGTGGCGCCTTCGAGCGCTTCGCTTCGCAAGGGAGAAACGCCTGCCTTAAACTTGGTCGAAAATTCGTGTTGCCAGCTCGTGAACGCGTCAATCCAGGCTTCCACGGTGTATTCGTAGATGGCGTTTTCATAAAAGGTACACGCCCCACGCCAGCGATCGTTAACGATCAATTTCATCGGCGTCTCGTGCCAACGGGTTTCGCCCACCGTTCGCCACTTCAACGCCGCCGCGACAACATCGTGGCCTTCCTTAAAAATATCGGCCTCGACGATCAGATCTTCGCCGGTAACGCGTTTGACGGGGTAACGGCCGCCGTCAATTAGCGGCTGCAAATTCTCAATCACCGCGCTCGGAAACGTCCGACGCATAGTCGTTCCATCAAACGAATTTGGATGAAAGGCAAGTCGTCGCGATTGACGCCAATAGGGCGACGAAATTCTCTTTCTGGGGAGCACACGCGCCATCGCGTGCTGCGATGGCGCCCCGCGAATGCTGCCCTAGGTCAGCACGGCACTGCGAAACGTTACCTTACGCGTCGAAATAAAACGCGCACTCGTAGAGACCGGAATTGCGCGTCTCCTGCCGTCGCACTCGCGTGCCAAGAACCCGCTCGAACATCTCCTGCTCGAAGCGCCCGATAATTTGGTATTTGTCGAGAACATTCTGGAGCGGGGTGTGGCACTCCAGAATCTGCGGCCCACCTTCGTCAATCACAAACTGCGACATATAACCTTCCAGATCGCGAACTTTCGCCAGTGATTTAGCTCGCTCCGCGACCGTCGCACCTTTGATTTTTTCCTTCAGGCTCGCAGTCTTCCTTTCAAACAAATTGTAAAGCAGTTTTTCCGGCCCGTTCGGCCCGTAGATCTGTTGCACGGATTCGAGCAACTCGATAGTAAACCGATTGCTGTCGGCTTGAAAAAGATCGTGCGCCCGACGGGTTAGACGATAAACCATTTCCGGACGCCCCATTTTTTGCGGACGCCGCCAGGTATCGAGATAACCGTCGCGTTGCAAGGTAAGGCAATGCTGTTTGATGCCCATGTAACTCATCCGCATGCGATCGACCAATTCGTTGACCGATAGGCCGCGGCTGCGTTTGAGCGCGTTAACAATTTCGAGCCGCTGCGTGCGGCCGATTTCTGCCAGCAATCGTTGATTCATGAGCTCAGAGGTAAGCGCCTAGTTTAAGAGTAAAAAGTCAAGCAATGCAATCAAAATCGCGTAAAAACGTGCTCTCGTAAAGCCCTTAAATGACACGACTTGTGGTCGCCGGATCGAACAGATGCGCCTTGCTCGCATTCAAATCGAACTGTAAGCGATGGCCCGTCTCCCGATGATCGAGCGCGCGCTGGCTTCGACACACGACGGTATGCGCGCCGGTCTGCAGGTATAAATTTGTTTCTGCTCCCATTGGTTCCACGATATCCACAATTGCCGGAAAATTCGCGGACACGTTGCCGGTATTGGAAAACTGCGCCAGCTCAATGTCTTCCGGTCGGATCCCCAGCAGCATCGGTTTGCCAAAAAACTCGCGCGCCCGCGGTCGATCTTTGAATCGCACCTCGATTGTTCCGCCCTGCATTTCCTTGAAAACGACGGCGTCGCGTTCCTGTTTTAGTTCCCCGTTGATAAAATTCATCGGCGGGCTCCCGAGAAATCCGGCAACGAAAAGATTATCCGGCTCGTTGTAAAGTTTCAGCGGCGTATCGGTTTGTTGCACTTTGCCATTGTTCATGACCACGATCCGATCGCCCATCGTCATCGCTTCAATCTGATCGTGCGTGACATAAATCATCGTCGCCTGCAAACGCTGATGCAGTTTTGTAATTTCTGTGCGCATCTGCACTCGCATTTTTGCATCGAGATTTGAAAGCGGCTCATCGAATAAAAAAACTTTCGGCTGCCGCACGATGGCGCGGCCAACGGCGACGCGCTGGCGTTGCCCACCGGAAAGCGCCTTGGGTTTGCGGTCGAGCAAGCCTTCGATCCCAAGAATGCTGGCGGCATCGTTCACACGCTTCTTGATCTCGGTTTTGGCGTACTTCCGCAGCCGCAGACCAAAGGCCATGTTATCGAAGACATTCATATGCGGATAAAGCGCATAATTCTGGAACACCATTGCGATGTCGCGGTCTTTCGGTGGAACGTCATTGACTCGTCGATCGCCGATGTAGATATCGCCGCGCGAGATTTCTTCGAGACCCGCGATCATCCGCAGGGTGGTCGATTTGCCACAGCCAGACGGCCCTACCAGCACAACGAACTCGCGATCTGCGATTTCGAGGTTGACATCCTCGACCGCAGTCACATTCGTTCCCTTTTCGCCGGGGTAGATCTTGTAGATGTGATTAACGGTGACTTTGGACATTTGCTTTCCCCGGGACGTTAGCTGGCAAATTTAGCGGGCACGCCTTAAGACGGTCAAATCTTCTGAACAAGGGTTCGGCGTTTCGTCCCGGCGGTTGGACCGTTTATGCAAGCACGCCGGCTTCGCCGCGTCCTTCCGCATCGCCGGACGGATCGGCCGATCCACTTTTCACGGGCAGCACTACGACCCGAACATTCGTTTGCACCTTTTCGTTCGACGCGAGCAACGATGTCCCAATATCGTTGTAGCCGCGTTTGATCATCGCTAAACCAATGTTCGAAGTCGTTCGCGCGGAAAAAACAGCGCTCGTAACACGACCAACCACTTTTTCCTCCACGCGCAATTCCATGCCGGGGTCCAGCCCTTTCTCCGAAACTAACCCGCATAATCGCTGTCGGACCTGCCCGCTCATTTTCATCCGTGAGATCACTTCCTGGCCGATATAGCAGCCCTTTTCGTAATCGATTGCGCGCTCTGCCAGGTTCGCTTCCGGTGGAATAATATCGGGAGTTAACTCGTGGCCCCAGCGCGGGATTCCATTCTCTATTCGCAAACGTTCCCATTCGTTTTCATCTGCTGCGTGGTAAGTGGCCGTGAGTGCATCTGTCGCTTCCTTCGCTGCGCCCGATTCGACCCATAGGTCCCATCCGTTACATCCCAGCCGCCGCGATCTCACGCAAAACCTGGCCCCTGCTCCTTCCGGTCTCGATTCCGCCAGCACATGGAAAAGAGCGAAGCCCTCGCTCGCATCTTCCACTAACACGTCATCCGCGATGATGTAGCGCTCAAGTCGGCCTTGCAGTTGTTCACGTAATTCCGCTTCGGTGTCAATCCAAATCTCGTTAGGTACGGCGAAAAGAAAAATGTGGGCATCCAGGTGCCCTTTAGAGTTGAGAACACATGATTCCTGCGTGGCATCAGAACTGGCTTTCCGAACGTCGTTCGTGGTTTGTCCATTCAGAAAACGAAATCGATCGGCGCCGGTCACGCGCAGCTTCGTCCGGGCGGAAAGATCGAAAAACCGCGAAGGCGCGTTCAATAATCGGTGCGTCGCAGCAAGCGACTGAAAAATCCGCGCTTTTCCTCTTCCGGTTCGGAATCGCCGTTGGATTCCACAGGTGCCTTGACTGGCTCGGCTTCCTCCGGCGCCGGCTCTATTTCACGCGGTGTCTCCATCTCAACCGGCTTCTGCTCCAGCTCCGGACTGACCTCGGCATCTGGTCGCGCCGTTTCGACAGGCTCAAGGTCAGAGGCGCGTGCCTCCGGGATTTCCTCCTGCTCGAAAGTCGGGACCGGGATCTGCGTCTTCTCCAATTCCGCCAGCTGTTGCTCAATAAACTCGGGATTCTCATTCGGCACAGGAGCAACCGGTTTTGGCGAGAACAAATCCGGCTGCCGTTCCTCCAGATCAGGCGTCTTCACAAAGGGCAGAAATCGTCGCGCAATCGAGGAATAATCGTCGTCGCCGCGGCCCTGGCTCGCTTCGTCGAGAAGGCGATCGCGGGTCGCGCCCGCAACCGTCAAATCAAGGTCAAAGTGTCGGCCCATCCGATTCGCGATCTGCATATCCTTGAGCATGTGCTTGACCGAAAAATGCGGCTTGAAGTCTGCAGCAATGATCTGCGGCACCTTCAGGTCGAGCGTGCCGGAATTGCTGGCGTTTTGCTTGAGCGCATCCAAAAATTTTTCCAGCGGAATGCCTGAGTAATGAACGATTGCCATCGCCTCAGCCGCGCCTTGCACACTCGCGGCCGTCACCATGTTGGTGGCAATTTTGATAATGCTGGCCTCGCCGATTGCGCCGATGTTCACAATCGCCTTGCTGCTGGCCTGGAGTAACGGCCGTACTTCTTCAATCGCGGCTTCGTCACCACTGACGTAATAGACTAGCTGCCCTTTTTCAGCGCCCAGCTTGCTTCCGGTGAACGGCGCTTCCACTAAACGCGCCCCGCGGCGCTCAACCAACCCCGCGGCCTCGCGCATGGTCTCTGGTGAAACCGTTGGATGCGCAATCACAATGTGACGCGGCGTCAGCGCCATCGAAATCGTCTGAATCATTCGCATCAGCGCATCATCGTCGGAGACGAAGACCTGGAGGTAATTGCAGGTCTGCGCCAGCTCCGATGGGGAACCGACAAAGTTGGGCACTGGTTTCGGAGTCCGGTTCCAGACAAAGACCGACAGTCCCTGGTGCCGCAAATGATCAGCGATGCGGCGGCCGATAATACCGAGGCCGATAATCCCAACAGACTTTCGGATGGTTCGCTTCATATCCCTCCCGTCTGGAAATTGCGATTAAACCCGCGAGCGCGCAATTCCTCATTGCACCACAAAATAGGTCGAGCGCGCCAGTTCGGACTTCAGCGCGGCCACGGCATTGCGCCGTTTCTCTGCGGTAAGTAGTGCTCTGATCTCGGAGGTAGCTTCTGTAAGTGCCAGTAGGCGAGCCGGATGGGCATCGGTGGATTGGAGCGCGTGAAAACCCAGATGCGAGCGCAGAAAACGCGGAGGGCCATTGGGCTGCAACTCCGCAGCGGCGTCAAAAAATTCCACCGGGACACGGTCGGCCGCGAAAAAGCCGAGGTCGCCACCATTCTTTTTACTCGCTTCGTCTTCCGACACCGTCGCCGCAAGTTCGCCAAAATCCTCGCCCTGGCCCAGGCGCGCGGCAATATCCAGCATCTGGCGGTCTTTTGCTTCCGCTACGTCCGGGGCCGACCCCTCTGGCGCAGCCAGGAAAATGTGACGGGCACGAATTCGCAGCGGTTGAGTGAACTGAGCTTCGTGCTGCTGAAAATATTGCTGCACTTCCGCGTCAGACACGGCCAACCGCGGAGCGATTTGCTTTTCAATCCATCGTTCGCCGCCGATCGTCTCTGCCACCAACCGTCCGAGTTCCGATTGCGAAACGTCGCTGCGACCCAAGGCGGCACGAAATTGGCGTTCGTCGCCAAATTGATGTTCCAAATCGGCGACTTCACCAGCCACATCGGAGTCATCCAATTTCCCGGCAACCACGCGCAATGTCTCCGACGTAATTACCTCGTCACGCACCGCGATTTTCTCCGTCGAATCCAGAGGTTCGTCGGTCATCCCAGAACAGTATTGTTTCTGCTGCGCCCGCGCCTGGACATCGGCCTCGAAAATTCCGCGTTGTCCGGCTAACGCCAGCAGTTCACCGCGCTGAAAAATTCGACCAGTCACCCGATGAACGGCCGGGTAGCGAACAATCCAACTGCCCGCCACGATTCCGAGCGCAAGCGCGACCAGCGCGAGAACGGCACTTTTCATTTCAGTTCAAATTGCACCACATCGTAGAGGGCAACGCGTCCCACGATTTCCAAACTTTCGGCGCTGATCTTGTCGAGGGTATCCTCCGCCGTATGCCATGGCGGAAAATCGAAATCGATCAAATCGATCACTGGAATCCCGATCTCGTTAAGCGGTGTATGATCGTCAGTGATGCCACCGCCAAAGTAGGTAAAATGCGCGCGTTGCCCCAGAGCATCGGCAGCAGCAAAGATGTTACGAGCCAAATCGATGGGAGAATCTGGCGACAGTGTTACCTGGAGCGATTTATCCCCGATCATATCAAACAGGATACCGCCGCGAAAATTCTTCGCTAATTCACGCAACTCCGATGCAAAATGATGGCTGCCATAGAGACCATCGGTGGCAGTAAAATTTTCGAATGCTTCCTCGCCGTCGAAAAAAACCAGCTCAACCTTTGCTGCTAAGGCGGGATTTATCGCCAAGACCCGCGCCATCTCGATAAGTAAGCCGGTACTGGAACCGCCATCATTCGCGCCGACAAAACGAATGGCGTCGAATGTTTTGGTGTCGTAATGCGAGCAAAGAAGGAACTGCGCTGGTCCTTTTTGGTTCCCGAAACGCGCGACCAAGTTTACGAATGTCATCATTCCTCGTGGTGTCGGCGCCGAAAATTCCGATCGTGTTGTCGTCCAACCGAAAGACTTCAACTGGTCGGCGATATAAATCCGTGATTTTTCCAACGCCTCTGAGCCGGCTGGCCGCGGGCCGAGTTCAACCAGATGCTGAACATGAGCAAACGCCTTTGCGCCGGAAAACTCTTCCCACAGCGGTGCCGTCCGAAAGCTACAACCGTAAACGCTAACGAGCGCCGCCAGACCGAGCGCGCGTGGGAAAAAATTCCACATGCGCCAGCTCAGCGGAGGGTTGAAATACCGCGCGGTTCGGAACATGGACTTGCAGTCTGTGCGTCCAGCGGGTTTGCAACCCGCTGAAACCGAAACAGCGGATAACATGTCCGCTGGGCGCACAGGGCACAGCCTTATGTTCCGAGCTGGCGCGCCTACGTCCGTAGCGTTTTTCAACAATCTCTTAACTTTCCGGCGGAAGCCCGATTACCTGCAGTATGCGCTGCAAGTCGTCTGCGCCGTAGTATTCGATTTCGATTCGGCCCTGTTTTTCGCCGTGATGCAAAATCACGCGGGTGCCCAGATATTCCTGCAACCGCGATTGCAAATGCTCCACCGCGCTGGCATTGACCGAAACTGATGAAACGCGGCGATGACGCGGTTTCGCGGCGCCAAGCTGGCGCGCGACCAGTCGCTCCGTCGCGCGGACCGTGGCGCTGCGTCGCAAGACTGTTTCTGCGATCGCCAACTGTTCGTCCGACGATTTCAGTGCGAGCAAAACCTTGGCGTGCCCGACTGAGATCAAGTTTTGGGTCACCCATGTCTGGACCTGCTCAGGCAGGTCGAGCAATCGCATTGCGTTGGCCACCGCGGCCCGACTTCGACCGACCTTTTGCGCGATCTCTTCCTGGCGCATTCCAAATTCGCCGGCAAGCCGCGCGTAACCCTGCGCTTCTTCGATCGGATTGAGATCGGCGCGCTGCAAATTTTCGATCAACGAGAGTTCCAGCACATCGCGATCGTCCGCCGTTCGAATAATGACCGGCACCTCCGCCAATCCTGCGGCCAGCGCTGCTCGCCAGCGCCGCTCACCGGCGATTAATTCGTGACGCCCATCGACCTTGCGCACAATCAGGGGCTGAATGATGCCGTGCTGCCGGATGGATTCGACCAACTCCGAGAGCGCATCCGTGCCGAATTCCTTGCGCGGTTGCAATGGACTTGGCGTGATGCTGTCGAGACTGATCTGCCAAATTTTTTCGGAATGATCATCGGGCAGGGCAGCAACAGCCGGCGCAGGTGCCGGTTGAGCGGCAATGAGCGCGCTGAGACCTTTGCCAAGCGCCATTTTTGCCATCGCGCTGAGATTATCGGAACGAACTCCGCAACGCAAACAGCTCGTTGCGGCATTTTGCAGCGCGAATAGCATCGTTCATGGCCGCAACGGTCACCGAGACCTTCACGCTTGGGCATTCACCCGATCCCGACGACGCGTTCATGTTTTACGCGATGGCGGCGAACAAAATCGATTTGCGCGGCTATCGTTTCAAACACCAGCTGGAAGACATTCAAACGTTGAACGAACGCGCCATGCGAGGCGAGCTGCATATTTCCGCGGTCTCGATTCACGCCTACGCCTACGTCTCGGACAAGTATTTGTTGCTGCCTTGCGGTGCGAGCATGGGAGATGGATATGGGCCGTTGGTGATTGAGAAACATCGAACGCCGAATGCCGAACACCGAACATCGAATGAAGAGGAGCGCGAGCGATTACGCAATTGTCTGATTGCGGTGCCCGGCACGATGACGAGCGCGTTTCTGGCTCTGAAACTTTATCTCGGTGAATTCAATTACGTCGTCGTGCCGTTCGACCAAATCTTTGAGGCGGTGCGGAGCGGGCGTGCTGACGCCGGCTTGATCATTCACGAAGGGCAGCTCACTTACGCGCATTCGGGTTTCGCAAAATTGGTTGATCTCGGCGAATGGTGGAAAAATCGGACGGGGCTGCCGTTGCCGCTGGGGGGTAATGTTCTGCGGAGGGATATTCCACTGGAAATTCAGAGCGAGCTCAGTGCGATTTTGCGCCAGAGCATCGAATTCGGACTGGCTCATCGGGCCGAGGCGGTGCAGCACTCGATGCCGTATGCGCGCGACATGGGCAGCGATCTCGCGTCGAAATTTATCGGCATGTATGTGAACGAGTTCACCCGCGATTATGGAGAAGTCGGCCGCGAAGCCATCCGGCGCTTTCTGAGAGAGGCGCGTGAACGCGGTTACGTCGATCGCGAAGTCTCGATCGACTTCGTAAAGTAAACCTCGTCCGCCGTTATTTTTTCTTGGCGCCTGGCGACGGCGAAGCTTTTGGTTTGCTCACCATGTCCACGCAGAAATTCTTCACCCGCTCGGCTTCCTGTTTAAAGCCGTTGGTAAAATCATGTGTGCCGTACTCAAAGAGCACGACAAACGAGAAAGTGAAAAAAATGAATAGGACGAGCCAGAACAGCCCGCGAATCAGAGACATCCCGGCGATCTTAAAGCAGTGATGGGGCGAGGTCAACGGCGGTATCGGGCGAAAACCACGTTCGGCCACAGATGAACACGGATGAAATAGGGATTCAGAATCGTCGGACCCAATATCTGCTTATCCGTGTTTCATCCGTGCCGATCCGTGGCTAACACGCATTTTAAAGGGACGTTTCCCCGCCGAGCTTGAACCCTCAGGGGAAGCTGCGATTCTGCCTCGCCATGCGGGTGCCACTGCTCGATCTTAGCGCGCAATATCAAGCGCTGGCTGGACCAATTCGGCAGCAGATCGACGAGGTTTTACAGACGCAACGATTCATCCTCGGGCCCAAAGTCGAGCAGTTCGAGAGCGCCCTATGCGATTATACCGGTGCGAAATTCGCCGTCGGCGTTTCGTCGGGCACGGACGCCCTGCTCGCGGTCCTGATGGCGCTGGAGATTGGACCGGGCGACGCCATCATCACCACGCCGTATTCATTTTTTGCCACCGCCGCTTGCATCGCCCGTGTCGGCGCAACTCCGCTCTTTGTTGATATCGATCCCGCAACTTTTAATATTTCAGCAGCAGCACTCCGGTCTTTCATCGAGAAAAATTGCCGACAAACCGATGGCGTGTTGATGACCCGAGAGCGACAGGCCGTTCGCCTGATCATCCCAGTGCACCTTTTCGGATTGTGCTGCGACATGGACGCGATCATGGAAATAGCGCGCGAATGTGACTTGCTCGTGGTGGAGGACGCGGCCCAGGCAATTGGCGCCGGATACCCGCAGACCGATGGGACTGGATCGGCTGGCACAATCGGTGACGTCGGCTGCCTCAGCTTCTACCCTTCCAAGAATCTCGGTGCCGCCGGCGACGCAGGCGCAATTATTTGTGACAACGAAAATCTGGCGACGCGCTTCCGAATCTGCCGCCAACATGGAATGGAACCGCGATATTACCATCAATTTATCGGCGGAAATTTCCGGCTCGATGAACTGCAAGCGGCGATTTTGCAGGTGAAACTTCCGCATCTCGCGAACTGGTCGGCCGCCCGTCGTGCCGCCGCTGATTTTTATCGCGAGGAATTTTCGCGGCACAAACTTGGCGATTCTATCATCCTACCATCCGAACCCTATCGGGAACGCATCGGCAATCATCACATCTATCATCAATTCGTTATTCGAGCGGAGGCGCGAGACGAATTGAGAGCGCATCTGACCCGCAATGAAATTGGGACCGAGATTTACTATCCGGTCCCGCTTCATTTGCAGGAATGCTTTTTTTATTTGGGATACAAAGAAGGTGATCTACCGGAAGCGGAACGGGCAGCAGCCGAAACGCTGGCTCTGCCGATTTATCCCGAGCTGAGTCGGGACGCGCAAGGTTTCGTGGTCGATAAAATCGCCGAATTTTACCGGTAAAGGTTGTCGCAACTTCGCTCGGGCTAAAATCGACCGGCAAGAACGCCCACTGGCCCCACAGGTCCGAGCCGGACTGGCGTTAGATGCCTGTGCCACCTGCTCACTTGCAGCATGTAAAACGCGAGCCTATATCAACGCTCGCAAACGGGTAGGTACCGAAGTGGCCAAACGGGGCAGACTGTAAATCTGCTGGCTTTACGCCTTCGCTGGTTCGAATCCAGCCCTGCCCAGATTTTTGCGGATGCGCAGGCGCGCGTCCCTTTGAGTCCTCTCCTAATGTCGTTTTTTCGTGGCACGACGCACACGCGATTTCGCGGCACCGTGCTTCGCTCTGCGCGATGGTGTGCGGCGGCCTCTGGCTTTGCCACGCGATTTCGTCGATCGTGCCCGGCGAGCGCTGCTCGTTTTGCGGGCCTTGCTTTTGCCGGCTCTCTTGGCCGCTGAGCGCCGCGCGGGTTTGCGCTTTTTCTTAGATGCCGCCGGTTTCCTGCGCCGAGGCGCAGGACGCGGCCGCCTTGCTTTGGAGCGCGCAGGTCGGGGCAAACCAATCGCTTTTCTCGCGGTCTCGGCAATCGGTTCCCCCGTGGCCGCTGATTTGCCCGCAATGGCACCAATTACCCCGCCGACGACAGCGCCGACAGGGCCGGCTACGCTGCCAAGGACCGCGCCCGCAGCCGCACCGGCAGCAGGCTTGGAAATTGGCGGGACAGTGATGTTCTCGCTCGATTGTGATTGTTCACTCGATGTTGAATTTTCAGTGCTCTCCTTCGCCATAAGCTCTCCGGGGTTCAATGCTTAATCGTATCATCGGCATTTTACAGCCGCTTCGCGAAAAGGAATTAACAAAAAGCGCCGGGCTGTGGAAGCGGGCGCTTTTGCTGCAAAAATACTAGGTTGGGCGTTTAGCGCGATCCGCGATCGCCGCGGCCATATCCGCCGCCGCCGCCGCCGCGGCCATATCCGCCGCCGCCACCGCGACCGTAGCCGCCGCCACCACCACCGCCGCCGCCGCCTGGGGGCCGTGCTTCGCGTGGACGCGCTTCGTTCACCGTAAGAGCGCGACCTTCCACGGTTTTGCCATTAAACTGGGTAATGGCATTTTGTGCTTCCTGTTCTGTTGCCATGGTCACAAAAGCGAAGCCACGAGACTTGCCTGTGAATTTATCCTGCATAAGCATGACATCCTGCACAGCACCAG
>Ga0207701_10000841_pt1 | contig 32565 bp, 24 predicted proteins | sample KBSSwiSSwithPhiX_FD_184294 | JGI IMG/M metagenome (GOLD analysis project Ga0207701, IMG submission 184294) | Switchgrass rhizosphere bulk soil microbial communities from Kellogg Biological Station, Michigan, USA, with PhiX - S5 (SPAdes) (version 2) | ecosystem: Environmental > Terrestrial >... | reverse complement strand
AGGTCATCAAGTTCAACCACTTCGCCCCTTGCATAGTTTACCAGGATGGCTCCCTTTTTAAAAAGCTTCAGGGTATTTTTATTAATCAGGTTTTTCGTTTGAGCCGTTTCCGGCACATGCAGCGTAACCACATCGGACTTGCCCAGAACTTCTTTTAAAGTTTTACCGTCCATGGCATTGCCCAGGGGAAGCTTTGTCTCGATATCATAAAAGATCACTTTCATCCCCAGCGCTTCTGCGAGGACGCTAACCTGGCTGCCAATGTTTCCATACCCGATAATCCCAAGGGTCTTTCCCCGCAGCTCATAGCTTCCCTTTGCATCCTTCATCCAAAGCCCTTCATGTGCCGCCTTATTTTTATCCGGAATGCGGCGGATCAGCATAATAGAAAGTCCAATGACCAGTTCAGCCACCGACCGGGTATTTGAATAGGGTGCATTGAAGACAACCACGCCATTTTCAGTTGCTTTTAGTAGATTCACCTGGTTTACCCCTATGCAAAAACACCCGATTGCCTGCAGCTTTTTTGCCGCTGCCAATACCGGGGGAGTGATCTGAGTCTTGGAACGGATCCCTAAAATATGGACATCCTTAATTTCGTTGATCAGATCCTGCTCAGTCAGGGCCTTGGTTATCTTCTGAACCTGCGGATATCCCTGCTGCTGAAAGTTTTTTACTGCGAGATCACTGATATTTTCCAGGAAGAGTATGCGTATTTTTTCTTTTGGGTAACTAGTTTTGTCGGTGCTTGCCATACTGCAAATATAACTTCCACGTTATTAAGATAATGTCGGCCCTGTGGAAAACTTGAGTTATGGCTTAGTTTATGCATAGGCTATTTTTATATCAAAACGAATCCCTAGTGAAAACCACTTTTTACACGATCGCCTTCCTGGCTCTGATCTATGGCTGCAATGAGGCAGCGTCCAACGGTAAAACAACCCATGTTGAGGACTCTCTGCAGTATTATCCCCCCACTCCTTCGCAAATCGATAAGCAGGAATTTCGGCAATACCACCGGCTCTTGTCTGCCTATTTTGATTCAATGCTGTTAAGGCGGGGTTTTAACGGCAGCATCCTTGTTGCAAAAAACGGTACGATCGTGTACGAGAAATATGCAGGTTTTGCCGATCTGCGCAAAAGGGATTCATTGACACCCCTTACACCAATGCATATAGCTTCCACCGGGAAAACATTTACGGCAATGGCATTATTGCGCCTCGTTCAGGAAAACAAATTGTCATTAAATGACTCCCTGGAACATTTTTTTCCTGGATTTCCTTACCCGGGGATAACGGTAAGAATGCTTCTGAGCCACCGGAGCGGGCTGCCTAATTACATTTATTTCATGGATGCGGAAAAGAAGAATCTGAGATATGTCACAAATAACGACGTGCTCAGTTACCTGGTGACCAAAAAGCCTAACATGAGCTATAAACCAGGCACACATTTTAATTATTGCAATACCAACTTTGTTTTGATTGCATTGCTGATAGAGAAAATAACCGGGAAGACATTTCCGGCGTATATGAAAGAGAACCTGTTTGATCCGTTGCAAATGAAAAACACATACGTCTTTTCACTTGCAGATACACTTACTGCCACCCCTTCTTTTAAACCCAACGGAGGATATTGGCAAAATGACATGATGGAAGGGACGTATGGAGATAAGAACATTTACACAACTCCCCAGGATTTGCTAAAGTGGGACCAGGCATTATATACGGAGCAATACCTCTCCAGGGCATTTCTTGATTCGGCCTTTACACCTCAAAGCAACGAGAGACCGTCGATCCATAACTATGGCCTTGGCTGGCGCATGCTGAATATACCCAACGGGAAAAAAGTAATCTATCATTTTGGCCGCTGGCATGGGTTCAACGCAGCGTTTGCCAGGTTGCGGGATGAAAAAGTTACCATCATTATCCTGGGTAATAAGTACAATTCGAACATCTATAAAGCTGCAACCAAAGCCTATAATTTTTTCGGTGATTACGATCAAAAACGTAACAACAAGGACGATGATTCCGAAGAATTCGAGTCACTCGCAAGAGCCAGGGCAGCAGAGAAAGGAGAGAAATTGAACGAATACCCTCAATCAATTGCACAGTTGAAATAACTGCTCCCGCTTTGAAAATAGTTTCTCACCTTTAAGGTGACCAGGGCACTGCGCCAGACTACCAGGTGTGTGCCGGAGCTGCTCCTTAAAGCAGGCTTTTATGAAATTATTATCCGCGGACGAAATCAGGTTGTGGGATCAGTATACCATCCAACACGAGCCCATCAGTTCTATCGACCTGATGGAAAGAGCCGCAACTCAATGCGCAGATTGGCTCGAAAAAAATAATTACTCCCACCAACATGTCCATATCTTCTGCGGGAAGGGAAACAATGGCGGCGACGGACTTGCTATTGCAAGAATGTTAACTGACAGGAAGATAGCTGTATCAGTGCATATCCTCGAATTCGGTCACAAAGGCACGGATGATTTCCAGGCGAACCTCGCGAGACTGCACCAATATCCGGGCGTCAGCATTCGTTTCATACAATCAAAAGAAAATTTTCCGAGGTTGGACGCCGGCGATCTTATAATTGACGCGCTTCTTGGTTCAGGGTTAAACCGTGGTCTTGATGGAGTAACTGCACAACTTGTGACATATATTAATGATGGTCCCTGCGAGGTTGTCTCAATTGATATTCCGAGTGGATTATTCGCTGATCAAACTTCGAAGAACCAGGTCGCTGTCAAGGCCGATCATACCCTCAGTTTTCAAGCCTCAAAGTTGTCATTTTTAATGCCCGAAAACGCGACTAATATTGGGGAAGTACATATTTTACCTATCGGGTTGCATAAGGATTATTATAAATCTGTATCCTCAAAATGCAATCTCACAGATGACGCAATGATCCGCGTATTATATAAGCCGCGTGACCGGTTTAGTCATAAAGGAAATTTTGGTCATGCTTTGATCATTGCCGGCGGCTATGGAAAAATTGGCGCGGCTGTATTGGCGGCCCGGTCGTGTTTACGAAGCGGAGCAGGGCTCGTTACCACTCATGTGCCTAAATGCGGTTATGACATCATACAAACTGCACTTCCCGAAGCCATGGTGACGACAGATTTTAATTCCTCTTTTATCACGAAGATTGAAGAAGATATATCAAAATATGATGCTATTGGCATTGGTCCCGGCATTGGTACAGCTTCGGAAACAAGAACGATGCTGCACACGGTATTTGATCAGTTTAAGAGGCCATTGGTACTGGATGCCGACGCATTGAATATGATCGCAGCTCAAAAAGATTTGTTCCAGCATATCCCGCGGGAATCCGTTCTGACGCCACATCCGAAAGAGTTTGAAAGATTATTCGGTAAAACAGCCGATGATTTTGAGCGTATGGAACTTGCACTGGCAAAAGCAAAGGAATTGAATTGCGTGATCCTTCTAAAAGGTCATTATTCATTAATCGCAACCGCCGATGGGAAAGTATTTTTTAATTCAACAGGTAACGCAGGGATGGCGACGGGAGGAAGTGGTGATGTGCTAACTGGAATTATTACCGGCCTGCTTGCCCAGCGTTATTCTGCCGTGGATGCATCAATATTAGGTGCATACATTCATGGCCTGGCGGGAGATACCGCAGCTTTGCAATTTTCACAAGAAGCAATGATTGCGGGCGATATCATTGATTATATACCGGCAGCATTTCTTCATGTTTCTGCTTTATAAGTTTATAGGTGAAGCCGAACTGTGGCGTTGAACCCAGGTACGAGGTAGTGAATGTTAATCTGCCATCAACATTCTTGTTTTTGTGAAACTGCGGAACAAGTATTCCTGTCAATGTTCCCAGCGTCGTGCCCAGCAGTATATCTGACAAGAAATGCTGTCCGCCACGATACCTCATAAGACCCGTTGTCCCGGTCGCTAATGCCGCAACTGTAAATGGAACCCACCTTGCTTTACCATCAGGGTGATAATCGTTAATAACTTTGGCTATAAAAAATGTAGAGGTTCCAACAAGTGCTACGTGCCCCGCGAAAAAAGAATTTTTCGCACCGCCTCTTGTTCTTTTGTCCATGGGAACTTCGGAGTTATATGCATACGGACGATAGCGATCAGCGAGATAAACCGATCCTGTATATATCAGCCCGGTAATAGACATTGATTCAAGGTAGAGAAACGCTATTTTGGCCGCGTCCTTTCGAATGGCTTTATCAAACAAAAGCACGATAGGTAGCGGCATAGCACTATAAAAGAGGGCGTTACCAACTTTATCCGCATCCGGATGATAAACAGATGCTCCATGCCTGTCAAATGAAGGGATATTGTTTACATTTAAACTCAAAATCTTTTCTTCGGAAGATTCCTCCTTACTATATATTTCTGTAAATGCATACAAACTCCACCCGGTTCCAATTGCTGTAATCGGGATGTCGATCCCCGGCTTTAACTTATAAACTTTTGAATCCTTAACGTTTACAACGGAGGGAATTGTGTCTACCACAAAAGAACTGTCGGAAATATGCTGGCAGTAGGTAGGAATTCGGAATGAAACAAGTATCAAAAGGGTAAATAGATTACGCATACAGCACAAAAAACAAGTAATATGCCATTACAAAATGAGGGAGCGATGGCCAACCAACAGGTTCCTTTCGCGTCGTTTTGTGGAAGTAGTTCCTCATAATGGTTCCTGATTTAATGCGTCGCTATTTGCGCAATCACCGAGCTGTAAATCGCGAACCAGACGAATAAAACAAGGGCCGGTCAATAGTGCGCAACAAAATCTCAATCAAGGCGCTACGGCGGATTTTAACCCGGGTCAAATTCCATTGTCCAAATTCCCGAATTCACTTTTCATCACCTATCTTTGCCGCCCTTGACTGCTGAAGCGTTAGCCAATGTGGTCCCATAAACTTCTATTTAAGAAACATTGCTTATGGATAAATTGATCTATCTCGTTCCCATCATGGGCGCCATCGGTCTGCTTTACACTTTTGTAAAATTCAATTGGGTTGCTAAACAGGATCCCGGTACTGACCGCATGAAAGAAATTAGTAATTATATCGCAGAAGGAGCAATGGCGTTTTTGAGGGCGGAATGGAAAATTCTCGGATACTTCGTGGTAATAGTTGCGTTGCTGCTGGCAGTCATGGCCTTTTCCAATCCTCATAGTCACTGGAGCATTGCGTTGGCCTTTGTACTTGGGGCTGTCTTTAGTGCAACTGCCGGTTTTATAGGTATGAAGGTGGCAACAAAAGCAAATGTTCGCACAGCGCAGGCAGCTCGTACAAGTTTAAGTAAGGCTTTAGATGTGTCATTTACGGGCGGTTCAGTCATGGGCCTCGGCGTTGCCGGCCTTGCCGTACTCGGATTGTCCGGATTATTTATAATATTGAAACAAGTATTTGCACCCGGTGCTGCTGTACAGAGTGACGAGATGCTCAGAACAGTGGAAGTGTTGACGGGTTTTTCGCTTGGTGCAGAAAGTATCGCATTGTTTGCCCGTGTTGGTGGAGGCATCTATACAAAAGCTGCTGATGTTGGCGCCGACCTGGTTGGAAAAGTGGAAGCCGGAATTCCTGAGGATGACCCGCGTAACCCCGCTACAATTGCAGACAATGTAGGCGATAACGTTGGTGATGTTGCCGGTATGGGCGCCGATCTTTTTGGAAGTTATGTAGCTACGGTACTTGCAACCATTGTACTTGGTCAGCAAACAAGCATAGTTGGCGATGATAGTTTGGGTGGTATGTCACCCATCGTATTGCCAATGCTTATAGCCGGTATCGGAATTTTATTTTCTATAGTAGGGACATGGTTTGTCCGCGTTAGTGACTCGGCCGGTATCAATACCGATAATGTCCAGAAAGCATTGAACATGGGTAACTGGGGTTCAATAGTCCTTACAGCGATCGCATCTGCGGCGCTGGTATATTTCGTATTGCCTGAAGAAATGACACTTCGCGGTGTTTCATTCACCAAGTGGGGTGTCTTAGGGGCAATTGCAGTAGGTCTATTGGTGGGCGCCTTAATGAGTGCTGTAACCGAATATTATACTGCTATGGGCAAACGCCCGGTAAAATCCATTATCAGGCAATCGTCTACGGGCCATGCAACAAATGTTATTGGTGGCCTTGCCGTAGGCATGGAATCAACTTTTCTTCCGATTTTAATTCTCGCAGGCGGCATTTGGGGCTCTTACCAGTTTGCCGGGTTATATGGTGTTGCTATTGCCGCAGCTGGTATGATGGCAACTACTGCCATGCAGTTAGCTATTGATGCATTTGGACCCATTGCCGATAATGCCGGTGGTATTGCTGAAATGAGCGAGTTACCAAAAGATGTTCGTGAAAAAACAGATGTGTTGGATGCGGTGGGCAACACAACAGCCGCAACAGGAAAAGGCTTTGCCATCGCTTCTGCTGCATTAACGGCCCTGGCATTGTTTGCTGCATTTGTTGGTGTGGCAATGCCGCAAAACCAGCATATTGATATTTATAAATCAGAAGTGCTTGCTTCGCTGTTTGTAGGAGGAATGATCCCTTTTATCTTTTCTTCATTGGCTATCCGGGCCGTTGGGCAAGCTGCAATGAGCATGGTAGAGGAAGTACGCCGCCAGTTTAAAACCATTCCGGGTATCATGGAAGGAACAGGCAAACCCGAATATGAAAAGTGTGTGGCAATTTCCACCAATGCATCTATAAAGAAAATGCTATTGCCGGGCGCTATAACCATTATCTCTCCGTTAATTATAGGATTTGTACTGGGTCCCGAAGCATTGGGTGGTTTTTTAGCGGGTGCAACCGTAAGCGGCGTATTGATGGGAATGTTTCAAAACAATGCGGGCGGAGCATGGGACAATGCAAAAAAATCATTTGAAAAAGGGGTTGAGATTAATGGCGAAATGTTTTACAAGAAATCAGAGCCGCATAAAGCTTCTGTTACCGGTGATACCGTTGGCGATCCTTTTAAAGACACTTCGGGTCCGTCAATGAATATCCTCATCAAATTGATGTCGATTGTTTCATTGGTCATTGCTCCTACCCTTGCCCAGATCGGCGAAAAAAGAAGTTCCCCTACGACACTCAATAAGCCGATTGAATTAATTAAAATAGATAAGACGCCTGCGCGTGCGGCAGCGTTGTTAAAAGATAATACCGCTTTAATGCGATAATAAAAGCTTAATCAGAACCATTATCATATAGTCCCGTTGTCTCTACATCGGGGCTATTTTTTTTAATTTCATCGTACTTGTATATTGTGTTCGCAAACAATTTAGGATGACTTTCCCAATGCATGGAAAAAACCGACACTAAAGAAATAACCCAACTACCGCTCATCATTAAACTCTTGCATTTGTAACCATATTCGGCAATTCCCGTCTCAATATTAACGCCTGTTAAAAAAAACTAAAAAAGTTTAAAGTATGACCGCTATACGAAATTAGTCGTATATTCGGTATCGTAAAACATACAAACCCATGTCAACAACAAAAAGTATCAAACCAACAGAAAGTGAACTGGAGATATTGCAAATACTTTGGGCGAAAGGCCTCGCGACAGTTAGAGAAGTCCACGAGGGATTGGCTGCATCAAAGGATGTTGGATATACCACTACGCTTAAGTTAATGCAGATCATGAATGAGAAAGGGCTGGTAAAACGCGATGATTCCATGCGTACTCACATATACCAGGCTGCTGTGAATAAAGAGAAAACGCAAAAGCATTTGTTGAGCAAAATGATAGACAGCCTTTTTGGTGGTTCCCCCACACAGCTGGTGATCCAGGCACTGGGTGAACATAAAGCAACGCCCGATGAAATCGAAAAGATACAGGCTTTATTAAATGATCTGAAAAAACAATAGTCATGTTTGCTATCGGTCAATCAAACTTCCTGCAGGCATTAGGGTGGGCTGTAATAAACAGCTTGTGGCAGATGGCTTTTTTATGGGTAGTGTATCAGTTTGTAAGCGCAGTATTTAAAGTAAAAAAACCGTCACAAAAAGGAAGCCTCGCAACAGGACTTCTTTTCAGTGGTTTTGCGTGGTTTGTTTTTACTTTTTTTTCAATCCTTGTGGACAAACCTGGTTATCAATCAGAATATTCCACAATAGTAACTATCCAGGGCAACAGCGCGGTTAGCGACTGGTTGTATACCACATTGCCGATAGCCTCAATCGTTTATCTTATCCTGCTAATTTTGCCCCTGCTGAATTTCATAAGAAACTACAGGTATGTTCAGGCTATCCGCACTTACGGTTTAAGTAAGGCGAATGTGAAATTGAGAATGTTTACAAACAAGATCGCCGCACACATGTCGATTGCCAAAACGGTACAGGTGTGGATGTCCGAATTTATTTCTTCCCCGGTAACAGTCGGCTATCTCAAACCTATGATCCTGTTGCCCGTTGCTGCGGTCAATCACTTATCTCCTCAACAGGTGGAAGCGATAATACTGCACGAGCTTTCGCACATCAAGCGCTTTGATTATCTTATTAATCTAATTACCCGCATTGTTGAAACGCTTCTTTATTTTAATCCGTTTGTAAGAGCGTTTAGTTCAATTATAGAAAGAGAAAGAGAAAAAAATTGCGATGAGATTGTATTGCAATTCCAGTACGAACCACATGGATATGCGTCGGCCCTGCTGGAGCTGGAAAAAGTATCTCATTCACCAGCGTCACTTGCAGTAGGTGCAGCGGCAGGAAGGAAAAATGAATTGCTGAACAGAATTGAATCTATATTGGGTATTCAAAAGAAACCCGTTTTATCATTTAACAAACTTGCGGGCATCGTTGCAGCTTTACTTTGTTTTATCAGCATAAACGCATTACTACTGCTCAGCAAACCTGGACAAACCGGCGCAACCCCGGGGATGTTCACCGATCTTACACGACCTTTTCATCTTTACGCAATTCCTACATACCATGATGTTAGCACGGCTGCAAATGATGTAAGGGAAGTGGAATCAATTGCTATATTGAATCACCTTGTAGTTGAACCAGAGCAGCACATCTTCACTCCACAGAAAACCCCCGCGCAAAAAAATACGCAAGCGCAAAAAGAAATAGAAAAAGAAGTCGCCATAACACCATTGCCTTTGATCAATAATAATCCTTTTTCTTTCGCGTTTGTCATCCGTAAGGAAGACGTAGCGCCGGTGCTTGCGCCACAAAAAGAAGCACAGGTTCAGGAAGCTCTCAACGCGTCAAAGAAAGTGCTGGCCGAAGAGCAATGGAAAACTGTTGAACTGAGTATCGCCGATGCACTCACTTCTCACCAGAAAGAGAAGGTGAAAATAGAATATAAAAAGGCTGTCGAAAAACTTGACTGGGAGAAAATGGAAAATAAGTTGCGAATTGCTTATGATAGCATTAACTGGAACCATGTCAATACCGAGTTGAACAAAGCCCTGGTCGAAATTAAGCTGGACAGCATCCAGAACGTCTATACCAATGTTATCACTAATCTATCCTGCCTTGAAAAGGAACTAATAAAAGCAGGAGAAGAGGGAATTCCTGATACAGATATCACACTTAAAACTGTTGAGTGCAAAAAGAAAGAAGTGCTTAAAGTCATTAATACAATCAAGTCGGCTAAACCAAGGAAGATAATTCATCTTTAATTTGTGTTCCTTCGCCAGGAGCGTTTCATAATTCTGTTTATCTACTTATTTAACGAGACCGGTTAATCCGGGTCAGTTTCTTATTTATCGCGATTACTCCATTCGGAACAGCTTATTGGATCTGCGGTGAGGCTTTTCTATAAAGCTGGGGCATTTACAACTTTACAAAGCACTATTAGCTTAACAGTCGACTATTATAGCTTCAATATACCGGTTCATCCGATGTGGAGAAACAAGGTCTTCTATTTGCGGATCTGTTTGCAAACTCCAATTCTATATGACGAGGATGAAAGCATTTGCGACGATTATCTTCTGGGGCCGGGGAATTATGGGCATTGACCCTGACAAACCGTCTTATGAAAATTTCGACAACGCTCTTTTCAATCTTCCTCAACAAAACCAGGCGACCGTAGTGGGTTAGCGAATCATTGTAAACAAATCAAATATCCCTATTACTGCTTTTGGATATTATATCCTGGTCACCGGCAATTAAGCTAATGGCGAGAACTTAAGAACGAATGAGTTCCCCCACTCTACTTTTGCACAGCGAATAAGTTGTTTGCATCTGAAAAAAAATCCCGGGAAGCCCGGGATCATAACTTTATTTGATGCGATAGTTTATCAGAATGCTTTTTTAGGCTTCTCTTCTTCAGGCTTTCCGGCTTTTACCAGGTTTTGCTGGCTTATCATATCATCGACCACTTTCACGGTTTGATCAAGATAAATGTCTTTCCGCAAATTCTTAATCCACTGATTGAATCTTTCCTGTTTGGAAGTATCATTTGCCCACCTGTTTGTTTCTCCCGGCAACGATGTGACATTGATCTCAGTTTTTAATTTCATCAGGGCATCATTCTGGGCAAGTGTTGAACGGATTTTTTTCTGTTCCTTCCTGTACTTATCCAGCTGAAGTGAGTACTGTTTATTGTTTTGACTTGCCAGCCATTCAGTGTTTTCCTTTATCAGTTTAAACGTAGGATCATTTTCCAGACGCAGGTTGCTCAATTGCTGAATCGTTTTGAGGTCATAACCCGCATCCCAGGCCGTGTAGGGTGATTTATTAATCTCATCCCAGGGCAATGCGTCGGGATTATCTTTTTCTCTCACTTTCAAATTTTCAAGCTGATCGGGAAGAACAATGTCCGAAGAGACACCTCGCAATTGAGTGGAACCTCCATTAATACGGTAAAACTTTTGCAGGGTAAGCTTAACGGTACCCAGGTCAGAATTGGACATTGAAAAACCTGTTTCCGGGTCCAACCCAATATTGCGTTGTACTGTTCCCTTCCCGTAGGTAGAAGTGCTTCCAATTACCACCCCGCGCCCATAATCCTGGATAGCTGCAGCAAAAATTTCCGAAGCGGAAGCGCTGAATTCATTCACCATTACTGCAAGAGGACCTGAATACAAAACATTCTTATCCTTATCTCTCAAAATGCTTGGTTTGTTGTCCCTGTCCTTGACCTGTACAATGGGACCATCTTCGATAAACAGACCGGCCATTTGTACCACATCATATAATGATCCACCACCATTATTGCGCAAATCAATGATAATTCCGTCTACACTTTGTTCTTTTAGCTTGGTGACTTCTTTAGCCACATCGATGTAACTGCGGTTGCCATTGGAATTTTCAAAATCAGCGTAAAACTCGGGCAGGAAAATATAGCCAATCTTGGCATTACCTGATTTAACTATCGCGCTACGGGCAAATGTTTCATCCTGCACTATTTCGTCTCTTACAAGGGATACTATTTTGACAGAACCGTCGGCTTTCTTTACCGTGAGATTCACAACAGTTCCTTTTTTACCGCGAATAAGTTTAACAGCATCCGTAACCAAAAAACCCGTCAGATCGATTGGCTCTTCTTTTCCCTGTGCCACTTTTTGAATAATATCACCAGGTTTTAATTCATTGGATTTCCAGGCCGGTGTACCTGCCACAATGCTGCTGATTTTGATATTACCGTCATCGTACTGTAATTGAGCTCCTATTCCAAAGAAGCGCCCGCTCATCTCCTCGTCAAAATATCTTTTATCAACAGGTGGGAAAAACTCGGTATGAGGATCCATGGTGTTTGTAATGGCATTTACAAACACATTGAACTTGTCATCATCATTAAACTTAAAGCGGAAGCGCTCAAACATACGGTCCACCACTTTTTTTACTTTATCACGGGCATCCGCTTCCAGGTCTGAATCTGTCTTAACGACAAAACCTTCTTTTCCCTTATTTTTTTCTCTTACATCCAGAAGGTCAGAATAACGCTCAAGCGTCAGATATTTCATTTTCTTTCTCCACCTTTCTTTAATCTCAGCCGTTGAAGATGCATAGTCAAGTTTATCACCGTCAAGTACCACCTCTTCGTCAACCGTAAAATCAAATGGCTTTGAAAGAATTTCCGTACACAAAACAGCGGCTTCTTCCATCCGGGTATTAAATGTCTTACCTGCTGCTAGGAAGAACTCAACGGGTGCGCCCTTGATCTCCTCATCGATTGTACTGCCATATTTCTTTTGCAAAGAAGTTATATCACTTTGCAGGAACATGTTCTTTTCGGGATCGAGGTCAGTCAGATATTTGTTGAATATTTTTTCGGAAAAATCATCATTTATTTTCTGTGGGCTGAAATGAGCTTGCGTCAGCATTTCCCCTACCAGTCTTAATATCTCCTCATATTTTCCCGGCGGGGTTTTAGTACCGGTTCCCAGGGTTTGAAATGCCAGGAAAATTCCAGCTATAACCATCATTATTACTATGGGGAGTCGCTTCATATTCAATAAATATTTAACTGCATCACGCATAATCCAAAAATAACGCAAAAACCTTGCTTTTAGTGCTTTTACAGGCATTTAACACGGGTTTTTGATAGGCGGTCATGGCAATTTTATCTTATTAACTGAACAGGCTTTTCGCAGGTCAACAGGAGGGCTTTTAATTTTTTGACAAACCTTCTTTTGCCTATTTTTGCTGCCGAAAAAATGGTGACCATAGCTCAGTTGGTTAGAGCATCAGATTGTGGTTCTGAGGGTCGTGGGTTCGAAACCCATTGGTCACCCCTTCGGCCCCGGCCTTTTGAGACCGGGGCTCATTTTTTAAGTTACCTCGTCCAAACACCGTTGCACTTATTGCTGACCACAACATTTACGCCTTTCAGATTAACGACCTGCCAGAAACATTGTTCATCAGTTTCCCGAATAATATTTCCACATTTCACACAAGGTTTAAGTACGGTTCGGCATATTATGACTAAAAAGTTGCTTCGAATATCAACCATCTTTTAGTGGCGGTCCTGACTTATTACAATTAGTAATAATTTCGTTTGCCGGCTAGTTGACTTTATTTCTTCGTTCGTCATTCAGAAGGATCTTCTACTAATTTGTCACCGGCAATTGCAAGTTTTAATTAGTAAGCACGTCTAACTTCCATTAGAATCAAAACCATGAAAGTCTTTATCCTTGCTGCTCCATTCATTCTCTTAGCGTTCTCACTTGACGCCCAGCCCCCGGGCGCCGGCGGAAACCGCGGATCTGGTCCACAAATTACAGGTCGATTATATGGCAAAATTGTCGAGACATCAACTGGTAAGCCCGTTGAGTATGCTTCTGTTCAGCTATTGCAAACCCGGATGGATACTGTTACCAAACAAAGAAAGGAAACGGTAATCGGCGGAATGTTGACCCAGGCAAACGGAGATTTCAGCATCGAAAACGTTCCCGTTTTTGGACCTTTAAAATTTAAGGTGACGGGAATTGGGTTTAAGGAATATACACAAACGGTATCATTCGATATAAAGCGTGGCGGCGACCCACGCACAATGCTCAGTGCACTCGATAAAGATCTTGGTAATATCAGGATTGAAATTGAAGAAAAGATATTGGGAAATGTGACGGTGAATTCTGAAAAGCCAGGATTACAACTGGGAATTGATCGCAAAATATTCAACGTTGACAAAAATATCGTGTCATCAGGAGGTACTGCAGTAGATATCATGCGCAATGTTCCATCGCTCAACGTTGATATTGACGGAAACGTTACCATGAGAAACAGCACGCCGCAGATTTTGGTCGACGGGAAACCAACTAATTTAACCCTGGAACAAATCCCCGCTGATGCAATTCATTCGATAGAGCTGATCACAAATCCCTCCGCGAAGTTTGATGCATCAGGAGGCACTGCTGGCATTCTGAATATTGTTTTGAAGAAAGAAAAGAAGGTTGGCTATAGTGGAAATTTAAGAGCCAACGTTGATTCCCGTGCCCGCGTGGGCGCCGGCGGTGATATTAATCTTCGGCAGCAAAAAGTGAATTTCTTTGCAAGCGGAATGTTTAATCAAAGAAAGTCGATTGCCACAGGAACGACCGAAAGAGAAAACCTGGTAGATACCCCAACTACTACACTTTTCCAGAAAGATAAGTCAACGACTAAAGGATTTTTTGGGTTTGGCCGCATCGGTGCTGATTATTTTCTAAGTAACCGAAATACTCTCTCTGCAAACGTAACGATTGCAAGAGGAGAATTCAAGCCTGAATTCCTCAGCGAAATCCTCATTGATACTTTGCACCCAGCCGGAAAGACCTCGTCATATATGGAACGAATTGCAAATAACCAGGGCGCCTTCCGAAACATAGGATCCACGGTCAGTTTCAAACATAATTTTCCAAAGGCGGGACGTGAATGGACTGCCGATGTTATTTATAACAATATGTCCAATTCCAATTCAAACTTAATTACCACAAATTATTATAACGTTCCCCAATATGACTTGTACGATGTGCTCATTGAACAACAAAAGATGAATGGCAAAAATCAAAATCTCGTGATGCAAACGGATTTTGAAAATCCTATCAACGACAAATCAAAATTTGAGACGGGCGCCAGGGCACAATTCAGAACCAATGAAAGCGCGAATGCTTTTTATACCGATATCAACGGTCAGTGGGTGTTGCAGCCATCATCAGTTGCAGACTATGAAAGCGAAGACCATGTTTTTGCAGCTTATGCCACATATTCAAACCAGGCAAAAAACTTTGGCTATCAATTGGGGTTGCGCGCTGAAAGCTCCGATTATGACGGTACTCTTTTGAAGACCGGCGAAGAATTCAATACTAATTATCCGATAAGTTTGTTTCCAAGTGTTTTTTTATCACAAAAACTTAAGAAGGACCAGGGATTGCAATTGAATTACAGCAGGAGGATCAACCGGCCTAATTTCTGGCAATTAACTCCATTTACGGATTCTTCTGATAAACTGAATCCAAGCAGGGGAAATCCCGCGCTTAAGCCTGAATTCACGAACTCAGTTGAATTGTCTTATGAAAAGACTTTTGAAAACAAGGACAACCTGATTGTCTCTGCCTATTACAAGTACACGGACGACCTGATAACCCGGTACCAGGTGGCCGAAGATGTAAATGGCGGCAGCGAAACTATTATTTTGAATACTTATACAAATGCCAATTCGAGTTATGTAACGGGCCTTGAATTAATATCCCGGAATAAGTTGACCAAATGGTGGGAAATCGCGTCCAACCTGAATATTTATTCCTCTGATATTGACATTGATGATCCGGGGCAGCCGGACCAGGAGAAGCTGGCGAGCTGGTTTGGAAAACTCAATAACACTTTCAAACTCCCCCATAATATCACTATACAGTTGTCAGGAGATTACCAGTCCAAAACTATTCTTCCACCAGGTGGTAGCAGCAGCAGCGGAGGCGGACGGGGTGGATTTGGAGGAGGTGGGTTTGGAGGACCCGCTGCCGCATCGCAGGGATATGTGAGGCCTACTTATGGAGTAGATGTTGCGATCAGGTATGAATTCCTAAAAAACAAGGCGGCGTCTATCTCTGCGAATATGAACGATATTTTCCGCACGCGTCGCCAGGATGTCCATTCAGAATCTGCTTATTTCATACAAGACTCATTTCGCCGCCGTGATGCCCAGGTGTTGCGTATAAACTTCAACTGGCGGTTTGGCAAATTTGATCCCAATCTGTTTAAACGCAAGAACACAAAGGCAGAACAAAATGCCAACGAGGGGATGAACATGGGGCAATAAGATATGTTTGCATGACGAAAAGCTGTCCCAGATCACTACAATTGTCATATTGAATTTGTCGAGCCTTCGAAAAACTCAGGCTGACAATTGACAATCAAACTGATTTGGGACAGCCTTATTTTATTGGCACCAGGCAATGTATATTTGGCGCTGTGTTAACCCTTGTAATCAGGGGCATTTCCTTCCTGTATCGCCAATTAATTTGGGCACTGCTTATTGTTGAATGAAAAGATTAGTCTTCACGGTTACAAATGATCTGACCTTTGATCAGCGAATGATCCGTATCTGCACGTCCCTTGCAAATGCGGGATATCATGTTTTACTGGTGGGTAGGAAAATGAAAGATTCAGTACCGTTGAAAAAAATGACATTCGATCAAAAGAGATTGCATTGCTTTTTTTCAAAAGGCAAATTGTTCTATGCAGAGTTTAACCTAAGATTATTCATTTACCTGTTATTGACAAGATTTGATCTGGTTTGTGCCATTGATCTGGATACTATTCTCCCGTCCCTTTGGGTATCGGTAATCAGGAGAAAAAAAAGAGTCTATGATGCACATGAACTTTTTTGCGAAATGAAAGAAATTGTGCAGCGGCCGGCAATTTATAGAATATGGAAAACGATTGAAAAGAAAACTGTGCCTTCATTTGACCTTGGTTACACGGTCAATGAACCGATAGCGAAAGAGTTCCGTAAAATGTACGACCGCGAATATGGGGTCATTATGAACGCTCCCGTTTTAAGACCACTGGCGATTCCCGAAAAAAAGGAGAAGTATATTCTCTACCAGGGAGCCGTTAACGAAGGCAGGAGCTTTGAAACATTGATCCCGGCAATGAAGGAAGTGAAGGCAAGACTCATCATTGCCGGCGATGGCAACCTGATGAATCAAACACGACAATGGGTCAAAGAATGCGGTCTTGAAAATAAAATCAGCTTTCTTGGAAAAGTGGAGCCTCCTGAATTGCTTAACTACACGCTGGGCGCCTATATTGGTCTCACTTTGTTTGAAAATAAGGGGTTAAGTAATTATTTTTCGCTCGCCAACCGCTTCTTTGATTATTTCCATTCGGGTGTACCTCAACTTTGCGTCGATTATCCTGTTTACCGCGAATTAAACAAGTCGAAACCAGTTGCTGTTCTAACAGGGGACCTGAGCAGTAAAAATATTGCTCATCAATTGAACTTATTGCTTGAGAATGATGTTTTATACAAGGAGTTGCAGCAAAACTGTCTTCATCAGCGTGAGATATTAAACTGGCAAAACGAAGAAAAAAAACTTCTTGCTTTCTATAAATCATATTTTTCTAAGTGACCCGACATCTTCATATCGTTTGTCTTGACGTGCCCTGGCCGCCTGATTACGGTGGTGCGATCGATATGATGAATCGTATAAAATCGTTTCATAAAATGGGGATCCTGATTCATCTCCATTATTTCAGCTACAATGAAAGAGGCAATCCCAACGAGCTGAATCAATTTTGTGAAACAATCAGCGTATACCACCGGGAAAATATCAAATCCGGTTTTTCATTTACCACCCCCTTTATTATTTCGTCACGTATAAATGAAGATTTAATTCAGCGGCTGCAACAGGACAACCACCCGATTTTACTGGAGGGAATACATTGTACCGGCATTTTGCCGAGGCTGGACAGGCGCAACCGTAAGATCGTTGTCAGGATGCACAACGAAGAAAGTGTTTACTATAAAGAGATGGCAAGAGCTGAACATGGATTGTTGAAGAAAATATTTTTTTATAACGAAAGCAGGTTATTGAAAAAATACAGTCATCATTTACCCGATGATTGTTTGTATGCGTGCATATCGGACAATGACGTGCGGTTATTGAAGCAGAATTACAAATTACATAACGTTGAATTTCTTCCTGCTTTTGCCGGGTGGCAGACAGTGTGCGGAGCAGAAGGGCAGGGCAATCTTTGCCTGTACCACGGCAATCTTTCTGTGCCCGAAAACGAAGAAGCAGCATTATGGTTGCTTTGCAAAGTATTTACCAAAGCAAGAGTACCGCTGGTAATTGCCGGTAAAAAACCGTCCCGCAGGTTGCAGAAATTAGCAGGCCTTTGCCAGCATACATGTTTGGTTGCTAATCCAAGCGAAACAGAAATGACTGACCTGGTGCGAAAGGCACAGATACATGTTCTTCCCTGCTTCAACAAAAGATCGACGGGCATCCGCTTGAAATTATTGCATGCCCTTTTTGAGGGACGGCATTGCATTGTAAATGACACGATGGTTGCCGGATCGGGGCTGGAGGATGCGTGTCATATAGGAACAACAGCAAACGCATTTGTGTCCATCATACTTCAGTTATACCGACAGCCTTTTACAAGAGAAGAAATAATGCTTCGAAAGCAATTGTTGTCAACAACGTACAACAATGAACGCAACGCCTGCCAGCTTATTCAATGGTTATGGTAGCATTGTCGATTACTTTTCCGCGCTCTGTTTTTATCGTCCTGGCAGGAAATTTTTGAACAACGATATAGTCATGCGTGGCCATTACAATCGAGGTGTTAAAGTCCTTGGAAATATGAAATAAGAGGTTCATGATCTCGTCCGAAGTTTCCGGGTCGAGGTTCCCGGTCGGCTCATCAGCAAGAATAAGTTTTGGCGAATTCAAAAGTGCGCGGGCAATATCAACGCGCTGCTGTTCGCCTCCACTGAGCTCATAAGGCATCTTAAAGCCTTTTGACTTCAACCCTACTTTCTCCAGCACGTCATGAATTTTTTCGTCCATCAGCTTTTCGTCCGTCCAACCTGTAGCTTTCAAAACGAATTTCAGGTTATTGTTTACGTTGCGATCAGTGAGTAGCTGAAAATCCTGGAACACAACACCCAGCGTTCGACGTAAATAAGGAACTTTTTTCCAATCAAGATTACGCAGGCTAAATCCAGCCACGGTGGCTTCACCTTCATTTAGTGTCAGTTCCCCGTATAATGTTTTCAAAAGACTTGATTTGCCGGTACCGGTCTTTCCAACCAGGTAAACAAATTCCCCTTTATTAACAATAAGGTTTACATCCTGCAGCACCAGGTTATTTCCCTGGTATATATTAACGTGACTCAATTCAATGATCGGCTCTGCCATTATCCGTTCTTTTGGTGCAAAATAAAGGAAACTCAGCCTTAGAGTAAGTATTTTTTGGTAACAAAGTGGAATCTAATACCAAATCTGGGTACCGTTTGCAGAAATTAGCAATTCTTTTTTATTACTCGCCTCCACTCTACCGATTATTGCGGCATCCACTCCCATGTTTTTTGAAACACCGATTATTTCAGCGGCATCCTTTTCGTGCGTATATATTTCAAGTCGGGTCCCCATATTGAATACCTGGTACATTTCGCGCTGATTTGACCCGCTTGCTTCCTGAATGAGTTTAAAGATAAGAGGTGGCTCAAATAAATTATCCTTTATGACGCGAACCTTATCGGGAATATACTTCAGGCATTTTGTCTGACCGCCACCGCTGCAATGAATTAACCCGAGTATGGAATCAAATTGCTCCTCCAATAACACCTTCATTACCGGTGCAAATGTCCGCGTTGGAGAAAGTAATAATTTTCCCACGTCAGTCGCCTCGCCGGCAACGTCGATTTTATCCGTCATCCTGTGAGAGCCGATATATACGACCGAATCATCCAGTGAACTATCAAATGACTCGGGAAAATTTGTGCCGTACAATTTTTGCAAAACGTCGTGCCTTGCGCTGGTCAGTCCATTGCTTGCGAGGCCACTGTTGTATTCCGACTCATAATCAGCCCGTCCGAAGCCCGATAAACCAACGATCACATTCCCAGGAACGATTTTTTCGTTCGTAATTATTTTGTTCTTTGGCCACCGGGCGGTTATTGTTCCATTCACGGCCATTGTTCTGACAAGGTCTCCCACGTCCGCGGTTTCTCCACCCATGAAATGAATGTTGACACCATATTCCTTCATCAAATTGAAAAACTCCTGTGTGCCATTGATAACCGCTTCCAACACCTCTGACGGAATCTTTCCCTTATTCCTGTCAATGGTGGATGAAAACAGAAGATTATCATGTATGCCAACGCAAAGCAGGTCGTCAAGGTTCATAACGATTGCATCCTGCGCAATACCTTTCCATACTGAAACATCACCTGTTTCCCTCCAATACAAATAAGCGAGTATGCTTTTAGTGCCAGCACCGTCAGCGTGCATCACATTCACCCAGTCCTTGTCGCCACAGAGCACGTCTGCATATACTTTACAAAATGATTTTGGAAACAGACCCTGGTCCAGCTTCCTGGTTGCAGCATGAACTTCTTCTTTTTGGGCCGACACTCCCCTTTTATCATACAAACCGCCTTTATCGGAAGCGGAGTAAAAAAATTCGCTCTTCATTGTTCTTATATCTGGCTTTCCGCCATGCCAAAACCATTAACGGTTAAATGGAGACGGGCAATAAAGCCGTTTTAAAAAATAACGCTGCAAAAGTAAGTGTTGAGGCCAAGTATTTTCGATTTTGTGCGCCATTTATCGTTGGGACTTATCTTCGTAACAAGTTTTATGAAAGTCCATTTTGATATTGACACCCTGCCAAAATTTACGAGAGCTGTCATCACAATCGGAACCTTTGATGGTGTTCACGTTGGTCACAGGCAGATCATAGACAAGTTAAAACAAGAGGCAAAGGACATCAAGGGTGAAACGGTTATCATTACATTTCACCCCCACCCGCGTAAAGTGGTTTCCTCTACAATTTTGGGCATTCGTCTCATAAATACCCTCGAAGAAAGAATTCAATTGCTCGAAAAGCTTGGCATTGATCACCTGGTCGTTGTTCCGTTTACCGACGCATTTGCCAATCAGCCCGCCGAAGATTATGTTGCCAACTTCCTGGTCAGAAAATTTCAGCCCCATACAATAATCATTGGTTACGACCACAGGTTTGGTAAAGAAAGAAAGGGCGACTACCTGCTTCTTGAAAAGATGGCTGCCACACAGGGCTTTCAATTGAAGGAAATACCAAAACATGTATTGGATGAGATCGCCATCAGCTCAACAAAGATCCGGGAAGCGTTGCTGGAAGGAAAGATTGAAATTGCGGACAAACTGCTTGGCTATGAATTTTTCTTTTCAGGAATTGTAGTAGATGGTGACAAATTGGGAAGAAAGCTGGGATATCCAACGGCAAATCTCAAAATTAATAACGAAGAGAAAATCATTCCCGGTAACGGAATTTATGCTGTATATGCTGAAGTATCCGGGGATGCTTCAACTGGCTTTTCCAGGGACTCTTCCCTTACCATGTCAGGTCAAAAACTGAAAGGAATGATGAGCATTGGCTTTCGCCCAACGGTGGATGGGAAAAAGCGGGTAATCGAAGTCAACCTATTTGATTTTTCGGAAGAAATTTACGACAGAACTCTTACGGTATACGTAAAAAAATACCTGCGCGAGGAAGTAAAATTTAATTCGCTGGCTGAACTTGTAACGCAAATTGGACTTGACAAGGTTGAAAGTTTGAAAGTGCTTTGAGTTCAATAGGCAATGGGTAATGGGCTTTTTGAAAGAAAATCCTGAATAATTTGCCGATTGTTTATGTCCATCAAACTGATTTTCGGACAACCTTTTTGTAATAGTTAATTGCCGCCCGGTTAATATTCAATCCGGAATTCCAGTTTCGATACGTCGTCAAAAAAATCATCCACTGAATTGACAATGGTAATTTTCTTTTTATCTTCTGACAACTTTACATTTTTTCCTGTTACCTTTTTTGCGGGTTTGGGTAAATTATAGATGAGCGTTGTATTCATAGGCATACCTTCGCCTGCCATTTCTTTTAAAGACTGCATTCCCTTGTCGTCTTCCACCTTTGCATACTTCTCGGGAATATGCTTCTTTTCAATAACGCCCTTAGAATAGGTGATTGTAAAATAATCGTCCATATTCGCTTTTGGCATTTCATCAGTCGGAATCGAAGGAGCATTCTCGCCGTCTCCATCCATTTGCTTCTTCATAGCCTGCTCCATCACACGCAAAGACAGCTGATCGAGCACCGAAATTTCACTGGTAGATGTAAATGGAAATTCAAGTTTTGTGAAAAGCTTTTCATCACTCATGTTTAAGTTCAATCCCAGCTTCCCTTTTTTTACCAGTTCTCTTTCTGTGGATGAAAGACCCTGGATACTGTCTGCAATTTTATTGAGAGAAATGGTGGTATCAACAGACTTTTCAGTGGAATCCAATTCTTTTCCCTGCCCGGACATTTTTGCGATCGCTATCAGCCCGCTCATATCAGTCGTGGTGACCAAAGTGCCGCTGCCATCAGCCTTTAAAGTAATTTCCCTTGTCGTTTCGCAGCTCACCAACCCGAAAGCCGATACCATTGACAAAAAAACCAAAAATCTTTTCATGTTTCTTTATTTGTACTTAGATGAATATTCCAATGAAAAAGTTGTGCAAAGAAAAGCATTTCACTTAATAAATATTATGCAATGATTTTACAGACCATTTCTTTCATGAGGGATCCGTCCTCTGTCCCTACATTATTGATGCCTATACCTTTTAGGTTGTATTGATGTAATAAAAGGAGGATTCTTTCTATCCCCTGGTATTCATAAAGGTTTGCCGCCTGCAGGTAATCTTTAACAAAATAAGGATTTACGCCGAGCGCTGCAGCCATTGTTTTCTCATCGCGGCTAGCGGCTCCAAAAACCATGAATACTTTGCTGAAAAAACCGTATAAAGAAGGAAGCACAAATTGGATCGGTGCGGCTTTAGGATTCGCCTCAAAGTACTGGATAATACGGATGCTTTTGGAAAGGTCCTTTTTTGCAAGGGCCGCCTGTAATTCAAAAACGTTGAAGTCCTTGCTAACCCCAACAAACTGCTCGATATCGTCTTCAGTAATCGACTTTCGTTTGCCAAGGTTGATAGAGATCTTTTCAATTTCGTTTTCTATCCTCGTAAGATCGTTGCCAATATGGTCCACTAACAATGCAAGCCCTTTGGGTGTAATCGAGAGCTGTTTTTCCTGCAATAATTCCTGGGTCCATTCCGGAAGCTGGCTATCGAAAATCTTCTTCGTGGTAATGTAAACAGCTTTTTGCTTCAGCAACTTTGCCAGTTTGGACCTTCCATCCACCTTTTTATCTTTATATGAAACGACAAAAACAGTAGAGCTTAACGGATGTTCAATATAGCCTTCCAGCTTTTCGATATCGCGCATTTGCTGGGCCTCCTTTAAAACAACTACCTGCCGTTCGGCAAACATCGGATACCTGCGGCACGCATTGATTACATCGGCCCAGCCAGTATCCCGCCCGTAAAAAATCGTGAGATTAAATGCAGCTTCGTTTTCATTTAAGATATGATGCTCGGCGTAACTCACCACTTTATCGATAAAGTACTCTTCTTCGCCATCAAGCCAATAAACAGGCTTGAATGTCCTGCTTTTCCACTCATTCAATATCGTATCTATCGCCATAACACGCTAAGTTACAGGCTTTCCGCGGCCCGGCTAGCAGTGAGTTATTAACTTTTTGCAATCATATAATAATTTTCTGGCACGGTTTTCGGAATTATTGACATCGAATGTATTCCGACCAAAATTATTAACCTTTGAAAACTATCAACTTAATTAGTCATAGTAAACCTAAACTCATTTTTTAAAAACCCAAAGTATGACAAACACAAATTATCCATCAGCGACTCCACCAAGTCAACCCTCGAGCCCAAACAGAGGCAATAGGAACCTGCTTATAGGTATCCTCGCGGCTGCTTTATTGGGTACCTGGGGATATCTCCTGTACGATAAGAATAAATCAGGAGAAACATTGCAGGTTGCACAGACACAGTCTGACAATTATATGAGTCAGCGCGATTCATTGAAAATCCTCTATGATGATGCTGAAGTGCGTCTTGACTCAATAACTGGTGCTAACAACTCTTTGCAGGGCGACAAATCAGCTTTGCAAAAACAAATTGAATCTAACAAAGCTGAGATCAGGCGAATATTAAATGATAAGAATGCCACTGCAGCTGACCTGAAAAGGGCAAGGACAATGATTGCTGATCTGAACAACCAGATCGCATCTCTTGAAGCAGAAGTATCAAGATTAACTGGTGAAAACCAGGAATTGACAGCAAACAACACCCAGCTTACTACTGAAAAACAAGTGTTGGAACAAAACCTTCAGACTTCCAGTCTCGAAAAAGAAGCCCTTGCGCAAACAGTTGATGTTGGATCTACATTTAGCGCTTCGAATATCCAGATAACTCCGGTAAACGAAAAGAGAAGCGGTAAAGAAAAGACAACTTCATCTGCTAAAAAAGTAGACAAACTGGTTGTTTCTTTCGATGTTGAAAACCGTATCGCGAAATCAGGACCTGCTGACATGTACATCATGGTGACTGCTCCGGACGGTAAAGTGATTTCTGATGCATCTTTGGGTTCTGCTACTTTGACGACAAGGACAGAAGGTGACAAGCCGTTCACAACTAAAGTGCCTGTAGAATATGAACAAGGCACACGTAAAGCGGTTCAGTTCCCAATCCGTGCTGCAGATTTTCAAAGCGGTGATTACAAAATTGAAATTTATCATAACGGGTTCAAAATTGGTGAAGGCGTGAGAACCCTGAAAAAAGGTGGTTTATTCGGTTAAAAACACGTTGCAGCAATGCGACAAGCCGTCCCGGTACATCGGGACGGTTTTTTTTTGTAACGACGTGCAATGTGCCGGCTCACCTTTTTGAATACAATTTGAATATGCTTTAACTTCGAAATGATTCAGACATTCTGTTATGAGGGACTTGAAACCTTTGCTGCTCGTACTTCTGTCGATCATTTTGATCTTTACGTGGGTCTATCATTTTTATGACAAGTCCACATATGTCCATCAAAGCACCGAATTGAGTGTGAAAGACTCAACCTCCGTTGGACGCGCCATTAGAGATTCTTTAAAAAGTCTTTATGCTGCGGCGATTTTGGAACTTGATACCAGGCTCGATTCCTCGCAGGAAAACACGGCTTTGCTTCAAAACCGGCTTGCCACCAGGCTGGATGAGATTGAACAATTGAAATCGGAAATACGCAACATTCTGAGTAAACAGAATTTTACTGCAGAAGACCTCGTGGAAGCGCGAAAGAAAATTGCCGAATTGCAGCAAAAAGTGGATCAGCTCAGTGGTCAAAAACTATCCATGGAAGAAGAGAAAAAACAACTGAGTAACACGCTTCTCCAATTAACCCAAAACGTCGACAGCCTGCAGATGAATATAAGAAGGCTAAGCCTGGAGAATGAGGCATTGAATGAAAAGGTGAGCCTGGCTTCTGTTTTTGTAGCTTCTGAAGTGAAAATCGATGCTGTCGAATCCAGGGGAGCGGCTGAAGAAAGCACCTCACAAGCCAAAAGAGCCGATAAGTTTATAGCGTCGTTCATTGTTCAAAACCGTGTGAACAATTTTACCAGTGCTGAGGTTACAACAGTACTCGTAAAACCCGACGGGCAGGTGCTGCAAAGTACCGTGTGGGACTCCGGCAGCTTTGATGCCAGGAATGAAGGCAAGAAAAACTACACGCGTAAAATCAAGTTCGATTATGAAAAGGGCGAAGAGAAGCATCTTCTATTTAGTATTGATACGGAAAGATGCCAGAAGGGAGTGTACACATTCCAGGTATGGCACAATGGTATATTGATCGGGAAGGCTACAAAAACATTAAGCTAATTGCTTCGGTCATTCCTCCCCCCGATTAAAGGCTTTTGGTGCGCAGTCATCCTTACTGGGGTAACAATACCTGATCGATTTTATGCAGGGTGCCGTTAATATAGTGTTGGTCGCTGGTACCGCCAGGCGCCGGTGTGGGATTTATTTGAACGTTAGCCGCGGTGGGATTCCCCAGGCCTTTTACTGTAATTGCAATAACCCCATTAAATCCATAAGTTGCCTTTAGAGTAACGCCCGGGTGCTGGGTCACAGCACTATTCAATAGCGTATAAGAATTCACTTCGCTTGAGGGGATATTGTTGGAAAATACCCTAATGCCCTGGAAATCGTTCCCAAATGGCTCAGCAAGGATATGATACAACACTATTCCACCAACTGTTGTTGGAGTGAGTACGGCCGCGAGCGCCGGATTGAAGAATACGTCAGGGGTTGAAGCCAGCGCTGCAGCCTGTGCAGCCGCGACGTCTGGTGGTAATCCCATGCCAATTAGAGCCCCGGTTATTTGAAGGGTTAAGATCTGTTGAAATGCAAGATTAGATGGAGCAAAAACTGTGAAGTTTGCAGCAGGATTTGACAATGCTGACTCGAGGGTTTTATTCGGGTCGCCTTCATCTGCTTTTTCAACCGCTGCTTTCAGGTAAGTCAAATCCGGGTCGGTAGCTATTCTTTGCCACAATACCTGCTGTGGAGGCAGGAGTACAAACGATGTCCTGTTAATAATCCCGTTCGCTACTTCCTGGTCTGCATTTACTACGGGAATGTTGTTAGCAAATGTCACAGGACCTTGTTTCCCTATAAAAATTGGCATCCTATATCCTGGTGGAACTTGCTGCGACGGCGGCTGCAATACAAGCATGCTTTGCAGATATAAATTACCGGGAAACGCAGTGGGTATGTTTGCAGCCGTAATTTTTTGGCCTCCTATTAAATGATATCGCAGAAGCGTATCTAAAAAACCAGGACGAAAAAACTTGATCGTCGAGATTCCCGTAGGCAATCCAAGCAATTGAAACGACCTCATGAACGCATCATTGTCGGGAGCAAAAAAAGTAAGCACGTTACTTTTATTCTTTAGCAGGGTATCCAATTTGCCCGCAGGATTATTGAATCCGCTGGCGCGAGCAATAGCGCTATCCAGGTAAGCATATATGTCGCCATTGGATCTAATCGTCTCAAAAATACTTAAGCCGGTTGTGGGTGGCGGTATTATTGGTTCAGCATCCGGTAAGTCTTTATTACAAGCCGAAATGATACTTACCAACCCTGCGAAGGCCGTCACACGCTGCAACCATTTACTAATGTATAATTTCATAAAGCTTAGTTTAATTATTGTCGAAAGCTATCAGAGTACATTGTAAGCAAAACTTATGTAATACAAACCGCCAATGCTCGGATTTCCAATTGCGGTACGATAATATTGATTAAGAAGATTGTTAGCGCCCAATTTAAAGACTGACCTGATTTTAGGTTGTTTGAAACTGACAGACGCATCCACAACATGAAATGCAGGGAGGTCGCCCTGCGCAAAATCATTCTCATAGAACAGTCCATCCTGCCAGCGCCAGCTTAGGTTAGCACCGAAATATTTATTTGGCCCAAATCCGGTGTTACCAACTGACAATACGGTCCTCAATTCCGGTGCATTAAAAAATGCCCTGAAACCTGATGGAACATCTTTTATTTTGTCGGAGGATGCGCTTGCATTAACAGTAAAATTTCGGGGCAACAACCATTCTACTCCGGCGGCCCAACCATAAGTTTTTACTTTTTCGGGAGAATTAACAACAACCGAAATACCCCGGTAATCATTATCCAATGAAGGTGTCACCCCCGGTTCAAATTGAACTACATCTCTTCTCGTCAAAAAGTCCTCATAAGTGCCGTAATAAACGGACGCATCTATTAAGAGTTTCTTTTGAATTAAGGATTTATATCCAACTTCAAATGTTGTTACCGATTCGGGTTTTACTTCTATATATGGCACGCGTACAAGCCCGGTTCCATTTGGAGGAACTGTTGTCGGATCATATCCTGGGTTTTCGATCAAACCATATTTTTCCCAAAGCGATTTATTCGCTCCCATGAGGAGTCCTGAACCGACCTGGAGGTCAATCCACTGTTGTTGGGTACTTGGAAAACGATAGGCTGTCTGATATGAAAGCCGGATATTTTGATCAGGCGCAACTTTTAGCAGCGCTGTAACCCTCGGAGTAAAGCGCCCTTTAAAGTTTTCATTCTTGTCGTATCTCCCCGACCCGGTCAGTTTGAGCCGATCCTTGATCGCTTCCCAACCAACTTGCACGTAAGCTCCGTACTCAGTAATGGTAATTGGTTCACCGACTTTATCTGCAAACAAGGTTCCCTGGCTATTTAATTTATATTTTTTCCAGTTACCGCCAACCAACACGTCGACTACCTTAATGGCCTCAGTAAGATTGTACTGTCCTTCAACCATCCAAAGGTCTGACCTGTCAAGAAACAGTCCGCCCTGGGGAATAGGTCTCTTTCTAACTGCATCAAAAATAGTCCTGAATTCCTGTGATCCCGGTGCGGGTCTGCCTTGATCAGCCACGCTGCGGGCAATATTATGTGATTCGAGGTCCGCGCGACCGGCGAGTTTAGCATTCATGTACGCAAACGCATATTGCATAAGCCAGTCAGTAGGTTGTGGAGTTGGATCGCCATTCGCATCGAACGTAAGCGTAGGTTTCCATTCTTCATTAAACAATCTTGTCGTCACGGTAAGGTTGTGCGACTCGCCTGAATTTTCCTGGGTGGTATATGCGCGCACAAACCATTTGTCCGATCTGAGCTCCGCTTTATACTGTCCCATTTTTAAATTTTTCAGAGAGTAACGTTCGCTGCCCGTGTATACGGCATTTCCCGTTCCCCAATAACCTGCAATAATTGCCTCAAGCCTATTGGAAAGCTTGTAATGGAGTGCTCCTGACAGTTTATAGGTAACCGAATTTGGATCAGCGACTTCGTTTTCGGTGTACCCCGTTCTGGAAACCGGGATATTATCGGGAAGTGCAGCCACATAGCTTTGCCAGAATGGAACCTGGGCAGAAATTCCAACTAATAAATCTTTCAGGTTTGCAGTCGTCTCATCACCATAAACATTTACACCGTCATAGTTGGGATCAGTTGAGCGGGTTCCCGGTACTATGCTACCAGTCGTGCCCAACCGACTATAGTTGCGATAATCATCAGCGAGCCAGTCCTTGGCCTGTATCAGTTCGGTTCCGATTTTGAATGCAAATCGTTCGGATACTTTTTGTGCCCACCGAAGCGACCAGTTGTAATAAGGTGAAACCGATCTCTCCCGGCTATCCGTATGCATGATTCCTGTCTTTACCTGGAAAGAAAGACCCTGGTACTTGAACGGGCTCTTGCTGTTAATCAGCAACGTGCCGTTCATTCCGCCGGGCCCATATAAAGCTGAAGATGCGCCAGGCAAAAGCTCCATGCTCTCAACATCCAATTCAGTGAGACCAATAATGCTGCCCACCGAAAAATTAAGACCCGGTGCCTGGTTATCCATTCCATCCATAATTTGGGTAAATCTCGTGTTACCACTGCCTGCAAAGCCCCTTGTGGTCGGTGTCTTAAATGAAAGCGAAGCAGCCACTACATCCACGCCTTTCAGATTACTCACTATATCGTAGTAGTTTGAAGAAGCTGAGTTTCGAATAGCTGCATTCGTGACACGTTCTATCGACACGGAGGACTCTAAAAATCGCTCGGGGTACCGCGAAGCGGCAACCACTACTTCCTGGCCAAGGGAAGAAACGGGCACAAAGTTGATGTCAACGGGCGTCGTTGGAGAGGTGGCCGTTATTTCCTGCGTTTCAAAACCCACTGAACTAAATACCAAAACAACGGGGAGCTTGTCAACGGTCAGCTTATAAATTCCTTGTGCATCGGTAAAGGTTCCGATAGAGGTCCCTTTAACAAGAACTGACACAGAACCAACAGCCTCTTTACTCACACTGTTACGTACCGTACCGGAAATAGTATTTGTTTGGGAGAAACCTGCAAAAACAAAAGCCTGCACCAGGAATAAAGCAATCGTTAAACGGCAGCTCTTTCTCATAGATGGCAATTTTAGTTTGGGAATAGGATGGAAAAATAAGCATTGTGCTGTTTTTCGAGAAATTTTATTTTTTACAAAAACTAGCAGATGATGAATTGATCTTCAAGCGTTATTCCATGTATTTTCGCACCATCACTTTTTCAATTATGTCCCGATTTTCATTTCCTGGTCAAACTGCTTTTTATAGTGGTAAAGTACGCGACGTGTATACAATAAATCAGCGACTCGTTATGATAGCGTCCGATCGCATTTCGGCATTTGACGTAATTCTTCCCAAACTGATCCCTTATAAAGGACAAGTATTAAACCAGATTGCTGCTTTTATGCTCGGTGCGACGGCGGATATATGTCCTAATTGGCTCGAAGCAGTGCCGGCACCCGTTGCGTCAATCGGAAAAAAATGTATCCCTTTTAAAATTGAAATGGTTGTACGAGGCAATTTAACAGGCCATGCATGGAGAACATATGCATCCGGTAATCGCGAACTATGTGGCGCTGTAATGGCTGAGCAGATGAAAGAAAACGACTTTTTCCCCTCTCCTATTATCACACCGTCCACTAAAGCGGAAGCAGGACATGACGAGGATATTTCTCCAAAGGAAATTATCGAAAGCAAGCTGGCAACAAAGAAAGAATGGGAAATGATGAGCGGGTATGCTTTGCAATTATTCGAAAAAGGAAAGGAAATCGCAGCATCGCGTGGATTAATATTGGTGGATACCAAATATGAATTTGGTAAGATCGGTGATACCATTTATTTGATGGACGAAATTCATACACCTGACAGCTCAAGATATTTTTATGCCGATGGTTTTGAAGAAAGACAACAAAAAGGTGAACGGCAAAAGCAGCTGAGCAAGGAATTTGTACGGGAGTGGCTCATCGCTAATAATTTCATGGGAAAAGAAGGACAGTCAGTCCCGGAAATGAACGATGAATGGGTTGCTACCATTTCCAGGCGTTATATTGAGCTTTATGAAAGGGTGATCGGGGAAAAATTTAACCCTCAACCCCTTTCGGATGATGAGATATACGACAGGATTGTTGGAACCCTCGAAAAACTAACAGCATAAAAACAATTGTTGCAATTTAAAAAAAGCCGCGCGGGCTCAACCGGCGGCCTTTTAGTTTCATAGGTAAATAACTTTAATTATCTAATGACATAAATTGTCAATCAGGTATTGTGCTTCTCCATAGGTTAACCAGTAGTCTGTCACTTCGCCCCTTGTAACCGTACCGTCGGACCAGTTATACAGATCCCGGTAACCCAAACGGCTGAGGTCGCCATAAATGACGCTTCCTTCATATGGCGTAAAGCCGCTTGAAGAACGCACAATGGTATAACCGTTATCGGTTTCCACTACATAGTAGGGACAATAAGAATCACTGTATACGACTTCACCGCGTTCCTTACTTAGCCAGTAATCTTCGCTGTTGTAATAATCACGCTTCGAACAGCCTGCTATGACAACTGCCGACAGAATCACGAATGCGGTAATTGTAAATATTTTTTTCATGTCTTTCATTTTTCAGTTTATGGATACAAGCAAGCTAACCTTGTATTCAACCTGGTAATAAGACTATGTTACAGCCCATAGGGTTGAAAATGGGCTTGTTAAAATGATTTAAAATTCCCGCCCGAATGTGCTGTAAATGTTAAAGAAAATACATCGGCAGAGCGACGCATGGCGTATATTGGCACCATGAAAAATTACTTAGCCTCTCTGTTGCTGGCTGTTTTATTTCTGTCCCAGGACCGCCAGGACCATTACCTGGTAGTGGGAACATATACTGGCGGCAAAAGCGAAGGAATATACCTGTTTAAGTTTAACAGCGGAGATGCTTCTTTTAAAGAGGTCAGTCATGCAAAAACTTCCAATCCATCTTACCTCGTCGTTTCACCCGATCAAAAATTTGTTTATTCGGTGTCAGAGGACGCAAAGGATAACAACGGCGGAGAAATCGCTGCTTTCAGGTTTGACAAGGAGAAAGGCGAACTCAATTTTGTAAACAAGCAACTCACAGGGGGCGATCATCCATGTTATGTCGACATCGACAGGACGGGCAAATGGGTTTTTGCAGGCAATTATTCAAGCGGCAGTTTGTCCGTACTTCCTGTAAATCCAGACGGCAGTCTCAGCAAAGCGATTTCTGTAATAAGGCACGAAGGTTCCGGAAAAGATCCGAAAAGGCAGGAGAAACCTCATGTGCACTGTACCATTATTTCTCCCGATAATAAATGGCTGTATGTGCCTGATCTCGGTATTGACAAAGTAATGATTTACTCTTTCGATGAAAAAACCGGTAGGCTGACAGCTTCGAAACAATCATTCGCTGCTTCAACTGCAGGTGCCGGGCCCCGTCATTTCACATTTCATCCTAACGGAAAATTTGCTTACCTCGTAGAGGAACTGTCAGGGCATGTCGTCGCATACCAGATGATGAACGGACAGCTGAAATTATTGCAAAGAACCAGCACCCTGCCGCGGGGCAAAACTGGAAATGCCGGAAGTGCTGACATTCATGTTTCTCCTGATGGAAAATTTTTATATGCGTCTAACCGGGGTGACTTCAATAATATCGCCATTTTTAAAGTTGACGCCAACAACGGAAAACTGGCTATTGTTGGTTTTCAGCCGACCCTCGGTAAAGCTCCTCGCAATTTCAATTTCGATCCCAGCGGTAATTATTTATTAGTCGGCAACCAGGATAGCGATGAGATTGTAATTTTTAAAAGAAATTTGAAATCAGGCGTGCTGGACGACACGGGAAAACGCATTGCAGTGGGTAAGCCTGTGTGTTTGAAATGGGCTGAGGTGGAATAGTTACTGGTTACTGGTTTCTGGTTTCTGGTTTCATGTTTCTGGTTTCTGGTTTACGGAAAGATTTTATTATCCATAATCCACGCCAAGCTTTTCGAGCAATAATCATAAAAATGACTTTTTATTCAAGTTCATTAACCAATATAACCCAATTCGCACATCAGCACATTGCACATCTGCACATCTGCTAATTAGGATTTATCTTCCTTGATTTTGATTTATTGAAAACATTTCTCCCCTT
>Ga0207701_10000839_pt1 | contig 32606 bp, 28 predicted proteins | sample KBSSwiSSwithPhiX_FD_184294 | JGI IMG/M metagenome (GOLD analysis project Ga0207701, IMG submission 184294) | Switchgrass rhizosphere bulk soil microbial communities from Kellogg Biological Station, Michigan, USA, with PhiX - S5 (SPAdes) (version 2) | ecosystem: Environmental > Terrestrial >... | reverse complement strand
ACCGACAACGCATACAGGAAGCCCATGAGCGCCACGATGACCCAGGCAGGATCCCGCCTGGCGCGCTCGGTTCCGTAGAGCGCGACGATGAACCCGGCGAGCATCAGGTATTCCTGGTTGGCGCGGATGCGGAAGACGAACGCGACCGGGATCAGCTGCAGCGTCCAGAGAAGCGCGCGCGCCCAGGCCACCGGCACGCGCGTGGCGGCGAGCGCCACGAGAAGCCAGAGACAAATCATCTGCGCGGCGAAGCAGACGATGAACGCGGCCTGCGCGCCGGGCACGCCGGCGCGAATCAGCAGTGCCGGCGGAATGAACGTGCCGATCGGGTGCTCGCGATACAGTCCCTGCATGCCCCAGACGCCCCACCACTGTGGCGCGATCCAGCGATCGATCGGCTGATCCGCGAGGTGAGTCGCGATGGTGATATAGACGCGGGAGTCAGCGTCGTGCGTCCGGAAGCCCGTGACGACGAGGAGTGTCGACGCGAGGAGGAGCGCCGCCGCCCACCAGGCGGCGGTAGCGGCACGATGGGCTGGCGCAGGCACGCCCGCCCATCATACGCAACTCGGCCGTGGCGGCGGGTCGTCGGCGCGCCCGCAACTTCTCGGCACCGGCGTCCGCGCCGAGGTTGTTGTCCTTCGTGAATCGCGTACCAGTCGCGGTCAGTCGGCAGGAACGAGGCGGTCGAACGCGTCTTGCGGAAGTTCGGTCATCGAGGCGACGACGACATCGGCGTCGAGGGGCCCATGCGGTCCGGCGATCCCGATAGTGCGCATGCCGCCCCGGCGGCCGGCCTCCACACCGACGGCGGCATCCTCGACCACCACCGATCTGTCAGGGTCGACGCCGAGCCTCGCGGCGGCGCGCAGGAAGACGTCGGGGGCGGGCTTGCCCTGCGGCACCTCTTCGGCCGACACGGCCGCCTGCAGGACGTCGGCGAGTCCGAGGACCTCGATCAGCACGTCGATGTTCGCCGGCGGCGCTGACGAGGCAACGGCCTGCCGCCAGCCGGCCTCGTGGAGCCGCTCCAGCCACATCCGGACCCCCGGCAGCAGCTCGATACCATCCTTCCGCACGAGGGCACGGTAGCGGGCTTCCTTCAGATCGCCGACGCGCTTCACCTCGTTGTCGGGCATGTCCGGAAACATCTGCCGCAGAATGCGGTCATTGCGCGATCCGAACCAGCTCCGGAAAATTTCGGGCGTCAGCGCGAAGCCCAGCTCGGCGAGCGAGTCGCGCCAGGTAATCCAGTGATAGTTGGCCGAGTCGATGAGGGTACCGTCCATGTCCCACAGGACGGCCCTGGGTAGTCTGTGTTCCATGTCGCTAACCGTGCTTGGTGCACGGATACGAATCCAGGATCAGTGCCTGAAGTGCCGCTTGCCCGTGAACACCATGGCGATGCCGTGCTCGTCGGCGGCGGCGATGACCTCCGCGTCGCGCATCGAGCCGCCGGGCTGCACGACGGAGGTGGCGCCGGCGGCGACAACGGCGTCGAGGCCGTCCCGGAACGGGAAGAACGCATCAGAGGCGACGGCGGATCCGCTGAGCAGGTTGCGGTCCGGCGCCGAGGCCCGCGCCTTGAGAACGGCCGTCTTCACCGCATCGACGCGGCTCATCTGGCCCGCGCCGATCGCGAGCGTCTGGCTGTCGCTGGTGAAGATCACGGCGTTGGACTTCACGTGCGCGCAGAGACGCCAGGCGAACCGGAGCGCGCGCCATTCGTCCTCGGTCGGCTGCCGCTTCGTCACGACGCGCAGCTCGCCGGCATCGGCGCTCGGCCAGTCGTGGTGAGCCTCGGCGACGACATCGCGCTGCTGCACGAGGACCGCGCCGAGAATCGAGCGCAGCTCGGGCGCGGCGGCGGCGGCCAGCGCCGCGAAGTCCACCTCGACCACGCGCATGTTGGCCTTCCTCGCCAGGATGGGCCGCGCAGCCTCGTCGACGCTGGGCGCGATGACGGCCTCGATGAACGTCGACGTGATCGCCTGCGCGGTCTCCGCGTCGATCGGTCGGTTCAACCCGACGATGCCGCCGAAGGCGGCGAGCGCGTCAGCTTGCCGCGCGCGGACGTAGGCGTCCGCGGCGGAGGTGCCGGTCGCTGCGCCGCACGGATTCGTGTGCTTGATGACCGTCGCGGCCGGCTCACTGAACTCGAGGACGATGCGCGCGGCGGAATCGAGATCGAGCAGGTTCGTGAAGGACAGCTCCTTGCCCTGCAGGATCTGCACGGCACCGAAGCCTTCGCCGCCGTTGGCGTACCACGCGGCCTTCTGATGCGGGTTCTCGCCGTAGCGGAGATCGCGCACCTTCGGCAGGTCGAAGACGAAGCGCGGGGGCAGCGCGTCGGCGTCCGGCGCCGGCCGCACGAAGTCGCCGCCCTTCGATTCGATCGTGCCGAGCGTGCCCGCGATGGCGGCGTCGTACGCGGCCGTGTGTCCGAACGCCTTGCGCGCCAGGTCGAACCGGAACACTGCCGACGCGCCTCCTGGGGCGTCGAGCGCGGCGAGCACCTGCGGGTAGTCCGCGGGGTCGACGACGACGAGCACGTCACGGAAATTCTTCGCGGCGGCACGCACCATGCTCGGCCCGCCGATGTCGATCTGCTCGATGAGATCGTCGAACGCCACGTCGGCCCTCGCCGCGGTCTTCACGAACGGGTAGAGGTTCACGACGACGAGATCGATGAGGCCGATGCCGTGGGCCCTGGCGGCCTCGAGGTCCTCGGGGTGCGCGCGACGCGCGAGGATGCCGCCGTGCACCATCGGGTGCAGCGTCTTCACGCGGCCGTCCATCATCTCGGGAAACTTCGTGACGTCGGAGACGTTGGTAACGGGGAGGCCCGCCTCGGCGAGTGCTCGCGCGGTGCCGCCGGTGGAGACCAACTCGAAGCCGCGGGATCGGAGGCCGGAGGCCAGGTCAACCAGTCCGGACTTGTCGGAAACGCTCAACAGGGCTCGTGGCATAGCGGTAAATACGATGAAAGAGTCAGGTAACAGCGGTGAGAACAGCGAACGACCCTGGTGGGAGGCTGCTGGCTCATTCTAGCCCAGCTATCCCTTTATAACTGTCAGACAAACATAAAGATAGGTTGACAAATCCATACTGGACTGAGATCATGGGCTTGGACGTCCGAGCGGGCTCTGGCGTCTGGGGGGCCGCATGGGCGGTCCTTTTTTTGTGCCACGGCGAACGGTTTGCCGGGGCTCGGTAGGACTGAGGCGGCCGTACCCTTCCGGGGTAGGGTCGCGGAACTGTAAGTAGGAAGAGAACGATGCGCATTACAGGCAAGGTCAAGTGGTTCAACAACGCCAAGGGTTACGGCTTCATCGAGCGCGAAGGGGGCAGTGACGTGTTCGTTCACTACTCCGCCATCTCCGGCGCCGGTTTCCGGTCGCTTGAAGAGGGGCAGGCGGTGGAGTTCGAGATCGTCGACGGCCCCAAGGGCCCGCAGGCTGGGAACGTCATCAAAGCCTGACGCTTCCGAAGCTGGCGCCTGGCGAACATGCCGGGCGCCAGCGCAGTTCTAGTCCTCCTCGTTCGGCTCCTTCATTCCGCGCGCGGTGAAGTTCACCTTGCCGTCCTTCACGGCAACGCGGAACGCGACCTCCGGGCTTCCCTGCTCCTTGAGCTTCTTCACCTGATTTTTCACCAGGTCTGCAAACTTGTGGAACGGAACGGCTTCCTCGCCGACCGTCCGCCGCGCCTCGGCCAGCCGATCGTAGAGCTCGTGGAGCTTCTCCATCTCGCTGCCCGGCTCGCGGAAGGACGCCACATGAAGGACGCGCGCCTCTGGTCTGCCCTTCGGTGCGGCCGGGGAGCGCGGCGCGAACGGTCCCGCCCGGCCTTCCTCGCGCGCACGCAGACCGCGGTCCCATAGATCCACAAAAGTCTGGAAGCGCGACTGCAGGGTGGTGAAGCGAAAACGCTCGGCGTAGTTGGTGATGCGCAGATTGTCGATCTTACGCGTGAGCGCCAGCACGCGTGCGCGACTCTCGACGGGGGGCCGCGGCAGCCGGCCCGCGAAGTACATGTTGTACTCCGCCTCGAGCTGGCGCAGGGCGGCCTCGAGCTGCTGGAGTTCGCGAGCGATGTCGGTGGTTTCCGGCACTAGCGCAGGAGGCACCAGACGAGCGGCAGCCAGAGCTCCCGCGCGTACGGCACCGGCCGGCCGTCGACGAGCACTTCGCAGGCATCGTAGCGGCCGACGATCTGGAACAGGTCGCGCAATGACCGGGCATCGGCCGAGTGGAACGTCGCGCGATGACGATACGCCTCGCCCTGGCCGACTTCCCGGTACTCGCGTGACGATTTCGCCAGCTCCAGCGCGCGCGCGAAGTCGGGCGCGTCGAAGGTCGGGAACTGCAGCGTGATCGAGAAGGGACCCGGCGGCGCGCCGAACAGCGCCTCGTGCAGATCCGGGTCGAGCGCGGCGAGCTCCTCGGCGGTCGGTTCTTCGGCCAGCTCCGCGTAGGGCCAGAAGCGCTCCAGCGGACGCGTCGTCGGCGTGTCGGCCCCGGAGATGGGCCTGCCTGTGGAACCGGAAGACTCGGACACGGCGATTTGATGACGGCGCGGGCGGCGATTGCCACCGCGACAGGCGATGGTATCCTGACCGCTCGTCGGCTCGCAAGCATGACGGACTATCGCGTCATTCCTTCCATCGATCAGCTTCTGCTGCGGCCCGGTGCGTCCCCACTGGTGGCGCGCTTCGGCCGGGACGCGACCGTCGAAGCCCTTCGCGCCGCCGCCGATGTGATGCGCTCGGAGATGGCCGGAGGGGCCTCGCCACCGGCATCGGCTGACGCTGCCGGCACACGGCTCGAACGTGACGCGGCCGCCTGGCTGGCCGGGGCGCATCGGGCGTCGCTTGTTCGCGTGCTGAACGCGACGGGCGTGATCATCCATACGAACCTCGGCCGCGCGCCGCTGGCCGATCCGGCCATCGACGCCATCGCGCGACTCGGCCGCGGTTACACGAACCTCGAGTACGACCTGGCGAAGGGCGGGCGGGGCGCGCGCGACGTCCACGCTGAATCACTCCTGTGCCGGCTCACGGGCGCCGAAGCGGCCGTCGTCGTCAACAACTGTGCCGCAGCAACGCTGCTGGTGCTGGCGGCGCTGGCGCGCGGCCGCGACGTGCTCGTCTCGCGCGGCGAACTGGTGGAGATTGGCGGCGGCTTCCGCGTGCCCGACGTCATGGCGCAGTCGGGCGCGCGGCTGCGCGAAGTAGGGACGACGAACCGGACGCGCGTCAACGACTACGCGCTTGCGATCGACGACAAGACCGGCGCCATCCTGCGCGTCCACCCGTCCAACTTCACCATCGAGGGGTTCACCGAGCGGGCATCGCTCGAAGACATCGTCGCGCTCGGGCGGCGGTTCAGCGTGCCGGTCGTCGAGGATCTCGGCAGCGGCCTGGTCACCGAGGGGGCCGCGGACGGTGATGCGCTGCCGGCGCCACTCGCGAGAGAGCCTTCGGTCCAGTCCGTCGTGCGGGCGGGTGCCGATGTCGTCTGCTTCAGCGGCGACAAGCTGCTCGGCGGCCCGCAGGCTGGCATCATCGTCGGACGGAAGGAACACCTCGCGCGCGTCCGCAAGCATCCGCTGATGCGCGCGCTGCGCGTGGACAAGATCACGTACGCTGCGCTCGAGGCAACGCTGGCCGAGCATCTGTCGGGCAAGGCAACCGACAGCGTGCCCGTCGTCCGGATGGCAACGACGCCTGTCGAAGCCGTGGCCGTGCGTGCGGAGATCCTGGCAGCGCGTGCGCGGCACGCTGGCTTCGGCGCGGAACTCGTCGACGGTCACTCGACGATCGGCGGCGGGAGCGCCGCCGGAAGCGCGTTGCCCACGAAGCTGGTAGCGTTGACACTGACGAACGTTTCCGCTGATGCGCTCGAGTCGCGGCTTCGCGCGCTCGATCCTCCCGTCATCACCCGCATCCTCGACGATCGCGTCGTCATCGACCTGCGGACAGTCGATCCGAACGACGATGGAGAGTTGGCGAGCCTTCTGGACGGGATCGTACGTAGGGCCGAACTTTAGTTCGGCCACGGGACCTGCGATGAATACCACCACTCGATACATCGCACTCCTGTTCGCGATGTCAGTCATCCTTCCGACCGCCAGAGTTTCCGCGCAAGAGCCGGCGGAGCCCAGGTTCAAAGCCTCGACCACTGCCGTCGTCGTGGACGTCGTCGTGCGCGACAAGCAGCAGCGTCCCGTGGCTGGTCTCACGGCGAACGATTTCACCGTCTTCGAAGACGGCAAGCGGCAAGAGATCACGTCGTTTGCCGCGGTAGGCGGCCAGCCTGCGGCGGTGGCGGTGGAGACGGCACGCCACGGACACGACCCGGACCGAGGCGCGGTGGGCGCAGAAGATCCGCCCTTCGTCGCTGCCCTCGTCTTCGAGCAGCTGGGGCTCACCCCGAATTCGCTCTCGGTGAAGGCCGCCAGCCGCCTGATCCGCCAGACGATTGGCCCCGCGGGCTTTGCCGGTCTCTTCACCATCGATCATGCCGTCCATCCGGTCGTGTCCTACACCAACGACCTGAACACGCTCGACCGTGGGCTGAAGACCATTTCCATGACGGCAGGCATTCCGCTGGGGTTCGATGCAGGGGCACCGCCCCCGGACCAGACCGGCGCGTACTTCCGGATGCACGCGACACTGGATGCGCTCGGCGCCGTCATCGCATCACTCGAGCATCTTCCAGGCCGGAAGACCGTCATCTTTTTCTCGGAGGGACTTGCGACAGCCGGCTGGCTGCAGGATAACCGGCGCGATCACTTTCTTCGCGTGATGGCGCAGGCAAACCGCTCGCATGTGGCCTTCTACACTTTCGATGCCGCGGGCCTGCGTATCGCCAGCACGGTCGGTGCCGGAGAAGCTGCACCCTACGTCGGACTGCAGACGATGGCTGACGAAACCGGCGGCGCGTTCGTCGATTCCACCAACGACCTCAGCGAGGCCATCGATCGGGTCAACGCAGATCTGCACCAGTACTACCTGCTCGGTTACGTTTCCGCGAAGCTGCCAGACGACAGGTACCGGACCATCGACGTCAAGGTCCGAGGGAAGGATCTCACGGTGCTCGCACGAAAGGGTTACCGCGCGAGTAAAGGCCCGGACCTGGCGGTCGTGACAGCGTCCGAGGTCGCGCCGCTACTGCTGCTGGATCGGTCCACGGAGGCGAACGACCTTCCGATGCGCGTCGGCACGCTTCGGCTGGCGACTGCCGACTCGCGGAATCGGACCGTGCTGCTCGCGCGCGTGCCGCTGAGCGCCCTGACCTTCGATGTCCCGCATGCGGGCGCGAAGCCGACGGCGCGGCTGACGGTCGTCGCGCGGGTGAAGGACGGAAAGTCAGAAGTCCTGCAGTACGCCGGCGAAACCTACGACCTGACCGGCCACGCCGGCCTGACGCGCGCCGACGCCGGTGATGTGCTTTTCTATCGCGACGTCACCCTGCCCGCAGGTCGATTGAACCTGGAATTTGTCGCGTTCGACGCCAGGAGTCAGCATGGCAGCATCCGGCGAATGGCGCTGGAAATCACGCGGACGGAACCCGCAGGCCTTCGCGCCGGCGATCTCATCGTCGCTCACGGGCTGCAACGGCGGACCGGATCGGGGACCGCTGCCGGGTCCGCGATGCCGGCGCTGCAGTTCGGCGACCTGGTGGTGCTGCCCAACCTCGGCGAGCCAGTTTCGCCAGCCTCCGATCTGGTCTTCGCGTTTGAGGCGTTTGCCGAGCCGGGCGCCGGTCCAACCGAGAGCAGCGTGGTGGTGATGCAAGACGGCCATCCAGCCTCCGCCCCGGTCACGCTTCAACTATCGCCGGCGAAGGATTCCGGAAGGATCGCCTACGTCGGACACATCCCGATCGGGATGCTCGCGCCTGGCGCGTACGATCTCGTGCTGACACTCCGACAGGGGACGATGACGCTCACGAGGATCACGACGTTCACGGTGCAGGGCGCTGCCGGGCAGTAAGCGCCTGCCTTGTTGCACGCGGGGATCGCGAATCGCCTGGTCAGCCGTGGAGCCGCGCCCACACATGAGGCCCGAACACGATTGCCCCCACGACGGCCGCGCCGAAGGCCGCGATCAGCACCGCCGCTGCAGCGACATCCTTGGCGCGCCCGGCAACTGCATCGTAGCCCGGTGAGGCGAGGTCCACGGCGAGCTCGATTGCCGTGTTCACGGCCTCGGTGGTGAGGACAACCGCAGCCGCGAGCACGACAGCGCACCATTCGCCGGCGGAGAGCGGCAGCGCAAGCCCGAGCAGGACGATAACGATCGCCGCGATCAGCTGAATGCGCGCGCTGTCCTGCGAGCGAAACACAAGGCCGAGACCGCTGAAAGCGCATCGGACGCGCCCGGACCAGCCCGTGACCACGGGTGAGCTCGAGTTGGACGTCATCACCACAGTTTAGGCCGTTGGACCGAATCGTCGCGACTGCGTCCACTTCGAAGAAACCGTGGAATCCTTACGAGATCTGGCTGACCGGACGTCGACACTCGGGGCGCGCATCGACTGATGTCGCAAATGAGATGGCCGAACTAAAGTTCGGCCCTGCGTACGTATTCGTCATTCGTCATTCGACAATGACGATCGTCCATTGTCTAGAAGATCGTGCTGACCGAGGAAGCGGCGAGATCGAGGACGCGCGTGGGGAGGATGCCCAGATAGAACAGCGCGATCATCGACGCCACCAGCGCAAGGAAGGACACGGCGCCGATGGCTGGGCGCGGCTGGGCCTCGGTGGCCTCGGCCATGTACATCATCACGACGACGCGCAGGTAGAAGAAGACCGATACCACGCTCGACAGCATGCCGACGATGGCCAGGTCGTAGTGGCCGGAGCGCACGGCCGCGCTGAAGATGTACCACTTGCTGACGAAGCCGGCCGTCGGCGGAAGGCCGCCCAGTGACAGCATGAACACAGTCATCAGGCCCGCGAGCGCCGGACGGGCGTACCACAAGCCCTTGAAGTCGTTCAATTCCTCGTGCGGACGGTCGGCCGTGCTCAGCAGCGCGATGATGCCGAAAGCCCCGAGGTTCGTGACGGCGTAGACAAGCAGGTAGAACAGGATCGCGGCCTTCCCCACTTCGTTCGCCGCGACGAGGCCCACCAGCAGGTAGCCGGCGTGCGCGATGCTCGAGTACGCCAGCATCCGCTTGAGGTTTGACTGTGCCACGCCCACCACCGTGCCGACGATCATCGTCAGCATCGCGATGCCCCACAGGACGGGGATCCAGTCGGCGCGCAGCGGATCGAATGCCGAGAGGAACACGCGCGCGAATGCGGCGAAGGCGGCCGCTTTCACGCCCGTGGACATGAAGCCGGTCACCACCGTCGGCGCGCCCTCGTAGGCGTCCGGCGTCCACATGTGGAACGGCACGGCGGAAACCTTGAAGGCGAAGCCGACCAGCAGCAGGCCCGTCGCGGCCAGCATCATCGGCGAGATGGTCCCCGCGGCCGCCATCCAGGACGCGATGCGATCGAGTCTCGTGGACCCGGTCAGCGTGTAGGTCAGTGCCGTGCCGTAGAGGAAGAACGCGCTGGCGAATGCGCCGAGCAGGAAGTACTTGAACGCCGCCTCGATGGCGTGCGCCGAGTCGCGGCGGAGCCCCGTCAGCACGTAAATCGAAATCGACAGGATCTCGAGCGCCAGGAAGATGGTCAGCAGATCCGAGGCGGTCGCCATGAGCATCATGCCCGCGACGGCGAACAGCATCAGCGTGTAGTACTCGCCGACCGGCAGCCCCTCGCGGCGGATGGTCTGGCTCGAGAAGGCGATGGTCAGCAGGCCGACGATGCAGAGCGTGATGGTGATAAAGAGGCCGAAGTTGTCGGCGCGGACGAGGCCGAAGCTCGAGGCGTTGCGGCCCCACAGCAGGAGCGAGCCGAGCAGGGCGAAGCCGAGGCCGATGACGCCGAGGCCGCCGATGGGCATCTGCTCGCCCTTCGCGCGGAACGACTCGGCAACCATGGCGGCGAGCGCCGCCAGGGTGACGCAGAGCATCGGAACGATGGCAGCGAATGAAGAGTCGAGCATCAGCGTCCGGAGGCCGTGAGAGTCGCCGAGGCAGGCGATGCCGCCGGCGCCGCGCGCTCCACATTCTGAGTTCGGGACTGCCCCATCCGCTGCACGGCTTTCTCGAGCGCGGCCGACGTCGGGCGGAGAAAGACGTTCGGGGCGATGCCCATGAAGATCGCCATCGCCACGACCGGTGCGATGACCGCCCATTCACGAGGCGACAGATCCGGGAGTTTCTGGTTCTTGTCGTTCGTCACCTCGCCGTAGTACACGCGCTGCACCATCCAGAGCATGTAGACGGCTGAGAGAATCACGCCCGTCGCCGCGAAGACCGCATAACGCGGCTCCCAGCGGAAGGTGCCGAGCAGGACCAGGAACTCGCCGATGAAGCCGTTGAGGCTGGGCAGGCCGATCGACGAGAGCGTGATGACGAGGAACGCCGCCGACAACCGCGGCACGACGGCCTTCAAACCGCCGTACTCCGCGATCTGGCGCGTGTGGCGCCGATCGGACAGCATGCCGACCATGAGGAAGAGCCCGCCGGTGCTGACGCCGTGGGCCACCATCTGGTAGACGGCGCCCTGCAGGCCGTTCATGTTCCAGGCGCAGATCCCGAGCACCACGAAGCCCAGGTGGCTCACCGAACTGTAAGCCACCAACTTCTTCATGTCCGGCTGCACCATCGCCACCAGCGCACCGTAGATGATGCCGATCACGGCGAGCGCGGCGATCATCGGCGCGAAGTGCGCGGCGGCGTCGGGGAACAGGGGAAACGCGAAGCGGATGAGGCCGTAGGTCCCCATCTTCAGCAGCACGCCGGCCAGGATCACCGAGCCGGCTGTCGGCGCCTCGACGTGCGCGTCGGGCAGCCACGTGTGGAACGGGAACAGCGGCACCTTGATGGCAAACGCCACCGCGAAGGCCAGGAAGAACCAGTACTGCGTGGCCGGCGCGATCTGAAGCGTCAACAGCTTGAGGTAGTCGAACGAGTAGGTGTTGGTCGCTTCGCTGTGGAGGTACGCCAGGCCGAGGATGGCCACCAGCATGAGGACGCTGCCGGCCATGGTGTAGAGCATGAACTTGATGGCGGCGTAGATGCGGCGGTCGTAGCCCCAGATCCCGATGAGGAAGTACATCGGGATCAACATCGCGTCCCAGAACACGTAGAACAGAAACAGGTCCAGCGAGACGAAGACGCCCAGCATCGCCGCTTCGAGCGCCAGGACGAAGAAGGTGAACTCCTTCGTCTTCTTCTCGACGGATTCCCACGACGACAGCAGCGAGATGGGCGTCAGGAAGCCCGTCAGCACGATGAGGAGCAGGCTGATGCCGTCCACGCCCAGGTGGTAGTCGATGCCGAAGGCCGGGATCCACGAGGCCTGCTCGACGAACTGGAAGTCGGCGGAGCTCGCGTCGAACTTCCCCCACAGCAGCAGCGTGAAGAAGAAGACCACCAGCGAGACAACGAGGCCGAGCTGGCGCACCATCGCCGCGCCCTTCTCGTCGCGGTTGGGCACCAGCAGCACGAGCAGCGCGCCGACGAGCGGCAGAAAGACGATGAAGGAGAGCAGGTGCGAGGTCATGGGCTAGAAGCTGGCCGCCTGTCCGAAGTGCCAGATGTAATAGCCGAGCACCGTCACCACGCCCAGCAGGATCGACGCCGCGTAGACGCGTACCGAGCCGGTCTGCAGCCGCCGAAGCAGCCCGGCGCTGGTGTTGACCACCCACCCCGCGCCGTTCACGGCGCCGTCGATGATCGTCGCGTCGGCCACTTTCCACAGCGCGCCGCGCGACACCGAGACGATGGGCTCGACGATCGCGGCGTCGTAGATTTCGTCCACGTAGTACTTGTTCTCGAGCAGCGTGTGCACCGGCGCCGCGGCCTCTGCGACGGCGTCGGCAGACGCCGGGTTGCGGAGGAAGAAATACCAGGCGATGCCGATGCCGGCGAAGGCGACGAGGATGGAGACGGACATCAGCGCCATTTCGCTCAGTCCCTGCTCGCCCTGCCTGCCCTGCTCGGCCCCTTCGGCCGAACTGAAGTTCGGCCCTACGCCGGCCGGCTCGCCCTGCTCGGCCCGCTTGCCCTGCCCGCCCTGATGGGCCGCGAAGCTCGGAGCGAGGTAATGCTCGATCTCGTTGTGGCCGCCGAGGGCGGCCGGCACGCCGACGTAGCCCGCAAGGACGGACCCGATCGCCAGCACGATTAGCGCCAGCGCCATCGCCGGCGGCGCATCGTGCAGGTGGCCGTGGTCGGCGTGGCCGTCATGGGGACCCCCCTTGCCATGTACAGGGGACAGTCCCCTGTACGGGCCGTGGAATGCCATGAACACGAGCCGGAACATGTAGGTCGCCGTCAGCATCGCCGTCAGGATGCCGATGACCCACAGCGTCGTGTGCCCGGTCGCATACGTCTGGCCAAGGATCTCGTCCTTGCTGAAGAACCCCGCGAGGCCGGGGACACCGGCGATTGCCACGGTGCCGATCAGGAAGGTCCAGTAGGTGATCGGCAGGTCTTTCTTGAGGCCGCCCATCTTCCTGAGGTCCTGCTCGCCGTGCAACGCGTGAATCACCGCCCCGCTGCCGAGGAAGAGCAGCGCCTTGAAGAACGCGTGCGTGTAGAGATGGAAGATGCCGGCGCTGAACGCGCCGACGCCCATCGCGAGGAACATGTAGCCGAGCTGCGAGACGGTCGAGTACGCCAGCACGCGCTTGATGTCGTTCTGCACCAGGCCGATCGTGCCGGCAAACAGCGCCGTCGCCGCGCCGATGACCGCCACGATCTGCAGCGTCTCGGGCGCGTGCGTGAACAGCACGGCGTTACGGCCAATCATGTAGACGCCCGCCGTCACCATCGTCGCCGCATGGATCAGGGCGGAGACCGGCGTCGGGCCCTCCATCGCGTCCGGCAGCCAGACGTAGAGCGGAATCTGGGCGGACTTGCCCGTGGCGCCGATGAAGAGCAGCAGCGTCGCCACCGACATCACGCCCCAGCTCGTCTCAACGGGCAGCATCGATGCCTTCGAGGCGACTTCCTGAAAGTCGAGCGAGCCGAAGTGCGTGAAGATCAGCAGCGAGCCGAGGATGAACGCGAAGTCGCCGACGCGGTTGACGATGAAGGCCTTCTTGCCGGCGTCGGTGGCGGACTGCTTCCTGTACCAGAAGCCGATCAGCAGGTAGGAGCAAAGCCCGACGCCTTCCCAGCCCACGAAGAGCATCGGGAAGTTCGACCCCAGCACCAGCACCAGCATGAAGGCGGCGAACAGGTTCAGGTACGAGAAGTACCGCGCGTATTCGCTGTCGGTCTCCTCGTGCATGTACGCGGTCGAGTAGATGTGAATCAGCGAGCCGATGCCGGTGATGACGAGAATCATCACCGACGACAGCGGGTCGACGCGGAACGAGGCGCCGATGTTCAGGTCGCCCGACGTGATCCACGTGAACACGGTCTGTTCGATCGCGCGATCGGGCGTCCCGCGCATCGTCAGCACGGCGGACACCGAGACGGCGAAGGCGGCCAGCATCGCCAGGCAGGCCACGCCGCCGGAGACGGACTTCGGCAGACGCTTCCCGAGGAAAGCGTTGACCAGGAACCCGGCGAGTGGCAGCAGCGGTATCAGCGCGAGCACGGCAGCAGCAGTCCCCTCACCACTTCAGGCTTGTGAACGCCTCGGGGTTCAGCGACTCCCGATGGCGGAACAGTGCGATCACGATGGCAAGGCCCACCGCCGCTTCGGCGGCGGCCACGGTCATCACGAAGAAGACGATCACCTGCCCGTCCACCGCGGCGAACTGCCGGCCCGCGGCAACGAAGGTCAGGTTCACGGCGTTCAGCATGATCTCGATCGACAGCAGGATCGTGATCACGTTGCGCCGCAGGAACACGCCGGCCGTCCCGATGACGAACAGGATGGCCGAGAGCACGAGGTAGTGGTTCAGGGTGATCACGGCTACTCCTGCTCCCGGCGCGCCAGGATCACGGCGCCCACCATCGCGGCGAGAATCAGGATCGACGTGACTTCGAACGGGAACGCGTAAACGGTGAAGATGGAGCGGCCGATGGCCGCGACGGAGCTGACGCTGCCGACGGCGACGTCCTTGATGCCGCTCTCCTGCCGCGTGCTCACGTGCCAGACGGCCCAGACCAGTTCCAGCAACAGGAGCACCGCCAGCGCGCCGCCCAGACGGCGCGCGCCCGGCCTGTTCAGCGGATGGCTGCGATCCCACTCCGCGGCGTCCTCACGCGGCACGTTCAGCAGCATGACGGTGAAGAGGAAGAGGACCATGATCGCGCCGGCGTAGACGATGATCTGCGTCACGGCGGCGAATGGCGAGTCGAGCAGGATGTAGAGGCCGGAGAGCGCGCCGAAAGACGCGATCAGGAGCAGCACGCTGTAGATCGGGTTGCGCTGCCCGATGACCAGCAGCGAGGTGCCGACGGCGAGCGCGCCGAACACGTAGAAGAGGACGGTGTTAAAGGCCAAAGAACAGGACTCCGGCCGCGGTGATGAGCAGGTTGACGACTGACAGCGGCAGCAGGAACTTCCAGCCGAACTGCATCAGCTGGTCGTACCGGTAGCGCGGCAGCGTCCACCGGATCCACAGGTAGAAGAACAGCAGCACCGAGAGCTTCCCGAACCACCAGATGATGCCGAGCCACTCGGGCAGCGGCTGCAGGTGCCAGCCGCCCAGGTACAGGTTCGTGGCGACCGCCGACACGGTGACCATGTTCACGTATTCCGCCAGGAAGAACAGCGCGAAGCTCATGCTCGAGTACTCGGTGTGGTACCCGGCCACCAGCTCCTGCTCCGCCTCGGGGAAGTCGAAGGGCGCGCGATTGGTCTCGGCGATCCCGGCGGCCATGAAGATGAAGAAGCCGATCGGCTGGACGAAGACGAGCCAGCGCGGCGCGACGGGAATCCCGAACAGGTGCCAGTACCCACCCTGGGAATTCACGACTTCCTGCAGCGAGAGTGAATTGGCGAGGAGCAGCACCGCGGCGAGCGCCATTCCGTAGCTCAGCTCGTAGCTGATCATCTGCGCCGACGAGCGGAGACCGCCGAGCAGCGAGTACTTGCTGTTCGAGCTCCAGCCCGCGAGCACGATGCCGTAGACACCCATCGACGCAACCGCGAAGACGACCAGCATCGCAACGTTGACGTCGGCGACGTAGAGCGGGATCGGTTCCTTCAACAGGCCGAAAAACGTCGTCGGCGGACCGAACGGGACGACGCAGAAGGCCAGAAACGCGGTCGTCGCGGAGATGCACGGCGCGATGTAGAAGAGCACCGCGTCAGCCGCCTTCGGCCGCAGCTCCTCCTTGAAGAACAGCTTGAAGACGTCGGCGAAGGGCTGCAGCAGGCCCGCGGGGCCCGTCATCGTGGGGCCGAACCGCTGCTGAAGCCGCGCGGCGACCTTGCGCTCCGCCCAGACCATCCCCGCCGCCGAGAGCAGCAGCGCGTGGAACACCACGACGACGAGGGCGACCTGAATCAGGAAAACCGGATCGATGGCTGGCATGGGCAGGAGGCTCTCAGTGCGCCGCGACCGGTTGGCGGGCGCGCCAGTCGGCGGGGCACGTGCACCGCCCCTGTTCGACGTGCGCCTCGTATTCGTGCCGGAACTGCTTGATGGTGGTCAGCACGGGCGTGGCCGCCGCATCACCGAAGGCGCACAGCGTCTTGCCTGCGATGTTGTCCGCGACGCTCATGAGCAGGTCGATGTCGCGCATCGTGCCGTCGCCGCGATCGATCTTGTCGAGCATCTGCAGCAGCCAGTTGCCGCCTTCGCGGCACGGCGTGCACTTGCCGCACGACTCGTGACGGTAGAAGTGCAGAAGGTTCTTCGCCGCCCACACCATGCACGTCGTGTCGTCCATCACGATCATGCCGGCCGATCCCAGCAGCGTCCCCGCCTTGGCGAGGCCGTCGAAGCTGGCGACGACGTCGATCTGATCCGGCAGCAGGACGGGGACCGACGATCCGCCGGGAATCACGGCCTTCAGCTTTCGTCCGTTCGCGATGCCGCCGGCGTAGTCGTATATCAGCTGCCTCACGGTTACGTTCATCGTCGCTTCGTAGACGCCGGGCCTTGCGACGTGGCCGCTGACGCAGAACAGCTTCGGGCCGCCGTTCTTCTCAGGACCGAGCGACGTGAACCACTCGACGCCGCGCGAGATGATCGGCGGGACGTTGCAGAGCGTCTCGACGTTGTTCACGGCGGTCGGACACCCGTAGAGGCCTTCAGCCGCCGGGAACGGCGGCTTGATGCGCGGCTGCGCGCGCTTGCCTTCGAGCGACTCGATGAGCGCGGTCTCTTCGCCGGCCTCGTAGGCGCCGGCACCGCGATGCATGTACACGTCGCAGTCGAACCCGGTGCCGAGGATGTTCTTGCCGAGATAACCCGCCTTGTAGGCTTCGGCGATGGCCGCTTCGAGGATGTGCTGCACGTGAAGGAACTCGCCGCGGATATAGATGTAGGCGACCTTCGAGCCGATGGCGTAGCAGGAGATCGCGCACCCTTCGATGAGCAGGTGCGGATTGCGCTCCATCAGCAGATGATCCTTGAAGGTGCCGGGCTCGCTCTCGTCCGCGTTGCAGCAGATGTAGCGGGGCTTCGGAGTCTTCTTGTCCACGAACTGCCACTTCATGCCGGTCGGGAAGCCGGCGCCGCCGCGGCCGCGGAGCCCCGACGCCTTCACGGCGTCGATGATCTCCTCTGGCTTCATGCCGAGCGCCTTGCGCAGGGCCTCGTAGCCCTGGTGCTTGAGATAGACGTCCAGCGTGAAGCTGTTCGGCTCTTTGACGTAGGGGATGAGAACGGGATCGCTCATTGCGATTGACGATTGATGATTGACGATTGACGATTCACTGGCGCGACTGCCCTTCGACGGCGTGCACGCAGCCCGAGAGTCCCGCCTCGCCCTTCGCTTTCACCGTCTCCAGCAGCTTCACCGCGTCTTCCGGCTTCAGGCACTCGTGCCATCCGTCGTTCACCTGGACGACCGGGGCGCGATCGCACGCCCCGAGGCACTCGACCTCGACGAGGGTGAACGTGCGGCTCGCGTCCGTCTGCCCGGGCTTGATGTGCAGGTGATTGGCAATCTCCTCGGTCACTCGCTCGGCGCCCCTCAGCGCGCAGGAGAGGGTCCGGCAGACCTGGACGACGTACTTGCCGACGGGCTGCTTGTAGTACATCGCGTAGTAGGTCGCGACGTCCTCGACCTCCGCTGTCGAGCAGCCGATGACCTCCGCGACGTGCCGCATGCCCGCGGCCGACAGATACCCGACGCGGTCCTGCACCATGAACAGCGCGTAGAGGATGGTGGACTTGCGCTGCTCGGGCGGATAGTGCGTCGCCAGCTCTTCGAACTTCTGGCGCTGCTCGGGCGTGAACGTGAACGCCTCGCCCTCAGGTGACAGTTGCCGGTCGGATTTCTGGAATCCGCCCGCGTACGGCATCTCGGGATGGAAACTCACCGGTCCACGTCTCCCATGACGATGTCGGTCGAGCCGATGATGGCAACGACATCGGCGATGAGGGCGCCCTCGACCATCGGCTCCATGGCCTGGCACGCGAGCAGCGAGGGCGGACGCAGGTGCACGCGCACCGGACGGTTGGTGCCGTCGGAGACGACGTACACGCCGTGCTCGCCCCGAGGGCCCTCGACAGGCACGAACGCCTCGCCGGAGGGCACCGTAAAGCCCTGCGAGTAGATCAGGAAGTGCTGAATCAGCGCTTCCATCTCCGAGTAGACCTTGTCCTTCGGTGGCGGGACCACGCGCGGGTCGTCCACCTGGAACGCACCGCGCGGCGTGATGCGGTCGAGCGCCTGAGTGGCGATCTTGATGCTCTCGTGCATCTCCCTCATCCTCGCCCGATACCGGTCGAAGACATCGGCGCCCGTGTAGGTGGGCACCTCGAAGTCGAACGTCTCGTAGCCGCAGTACGGGTAAGCCTTGCGCACGTCGTAAGTGGAGCCGGCGGCCCGCGCCATGGGGCCGACGAGTCCGTACTGATAGCACTGCTCCAGGCTGAACAGACCGACACCCGTGGTGCGCTTCACGAAGATCGGATTGCCGGTGAGCAGGTCCTCGTATTCGCCCAGCTTCTTCGGCATCCGCTCGAGCAGCTCGCGGACTTGCTCGTGGAAGCCCCTGGGCAGGTCCTCGCGCAACCCCCCGATGCGGATGTAGCTCGGGAACATCCGGAAGCCGGCGATCGCCTCGTTGATGTTGAGCAGCAGCTCCCGTTCACGGAAGCAGTACAGCATCACCGAGACGGCGCCCAGGTCCATCGCGTGGGTGCCGAGCCACACGAGGTGGCTGTTGATCCGCTGCAGCTCGGCGATGAGCACGCGGATCCACTTCACGCGGTCCGGCATCTCGAGGCCGAGGAGCTTTTCGACCGACAGCGCGTAGGCGAGCGAGTTGGACTGCGCGCCCAGGTAGTCGGTGCGCTCGATGAGCGGCACGACCTGCTGCCACTTCTTGTTCTCGGAGGTTTTCTCGATGCCGGTGTGCAGGTAGCCAACGGTGGCCTTGCCAGAAACGACGACTTCGCCGTCGAGCTCCAGCACGAGCCGGAACACCCCGTGGGTGCTCGGGTGCTGCGGCCCCATGTTGACGGTCATCGTTTCCGTGCGCAGTTCAGGCATATGTCCCGCCGGCCGAGCTGAAGCTCGGCCCTACGTACGTCTTACAGCCCTTCCTCAACCAACTCGCAAATCACGTGCAGGATTGTGCGGTGCACTTCCTGCACGCGGGCGGTGGATGCGTCGGGGACATTCAGATGAACGTCCGCCAGGCGTCCCGCTTCACCGCCGTCCCTTCCCGTCAGGGCAATCGTCGTCAGGCCCCTTGCGCGCGCGACCTTGAACGCTTCGAGCACGTTCGCCGATCCGCCGCTCGTCGTGATCCCCAGCGCGACGTCGCCACGCGCGCCCAGTGCTTCGATCTGGCGCGCGAACACGCGGTCGAACGCGTGGTCGTTTCCTATCGCCGTCAGGATGCTCGTGTCGGTCGTCAGCGCAATCGCCGCGGCCGCGCGACGCTCTCGCTGAAACCGCCCGACGAACTCCGCGGCGACGTGCTGCGCATCGCTGGCGCTGCCGCCGTTGCCGAATACCAGCACGCGACCATCACGGCTGAATGCCGACGCAATCGCGTCCACGGCTTTCAGCACCGGCCCCTGGTCCGCCCTCCGGGCCGCCTCGTGCAGCCGCACCGCCTCGGCGTAAATCCGGTCGATGGCGGTCAGGCGCGCGTCGCTCACTCGTCCGTCCTCGCGCGCGCCTACGGATGCCGAAGCTTGCGATCCGCCTCGACGTTCGCCCGAAACTCCTCTTCAGTGAGCTGCAGCGGCTCGTAGGTCCGCACGGGCAGCTTCACCTGCACCGGATAGTCCTTGCGCAGCGGGTGCCCTTCCCAGTCGTCGGGCGTCAGGAGCCGCTCCAGCTTCGGATGCCCGTCGAACACGATCCCGAACAGGTCCCAGACCTCGCGCTCCTGCCAGTTCGCGGACGCCCAGATGCCCGAGAGCGTCGGCAGCGTGTCGTTCACGCCGGCGAGCTGCACCTTCACGCGCAGCGTCAGCGGCACGTCGGTCGCGACCATGTGGTAGACGACGTCGAATCGGGGCGCGCGCGGAAAATGATCGACGGCCGTCACGTCCAGGCAGACGTTGAAGCGAAGCGAGGGATGATCGCGCAGCACGCGCGCCACCTCTACCAGCGCGGAGGCCGGCACGACGATGGTGGGGATCTCGTCGTGGGAGGCCGCCATCTGGAAGGAGCCGGCGGGCAGGGCCTGCTCCAGCGGGGGCGTGGTGAACTTGGTGGCCATGTCGATGTTGGCGGGTGGGGGCGCCGACTGTACTGCAGGCTGGAGCCCCTGGAGGCCCGCCTAGATCTTCGACTCCGAGATCTTCTTCTGCAGCTGCACGATGCCGTAGATCAGCGACTCGGGGCGCGGCGGGCAGCCAGGCACGAAGACATCCACCGGCACGACCTGATCCACGCCCTGGACGATCGCGTAGTTGTCGAACACGCCGCCGACCGACGCGCACGCGCCCATCGAGATCACCCACTTGGGCTCGGGCATCTGGTCGTAGATCCGGCGGAGCACCGGGGCCATCTTCCGCGACAGCCGGCCCGCGATGATCATCAGGTCCGCTTGCCGCGGGGAGGCCCGGAACACCTCGGCGCCGAAGCGGGCGATGTCGTAGCGCGAGCAGCTCATCGCCATCATCTCGATGGCGCAGCAGGCCAGGCCGAACGTCACCGGCCAGATGGCCGACCGCCGGGCCCAGTGCACCATCTTCTCGACGGTCGTCGTCAGAACCGGAATTTCAAGCTGCTGTTCGAGACCCATCAGCCACCCTGCCCGCTCGTGCGGCCATGCGTGCGCGCGCCTCGGCCGGACCCCAGTCGAGGACGCCCTTGCGCCAGATGTAGACGTAGCCGACCAGCAGGATCCCCATGAAGGTGACGATCTGAAAGAAGCCAGTCCAGCCGAGATCCCGCAGCGCCATCGCCCACGGGTAGAGGAACGCGACCTCGATGTCGAAGAGCAGGAACACCATGGCCACGAGGTAGAACTTCACCGACTGCCGCTCACGGGCGTCGCCGACCGGCGGCACGCCGCACTCGTACGGGGCCTGTTTTTCCGGCGTAACGGCGCGGGGGCCGAGAAACTGCGAAATGAAGACCGTGAAGACCCCGAACCCCAAGCCGAGGGCGAACAAAAGGAGGATGGAGAGCCAGCTCTGCATGGGTCCGGACGGCACGTCCGACGGTTTGTGAAGATTTTCGCAAACCGTCCAACCCTCATGCTACTGGACGGTTAAACGCGAAGTCAACGACGCCACTTCGCGCTTCTCACTTCGCACTCTTCTCAATTCGCACTTCTCCTCACTTCGCACCCTTCTCACTTCGCACTTCTCACTTCGCACTTTGCACTTCAGTATCATCCCCACGTGCGTCTCGCGCTGTTCTCCCCCATGCCGCCCGTCCGCAGCGGGATCGCCGACTACACACGCGATCTGGTCGCGGCGCTGACCGGGGCCGCCGAGATCGACGTGTTCGTCGCCAGTACCGACGAAGTGGACACCGCGCATGAGACGGGAGCGCCGGCTCGATACGCCACGGCGCACGACTTTCCCTGGCGACATCACCGCGCGCCGTACGACCTGACCATCTTCCAGATGGGCAACTCGTGGTGCCACGACTTCATGTGGCCCTACCTGTTCCGGTACCCGGGGCTCGTCGTCCTCCACGACGGCCACCTGCACCACGCCCGCGCCTGGTCGCTGCTGCGACGCGGCAGATCTGACGACTACCGCGCGGAGCTGGCGTTCAACCACCCGGAACTGCCGCGGGAAGCGGCCGAAGCCGCGCTGGCCGGCCTGGGAGGGACGCTGTACTACTTCTGGCCGATGCTGCGGAGCGTCGTGACGTCGGCGCGCGCCGTTGCCGTGCACAGCGAGGCCCTGGCTGACGAGATCCGCGGAAGCTTCCCCGACGCGGACGTCCATGTCATCAGGATGGGTGTCCCGGCCGTGGCGCCCCGGTCCGAGCAAGTCGCGGCCGTGCGCGAACGCCACGGGCTCGCGCCAACGACCCTGGTGCTGGCCGCGTTCGGAGGCGTCACGCCGGAAAAGCGCCTCCGCCCGCTGTTCGACGCCGTCGCCATCGCGCGGCGGTATCAGCCCGACCTCCGACTGCTTCTCGTCGGCCCGGCGCATCCGCACTACGACGTCATGTCAGAGGCCCAGTCGGCCGGAGTGGCCGATCTGGTCACGGTCACGGGCTTTGTGGCCGATGCCGAGCTGCCGGCGTACCTTGCGGCCGCCGATATCGTCTCGTGCCTGCGATTTCCGTCCGCGGGCGAAACATCAGCGTCGTGGCTGCGCGCGCTGGCCGCGGGCCGGCCAACGCTGGTCAGTGACCTGCCGCAACAAGCGGCGTTGCCGACGCTCGACCCCAGGAGCTGGACGGTGGCGGCAAACCTGCGCGCCGGGAGCGGGCCAATCGCGGTCAGCATCGACCTGCTCGACGAAGTTCATTCGCTGACGCTGGCGCTGAAGCATCTCTCCACCGATCCCGAGCGGCGTCGATCGCTCGGCGCGAGCGCGAGGCGCTATTGGGCGGCCAACCACACCGTGGATCTGATGGCGTCTGACTACCGCGACGTCATCGCGCGCGCCTCCATTCGTCCGGCGCCCAGGGTCTCGCTGCCCTCGCACCTGCGGCCCGACGGCATGAAACATCTGCGAGAGCTGCTCTCGCCGTTTGCAGACGTCGCCGTTCCTCTCGAAAGACCATGAGCGATCGGCCATCGTTGCGGCGCGCGCACGGCTGGCAGCTCACGGTGCTCGTGGTCTGCCTCGGCGTCGTCCAGTTCCTGCTGCAGATTCTGGTCATCCGCCCGCACCTGCCGCCCGCCGGGCTCGGTGCGACCGTCGGCGCGGACTCCCCCTTCGCGGGCGCCGGCCGCGGAATCGTCGTCGCCGCGCGGCCTCCGACGCTCACCGGTCTGCACGGTTCAGAGGTGAACAGGGTCCAGGCGGTGCAACCGGACGGACCGGCGGCCCTTGCTGGCGTCGCCACCGGCGACGACATTCTTCGCGCGACCCGCGCCGACGACGGACGGACGGCGGATCTGACCGTCTTCCACGGCGACGACCGCGTCGCCCAGATCATGTCGTGGCGGTCGGTGTACTGGCTTGGACTCGACGGAGCGCTTCGCCTGGAACTGCAGGACGCCGCGGGCAGACGCCGCACGGTGACCGTGGAGCGACCGTCCGTGGGGCAGGTGCCCCCGGCGATGATGGGCGCCTGGCTGCAGCAGCATCTGGGCCTGCTGATTCAACTCACTATCTTCATCACGTGCAGCGTGGCGCTGCTGGTGCTCCGGCCACGGGACCTCTCGGCCCGGCTGGCCATCGCCTCGTTGGTGTTCGCCGGATCGGCTGCCGGCGGTGTGCTGCTCGGCGCCGAGTTGGTACTCCCCACGGGCTTCCGCCAGGTAATGACGATCTTCTCCTGGATCGCGTTGCCGGTGGCGTCTCCGATCATCTCGTTCGCCATCGCGTACTTTCCTCGCAAGTCCGGGTTGCTCGTCCGCCACCCGTGGCTGTACGCCCTGCCGTTCCTGACCACGGCGCCGATGTTCGCGTCGTGCCTGACGTCGGGACTGTTCATCGCCGGCGTGGAACGGCTTGCGCCTCTGGTCGCGTGGGATGCCGCGCATCCGACGATGTTCTTCGCCGCGTTCGCGATCGGCCTCAGCGTGAATGTGGGGGCGATGGCGGACTCCGTCTGGCGCTTCAAGCACAACCCGGACGCTCAGGAGCGGCACCGATTGTCACTGGCAGTGATCACGGTCGCGATCGGCACGCTGGCGTTTGTCATCAAGGACGGGCTGCCGGCCGTGAGCCTCGCGCTGGCAGGCACGCCGCTCGTCTGGCCGTGGTGGTTCAGGCTGCCGCTCTTCCTGATGGTGTCGCTGCCCGCGATTGGCGTGACCTACGCGGTGGCCGTGCACCGCGTGCTGGCGCCGCGCCTGGTGATTCGCACGAGCGTGCAGTACGCGCTCGCGAGAAAGACCCTGATGCTGGCGGCGGTGCTGCCGGGCGCGCTCCTCGTGCTCGCCCTGTTCCGGCGCAGCGACGAATCGCTGGCGGCGATCATCGGCGGCCAACCACTGGCTTTCGCCATCCTCGCCGGCGCGTTCCTGCTCGCCCTTCGCTATCGCGATCGCGCGCTGGCGTGGCTGGACCGGCGGTTCTTCCGCGACGAGTACGACGCCCGCGCCGTTCTCGTCTCTCTGGCAGGGCGCATTCCGTTCGAGACCGATCCGAACGACCTCACCTCGCTGGTGCTCAGCCAGATCGATCAGGCGCTCAAGCCGTCGATGGCCACGGTGCTCGTCTCCGGCGTGGAGACGGGCAGGCTGACACCCGTGAGCACGATGCGGGGGGAGGCGGATTCGCTGCCGCAGACCGGCGGCATCAGCACGCTGCTGCAATGGTCGGACGAGCCGCTCGAGCTCGACCTCAACGACACGCGCTCCCCCGCGCGCCGGCTGCCGCCCGAGGAGATCGCGTGGCTCGAGCACTCCGGCGCGACGCTGTTCGTGCCCCTTTTCTCCAAGGAAGGGACCACGCGCACGCTGCTCGGCGCGCTCGTGCTGGGCTCGAAGCGCTCGGAAGAGCCGTACACGGACGAAGATCGGCAGTTGCTGGCGTCAATTGCCGCGCAGGTCAGCCTTGGCCTCGACGTGGCCCGACTGCGGAAGCGCGAGACGATGGCCGAAATGGCCACGTCGGTGACACCAGGAGACGTCTCGGAGCTTCCGGTCGCAGAGTGCCCGACGTGCCGTGTCTGCTACGACTCGGACACGCATGTCTGTCCGACCGATCGATCGGAGTTGCGCGTCGGCGCCGTGCCTCGCACGGTGGACGCGAAGTACCGCGTCGATCGGCTGCTCGGCACCGGTGGCATGGGCGCGGTCTATTTGGCGCACGACATGCGGCTCGATCGCGACGTGGCGATCAAGGTCGTGCGCGGCGACCTGCTGGCCAGCGCGGATGCGCGTGCCCGCTTCCGCCGCGAGGCGCAACTGGTTGCGCGGCTGCAGCACCCGGGCATCGTGTCGGTATTCGATTACGGGACCTTGCCGGGCGGCGGCGCGTTTCTCGTAATGGAGTTCGTGCGTGGGCGCGATTTGCGGTCGCTGGTGAAGGAAGGTGCGCAGCCTGCCAGTGTGGTGACGCCGCTGCTTGCGGGAATCGCCGAGCCCGTCGAGGCCGCGCACCGGATGGGCGTGCTGCATCGCGATCTCAAGCCGGAGAACATCCTCCTGCCGGAACAGGCCACCGTCGTCGCCAAGGTCCTCGACTTCGGCATCGCGAAGGCGATTGTCGATGCATCGAGCCAGACGGCGGGCGCCGCGCTGACCAACTTCACTACCGCGGGTCAGCCGATTGGCACGCCGGCCTACATGGCGTCGGAGCAGCTCTCGGGCAGTGCGACGAGCGAGCGGACGGACGTCTACGCGCTTGGAGTGATCGGCTACGAACTGCTGACCGGCGAGCTGCCGTTTGGTCGCGGGAGCTTCGTGGACATCGCGATGCGGCAGCGGCAGGGAGTGGAACTGTCCCGCCCGGACCTTCCCGAACCGCTGCGCCAGACGGTGCTGGCGGCGTTGTCGCCGGATCCGGCAGGCAGGCCGGCCACCGCGCGCGCGTTCGCGGACGCGCTGCGCGGGTAAACCTCTAGCGATTCTCAGGCCAGTGCGGCCTGGGCGACCTTGATGCGCTTGTCGAGTTCGGCGAGCGCCTGCTTGAGCTGGGTCTTGCGGGCGTCGTGCGTGGCGATGTCGAGCTGACGGGCGGTCTCGGCCCGGGCCAGTCTCAGCGATTCGAGTTGTCGGACCTGCTCCGGGTTCTTCACGGCCTGCGCGCGGCCTTTTGCGCGGCTGAGCGCCAATTCGTCCATGCGCTCCTGAATTCTGGCGTCAGCGTCGATCAGTCCTTCACCGGCATCACCCATCGTTGGTCCTCACCCCGCAGTTGGTACGATTAGAAACGGAACAAGGATTATACCGTGTCCGGTGGTCCCGACGCCGCTAAGATCGACCGATGGCGTTCCGGCCGGCCGTCGAGACGTGGTTCCGACAGTCGTTCGACTCGCCGACACCCGCCCAGTCGGCCGGCTGGCCGCCGATCGCGCGCGGCGAGTCCACGCTGATCCTCGCGCCGACCGGCAGCGGCAAGACGCTGGCGGCTTTTCTGGCCTGCATCGATCGGCTGATGTTCGAGCCGCGGCCGGATCCGCCCGCGCGCTGCCGCGTGCTCTACGTCTCGCCGCTCAAGGCCCTGGCCGTCGACGTGGAGCGGAACCTGCGCGCGCCCATTGCCGGAATTGTCGGCGTCGCTTCCGCGCGCGGCGACGCGTTCGTCGTGCCTGACGTCGCGATTCGCACGGGGGACACGCCGTCATCCGAGCGCGCGCGCTTCACGAAGTCGCCCAGCGACATCCTGATCACGACGCCGGAATCCCTGTACCTGATGCTGGCGTCCCGGGCACGTCACGCGCTCGCCAGCGTCACCACGGTGATCGTCGACGAGATTCACGCGCTGGCGCCGACCAAGCGAGGCGCGCACCTGGCGCTGTCGCTGGAACGGCTGGAATCGCTGACGGGCCGTACGCTGCAGCGCATCGGACTGTCGGCCACCGTCCGGCCCGTGGACGAAGTGGCGCAGTTCCTCGGTGGCGTTACGCCGCATGCCGCGGATCGGGTGCCGGAATCACCGTTCGTCCCGAGGCGGCCGGCGGAGCAACCTGACGATCCCGCATCGCAGATTCAGGAAGAGTTCGAGGGCGTCGACGCGTCGATCGCCTGGCGGCCCGTCACCATCGTGGACGCGCGTGTGCCGAAGCGGCTCGAGCTGCGCGTCGAAGTGCCGGTGGAAGACATGGCGCGGCTCGCCAGGCCGGTCGCGACCGTGAGCGCGGCGCCGTCTGCGCCAGCCAGGCCTGGGGCCCCGTCGATCTGGGCCAGCATTCACCCGCGGCTGCTGGAACTGATCCGGCAGCATCGCTCGACGCTGCTGTTCGTCAACAGCCGCCGGCTCGCCGAGCGTCTGGCCGGCGCGCTGAACGAGCTGGCCGGCGAAATCCTCGTGCGCTCGCACCACGGGTCCATTGCGCGCGAGCAGCGGCTCGAGGTCGAGGAGCTGCTCAAGGCAGGAGAGCTCCGCGCGCTGGTCGCCACGTCGTCACTCGAGCTCGGCATCGACATGGGCGCCATCGACCTGGTGATCCAGATCGAGGCGCCACCTTCCGTGGCCAGCGGCCTGCAGCGCATCGGCCGCGCGAGCCATCAGGTGAACGCGGCGAGCACGGGCATCGTGTTCCCGAAGTTCCGGGGCGATCTCGTCGCGTGCGCGGCGGTGACTGCTGCGATGCACGAGGGCGCGGTGGAGGCGATCCGATATCCGCGCAACCCGCTGGACGTCCTCGCGCAGCAGGTGGTCGCGATGGCCGCCGGCGACACGTGGACCGTGGGCGAGATGCTTGGCGTCGTGCGCAGCGCAGCGCCATTCGCGCGGCTCGGGCGGCGGTCGTTCGAAGGCGTGCTCGACATGCTGTCGGGCCGCTATCCGTCGGACGAGTTCGCCGAGCTGCGCCCGCGCCTCACGTGGGACCGTATCGCCGATACGCTCACCGGCCGTGACGGCGTCCGCCACGTCGTCGTGGCAAACGCTGGAACGATTCCCGATCGCGGGCTCTACGGCGTCTTCCTCGCGGGCGCGAAACCAGGCGCGAGCCGCGTCGGCGAACTCGACGAGGAGATGGTCTTCGAAACGCATGTCGGCGAGACCTTCATGCTCGGGGCGTCCACGTGGCGCGTCGAGACGATCACGCACGATCGCGTGATGGTGTCCGCCGCGCCGGGCGAGCCGGGCCGGATGCCGTTCTGGAAAGGCGACACCGTGAGCCGGCCGCTCGAGCTCGGCCTGCGCATCGGGCAGCTCACGCGCGAGCTCGGTGAAATGCCGCCCGCCGCGGCGCTGGACCGTCTGCAGCGCAGTCACGACCTCGACCTGACCGCAGCGGAGAACCTGCTCCAGTACCTCGCGGACCAGAAGGCGACGGGAAGCGCCGTACCCGACGACCGCACGGTCGTCATCGAGCGATGCCGCGACGAGCTGGGCGACTGGCGCATCTGCGTGCTGTCGCCGCTCGGCGGCCGGGTGCTGATCCCGTGGTGCCTCGCCGTGGTCGCCCGTCTTCGCGACGAGCTCGGCGTCGACACCGAGACGATGTGGAGCGACGAGGGGTTCGTGATCCGCTTCCCCGAGTCCGAGATGCCGCCCGATGCACGGCTGTTCGTGCCGTCGCCCGACTCGGTCGAGCACCAGGTTCTCGGTGAGCTCGGTGCGAGCGCATTGTTCGCCGGTCGTTTTCGCGAAGTGGCGGGCCGCGCCCTGCTGCTGCCCCGGCGGCGTGTGGGACAGCGGACGGCATTGTGGCAGCAGCGCAAGCGAGCCGCCGATCTGCTGGCGGTCGCGTCGCGCTACGGCTCGTTCCCGATCGTCCTCGAGACGTATCGCGAGTGCCTGCGCGACGTCTTCGACATGCCGGCGCTCGTGGACACGCTGTCGGCCGTCGCCCGCGGCTCGATCCGCGTCGTCACCGCCGACACCGAGACGCCCTCGCCGTTCGCCGCGTCGCTGCTCTTCACGTACGTCGCCACGTTCCTGTACGACGGCGATGCGCCGCTGGCCGAGCGCCGCGCGCAGGCGCTGGCGGTCGATCACGCGCAGCTTAGGGACCTGCTCGGCGACGCGGAGCTGCGCGAGCTGCTCGATCCCGACGTGCTCGAGACGCTCGAGCGGCAGCTCCAGTCGCTCGACGAGGATCGCCGCGCGCGCAGCGTGGACGGGTTGCACGACATGTTGCTGCGCGTCGGCGATCTCACGCGTGAGGAGGTCGCGGCACGCGTCGAGGACACGTCGCTGATCCACTCGGTCGACGAGCTCGTCGCTGCGCGACGCGCCATCGAACTGCCAATCGCCGGTCAGCGACGCGTAGTGGCCGTCGAGGACGCGGCGCGATATCGCGACGCACTGGGCGTCCAGCTCCCCGCAGGCCTGCCGAAGGCGTTGCTGGAGCCTGTCGCCGATCCGCTCGGCGACCTCGTGCACCGGTTCGCGCGCACACACGGGCCCTTCACGACGGCCACCTGCGCGGCACGCCTGGGGCTGCCACGCCCAGGGGTCGAGGCCGCACTCGCAATTCTGGCCGCTTCGGGCCGTGTCCTGCAGGGCGAGTTCAGGCCTGGCGGGCGCGAGCGGGAATGGTGCGGCCGCGATGTGCTGAGCACGCTGCGCGAGCGCTCGCTCGCCCGGCTGCGCAAGCAGGTCGAGCCGGTGGACGCGGGAGCACTGTGCCGTTTCGTGGCTACGTGGCAGGGTGTGGCGCGGCGACGCGCCGGGCTCGACGCGTTGCTCGACGTCGTCGAGCAGTTGCAGGGAGCGCCGGTACCCGCGTCGGAGCTGGAGCGGGAGATCCTGCCCGCACGGGTCGAAGGGTATCGGCCCGCCGACCTCGACCGCCTCGTCGCCGCGGGCGAGGTCGCGTGGGTCGGCCTCGAGCCCCTCGGCGACCGAGACGGGCGCATCGCCCTTTATCTCACCGACCACCTCCGCCTGCTGCTGCAGCCACGCGACGCGTCTGCTTCAACCGATCTCGAGCAGCGGCTGATTGACCACCTGCAGCAGCACGGCGCCTCGTTCTTCCCGAGCCTCCACACTGGCATCGGAGGCGGCTTCCCCACCGAGGTCGTCGACGCCCTGTGGTCGCTCGTGTGGCGCGGGCTGGTCACAAACGACACGTTGCAGGCTCTCCGGGCGTTCGTCGAGCCGCCGAAACGCGCGCGGCGTCCCGAACCTGCCCCGTTCCGCTCGCGTCGCGTGACGCCTCCCGAAGCACAGGGACGCTGGTCACTGGTGGCCGACCGGCTGCGCTCGCGGCCATCGGCGACAGAGTGGGCCACTGCGGCTGCGCGCCAGTTGCTCGCGCGGCACGGCGTGCTGACGCGCGAAGCCATGAACGTCGAAGCGATCCCCGGCGGCTATTCGGCGGTGTACGACGTCCTTCGCGCGCTCGAGGACGCGGGCCGCCTGCGGCGCGGCCTGTTCGTGGGCGGTCTCGGCGCCGCGCAGTTCGCGCTGCCTCCGGCCATCGACCTGCTGCGCACGCTGCGCGAACCGCAGGAGACGGCTATGACGCTGACGTTGGCCTCCGCCGATCCGGCAAACCCGTACGGCGGAATTCTGCGATGGCCCGACGCGCCGGAGGGAGCCGGACGCGGGCCCACGCGATCCGTCGGGACGCGCGTCGTGCTGGTTGATGGCGAACTGACCGGGTGGCTGAGCCGCGGCGATCGCCAATTGCTGGCGTGGCTCCCCGAGGACGAGCCGCGGCGCACGCATTCGCTGCGCGGTATGGCGGCCGAGCTCGCGCGCATTGCCGACGAAGGCGCGGGTCGCCAGGGCCTGCTCATCGCGGACGTCAACGGTCGTCCAGTCGATATGCATCCGATCGCGGCGTTTCTGGCGGAGGCTGGATTCTCGCGCGGCGCGTTGGGCATGGCGCGGGCGAGATCGAAGAATTAGGGGCGGCCGCTGACAGTCGCCTTCGCTTCCAGGACTCGGCGGACGGTGGCCACGATGTCCTCGGGCAGGCACGGCTTGATGAGGAACGCGTCGCAGCCGGCCTCGCGGGCGGCGGCTGGCACATCGCTGCGCGCGTTGCCCGTGAGCACGACGACAGGAATCGCGCGGGTGCGCGCATCCTTCTTCAGCGTGCGCGTCGCGGTCCAGCCGTCCATGCCCGGCAGTGACAGGTCCATCACAATGACATCGGGCACCAGCTCGAATGCCTTCGCGACAGCCTCATCGCCGGTCTCGGCCTCGGCGACATTGAAGCCGCTCGCACCGAGCGACTCGGCGTACATCTCGCGCGCGTCCTGGTAGTCGTCGACGACGAGCACGAGAGGAAGGCCGGATCGTTCTGCTACCATGTCGAGTCCACGCGCGAGGCGCGCGTCAGTGTGCCCATGGCTCAACTCAACTCCTTCGACATCACGTCCACGATCGATCTGCAGGAAGTCGACAACGCCCTGAACCAGGCTCGCAAGGAGATCGGTCAGCGGTACGACTTCAAGGGAGCGCGTGCGGAGATCGATTTCAGCCGCGCAGAGAATACCATCACGATCGTCGCCGACGACAACTTCAAAATGGAGGCGATCTGGGAAATCGTCCAGGGCCGGCTCATCCGTCGCAACGTGCCGGTGAAGAACTTCAAGCCCGGCGACATCGAGCCTGCCAGCGGCGGAGGCGTGCGCCGCGTGATCACGCTGCAGCAGGGCATCCCCACCGACGCCGCGCGCGAGATCGTGAAGTTCCTCAAGGATCAGAAGCTGAAGAAGGTGCAGGCCGCGATCCAGGCGGATCAACTGCGCGTGTCGTCGAGCTCAAAGGATGAGTTGCAGGACGCGATGCGCCTGCTGCGCGGACACGACTTCGGGGTCGCTCTTCAGTTCGGAAACTACCGCTGAGCTTGCGCCGCGGAGGGCATGGAGAGGATCGCCGCGGAGACCGGGAGAACACGGAGTACTCTTTTTGGCAGTCCACCAAAAAATTCTCCGCGGTCTCCGTGGCTCCGCGGCAAACCCCCGCATTCTCCGTGGCTCCGTGGCGTAGATCCTCCGGGCCTGCGCTGTCTCCGAGGCTAGCCCCCGCACCAGGAGGGGATCGGCAGGCTGCGCATGGTGTGCAGCCCCGGCTGCGCCGACAGCACCTTCGCGATTGAGTTCACGGTGATCGACGCCGTGGCGATGTCGCCATGCACGCCGCCGGCAATCTTCATCGACAGGTTCGGCCGGCCGATGATCTCCGCGGCGTCGTACGACTCGGGCGCGCCTAGATAAGCCTCCATGTGCAGCCTGATGAGTGGCTGCCCTTTCACGTAGCCGATTCCGTCCTGCATCAGCCCGCAGACCTGGCCGGGCTGCACGGTCAGGAACTCGCTGGAGATCGCCGCCGCGGCCACCTGCGGCCTGATCTGGTCGGTGACGCGATCGAGCTTCCACCCCATCGCGTCCGCAATCATCGCGATCGACTCCGTGAGGCCGACGTGCCGCACGGTACCGGCGTCCACGCGCGCCTGGAACTGCGCGGTCGTGAGACCGCACCCGATCTTCTGCTGGAACGGCAGGCGCCGCGAACGCGCGTCCTGAATCCGGTTGACCGTGATGGATTCGACATTGGCGCAGACGCCGGTGAGCGTGATTGGCAGCGCGTCCATCGTGAAGCCCGGGTTGACGCCCGTCCCCAGCACGGCGACTTTCGCCTTCCGCGCCGCCTTGTCGATGCGTGCGGCCAGGGCCTTGTGCGAGTACGCCGGATACGCCAACTCCTCCGTCGTCGAGACAATCGGCACCCTGAGCTTCAGGACCTCTTCGATCTGCGGCCAGACCTTCTTCAGCGATGAACTGGTGCACAGCACCACGACATCCGGCTTTGCCGCCTTGATCGCCTTGCGCACGTCGGCGGAGACCTCGACGCCCAACTTCCTCGTCAGGCCCGTCACCGCGCCGAGATCCTTCCCCACCTTCGCCGGATCGATATCGATCCCGCCCACAACCTTGAACCCGCGGCGCGCCGCCACCTGCTGCACCACGGCAGCCCCAATCGGTCCGAGCCCGAAATGCATCACACGAATCGCCATATCCGAATTATATCGTTCGCCATTTCCCCTCGGCGCATTCCTCGTCGTCCTCTGTGTCTTGGTGGCGATCCCGGAAGAGCCCTCCCTGTTCTCCGCGGCTCCGTGGCGATCCCAAGGAGCCCTCCGTGTTCTCCGTGGCTCCGTGGCGATCCTAAAGAGCCTTCCGTGTTCTCCGCGGCTCCGTGGCGATCCTAAAGGAGCCCTCCGTGTTCTCCGTGGCTCCGTGGCAATCCTAAAGAGCTCTCCGTGTTC
>Ga0207701_10000838_pt1 | contig 32620 bp, 27 predicted proteins | sample KBSSwiSSwithPhiX_FD_184294 | JGI IMG/M metagenome (GOLD analysis project Ga0207701, IMG submission 184294) | Switchgrass rhizosphere bulk soil microbial communities from Kellogg Biological Station, Michigan, USA, with PhiX - S5 (SPAdes) (version 2) | ecosystem: Environmental > Terrestrial >... | reverse complement strand
TTTGTTTGTTCTTTGCCCAACGCTTCAGCGCGCTCGTTTGGGTAACCGCAGTTTCGCCTCCCAGTGCATCCCACGCGCGGAAACCCGTTCGGCGATTTTTTAGGGCGTTAAAGGCCTCGTCGCTGGTCGCGTAATGGCCCAGCCTTCGACGGACGTGGCCGACAATGATCTCAAGGTAGCAACCCGACGGCGCGAGGCGAAAGGCAAAGTCTCCGACAGCGGTCCGAAGAGGTCCGAGGACCCGGCCAAGGACTGGGCGCTTTGCTTGGTCGCATCGAGAATGCGTTGGGGCATTATCTTCCGCGGCAATTTGGCAGCCACTTCTTGTCATGACAGGTCGCCATTCTTCCCGTTCGTAGCTCCCGAGGAATCGTCCACACGAAAGCGAGCGACGAATTGCGCTCCTCTGTCCGGTCCATCGCTCGTGGCTTCCAAAGTAGCACCGTGCGCCTTCATCAGGCTGCGCGCGATGGAAAGTCCGAGGCCGAGGCCCCCGAAACGTGAATGGATGGTGGAATCTCCTCGTTCGAAGGGCAAAAAAATTCGCTCCAAGGCCTCCGGAGAAATGCCAATCCCGGTATCGCTGATCTCGACGATGAGGCCGTCACTGTCATCGTTGGAAGTGACGATCGAGACTTTTCCGCCATCTGATGTGAATTTCACGGCATTGCCGATCAAGTTCGACAGAACTTGTTCCAGCTTGCCCGCGTCCGCGCGGATGTGGGGGCGCCGAGCGTCCAATTGCAGCTTGAGCCAGATCGCTTTTGATGCTTGGTGATTCTCGAGATTTGTGACGGCGAGCCGAATCACTTCGTGCAGGTCAACTCTCTCCAACTCCAGTCGCACAGTTCCCTTCGCGATATGGGTGAGGTCGAGCAAATCGTCGATCAGCCCCACCAAAGACCACGCGTTGCGCCGGATAACCGCCAGGGCCGCACTACCCACGTCGGTCGCCACACCCTCCCCGGCAACGGCGCCGCTCGCGCGCTGATCGAGGCTGAGCAAATCAGCTGCGCAGGAAATTGCCGTGAGCGGCGTTCGCAGCTCGTGCGAGAGCGTGGCGAGCACGTCGTCTTTTGCTTTCGACGAGAGCTCAAGGGCGGTGACGCGGCTCACGAAAGCCCGGGTCGCGTTCGCCCGCGCGCTGATATCGCGGATATTGCACTGAATCACTTTCGCGGACCCGACGAAGTAAACGTTGCTGACAAACTCGACCTGGATTTCCCGGCCCGTTCTTGTGCGGAGCGGTAGATTTTCGTAACGGATGTATTCGTTAGTCTGAAGGGTTTCGAAAGCGGCCTGATTTGCAGCGACGTCTTTGAACTGCCCGATCTCCCAGAGCCGTCGCCCGATCATGCTTTCGAAGGGATAATCGAGCAGGTCGAGAAGAAATGGATTTACATCAATGATTTGTCCCGTGTTTGCATCGAGAATCAGAATGCCGTCCTGCGCCGTTTCAAAGAGACGTCGGTAGCGCAGTTCTGATTCCTCCAGGGCAAGCTCAAGAGAATTCCCCCGGCCGTCGCCGGTTATGGACGATCCCAACTCTGAGTCGCGCAGGGTCGTCATCAATTGAGGCTCGCTGCCATGCCGATTGTCGTGTTGAGCAGGCGGGAAATGGGACAGTTTATTTTGGCGAGAAGCGCGGCCTCCATGAAAGCTGACGTCGAGGCATCCGGCACAATCGCGTGCACATCGAGCTGAATTCGGGTAATCGCCCAGCCCGTGGCCAGATTTTCGAGGATGGCAGTCGCCGTTGTCTCGATGCGTTCCGGGTGAAATCCGGAAAGACCCAGCTCGTTGGAGAGTGCCATTGAAAAACAACCGCCTAGCGAAGCAGCAATCAGTTCGTCCGGGTTGGTTCCGACACCTTCGGCGAAGCGGGTCCGAAAGGAATATTGCGTCGCGGATAGAACTCCGCTGTCCGTCGTCATCGTGCCGTCGCCTTCGCGCAATGAACCGTTCCAGATGATTGAAGCTTTACGATTCATGATTGAACTGAGCGGAACCGCCCTTCGGATTGGCTCTTCCCGTCTGGCGCGCTGCCGCCACACATGAGCACCCACGCCATGAAAAGAAACCCCCGGCGTCGGGCATTTCTCTCTTGAGCGTGACCGCCTGAACGATGCGGGATACAAGAACTTTCACATCATTACCTACCCTTGGGGGAGAAACCCGACCAATACCTTGTTGCTTCACATCGCATAGCCTGCGGCTATATGACCCTGCGCGGGGGCCGGGCGCCAGACCGGGGTAAATGAGTGCTCCCCGGTGCGATTTGGGTTTGCTTCTCCAACATGCCCGTGCCTATCATCTGCTCCGTCATGGAGCTTCGGCACCTGCGTTATTTCGTAGCAGTCGCAGAGGCCCTCAGTTTTACCAAAGGGGCGCAAAAGTTACACATCGCCCAACCCTCGCTCACCCGGCAGATCAGGGATCTCGAAGAAGATCTCGGCGTGCACCTGTTCGATCGCACGAAGCAGCGCATCAGTTTGACGCACGAGGGCGCGTCGTTTCTGGTCGATGCAAAACGCGTTCTCGACCTAAGTGAGGAGATTGTGGAAACGGTCCGGGGTGCGAGTCGCCACGAATCCACCGCGCTCAACATCGGCTATGTCGCGAACCTTTTTTACGATTTGCTGCCGGTCACTCTCGCTTCTTTCCAACGCTCGTTCCCCAATGTCCCGATCAATCTCTTCGACGTAAGCTGTGGCGATCAATTCCGTGCCTTGGAAGAGGGCAAACTCGATCTGGGATTCGTTGGGTTACACGAGCCCGTCGAGGAGCGCGGGCTGCAGTTCCGACCAATCGCTGCCTACAAAACACTCGTCGCCGTACCGAGGAAAAATTCGCTGGCGAAAAAATCAGTCATCCCCCTGAGAGAACTCAAGCCAATGTTTTTCATCGGAATGTCCGAGCAGAGTTATCCAGGTTATCGGCGATGGCTTACGCGAACTTGCCGCAAAGTCGGCTTCAGTCCCAAGGTGCTCCAAGACGTCGATATCGAGCGGGCTGTCATACAGGCGGTTGCCGCTGGCCTCGGGGTGGCGTTGCTGCCGGAACAAGTAAAGAGACTCCCCCACGAGGATGTCGTCTTTCGCGAGCTGCGACCCGCGGTCAAAACTGAGTCTTGCATCGCGTGGAAGCCGGATAATCCCTCTGTCGCGCTGAAAGCATACGTTAACATTGTGGGTGACCGAGGCATTCGAATGCGATAAAGGCGCGCAATATTCTGTAATAGCTTCGGTTGTCGGGTCCGATTGAACGTATGGGAACTAAGCAAGGCTGGATATCGACCGGCGTCCGCTGATCGATGTCCGGCTTCGGATGCACCCTTCGGCAATTCAGCAGCCCTTTTTCGAGGGGTTTCAGAACCCGGCGTGCCACAGAATGTTCCAGGCAACGACTATTGCCAAGCCAAGTCCGATCAGAGCGTTGACTAAGATATCGGTTCTGCGCTCCCTCCCGCAGTTGGTGCAACGGTCCAAACTTCGACTAATCAACGACCCGCATTTGAAGCAAGCTTTGGTATTCAAGTTCCCGTTTGATTCGCGCACGCCCACGATTTAGGCCGCCATTTTTTGTCCCTCATTCCGAGATACTGAAAATTCAAAAGACTCGAAACGGACAGGTGCCCAATTGCCTTGACCTTGGTGTTCACAAAATCGGCCAGAAGTAAGAAACCTCGGCGGCGGGAATCGAGGAAACCGTGGAGTTTAGAACGATTCGTCGGAATAAGTGAGGCCTATTGGAAGCCGAAATACGAAGCAGAACCAGGAGAGAAGGTCATTTTGCGTCGATTGGCTGAAAACAAGATTCTTGAGAAGGCATTGGCCGAGATGGAAAACAAATGAGCAACATCGTTAAAACGGTCTTGGCCGGACTTGGCGCCGCGGTTCCTGTCGCGATCGCGCTTTATTTCATCATGCGGCGAAATAGTCTTCAGACGCCGAAGCGGAACAAGCACCCATAGTTTCTAGGTATGACGGTGTGAGGTTCAAGGTATTGGCCAACGCGGCGAACGCGACTGTTGTTGAGGCCATGTCCAGCTCTACTCCGAATGAACACGAGTTTGCGACGCCGCTTCGAGCCCAACCGGATTGCGTCCCACCCGACCGCGAAATGCCCGTGATCGAATCCACCCGCGATGAGGAGTTGATCCAGCATCTGCGAGTCCGGGACGCGGCGGGATTTGCGATGTTCTTCGATCGATACGCGCGCCGCCTCTTTGCCATGACGTGGTGTATTTTGCGAGATCTCAAAGACGCAGAGGAAGCATTGGAAACCGCTTTTCTATGGATCTGGAACCATCCTTTTGCTTTCGATTCCAAGAGAGGCAGAAGCTTGTACTCGTGGGCGCTGTTAGCTGCACGCTCGGCCGCGCTTGAACGTCTTTTTCATCGATCGACGGGTGACCGGCCTCGCCAATGCTCCAATGATAAATTGCTGCGGAGCGCGCCTGGGCCTAGGCGGTTGGCGGATGAGGTGGCGATCCAAGAAGGAGAGCGCAGGCGGGTTGACGCCGCGTTGAGTCTGCTTTCACAACCGCAAAGGAGAACTCTTGAATTGGCATTCTTCGCCGCAATGACTGACCAGGAAATTTCCCGCGCCTTTGCAACTCCCTTGATCGACGTCAGAATGATAATCCGAGATGGTTTGATCATCTTGCGCGAGCACTTGCTGCGAGTAACCACGCACACAGCCCTACTGCGGCCGCAGTCTGATTGATTCGTCACCGGAGTGCTTGTTTTTGCGGCTTCGCCGATCGACTTAAGGATGTTGGGCTCGCGGCAAGTTCAAATAGAGGGGTATTGGTTCCTTTGAATTGGCCGGGAATTTAGACAACGAATGAAACCAATGCCGATACTCGCTCCTAAGAGTTCGTCCGCAGCAGCGCTGATTGGGATTTGGACGATCCTGTTGGTCGTTTTCATTATCACTGTTCTGTATGTCGGACGGGATCTACTCGTGCCCCTCGCACTCGCCGCACTGTTCACCTTTTTGCTCACTCCAATCGTCGGGCAGCTGGAACGTTTTATCGGGCGGATCGCAGCGGTTTTGATCATCGTTTCGATGCTTTTCGCGGTGCTGGGCGGGGCGGGCTGGCTTTTGACCAGCCAGGTAATCGATCTGGCGGCCAAGTTGCCTGATTACCAAACTAACATTGAGAGCAAGCTTCACGCTTTCCACATGCCTACGAGCGGCGCGTTCGGGCGTTTTGCCCATACCGTTCAACAACTGCGCGCTGAGTTACCCGGAGCAGTGCCCAGTCCGCCCGCCTCGGATAAGAAAATCATCCCCACAGGTCCCGGACGGCCCCCCTCTACTTCCACTACGCCGATGCCTGTGACAATTGTCAATTCGCCCAGCGAGATTCCGAAAATGCTGCAAAAGGCGGTCGGCACCGTCCTGAGTCCGCTGGGAACAGCTGCTTTGGTTTTGTTGCTGGTAATTTTCATGCTGCTAAAGCGAGAAGATCTCCGAGGCCGTCTCATGCGGTTGATTGGTCAGGGGCACATTAGCGAGACCACACGTGCGCTTGACGACGCGGGCCAGCGCGTAAGGCGCTATCTGGCCATGCAGTTTCTGGTGAATACGAGTTACGGAATCCTGATCGGAATCGGGCTCTATCTTATCGGAGTACCAAACCCGAGCCTGTGGGGGGCCTTTGCCGCGGTGATGCGCTTCATTCCCTACGTGGGGCCGTGGATTGGCGCCGCCATTCCTCTTTTGCTTTCCTTCGCCGTCTCGAAGAGCTGGCTTACTCCGGTTTACACTCTGGGCCTTTACGGTACTCTTGAACTGATTAACGCCAACGCTCTGGAGCCTTGGCTCTATGGCTCCAGCACAGGTGTATCGTCCCTGGCACTCATCGTCGCTGCGCTCTTTTGGACTTGGCTTTGGGGGCCGATCGGCCTTCTGCTTTCCACCCCGCTGACGGTTTGTGTCGCGGTCCTGGGCCAGCATGTACCGCGGATGCATTTTCTCAGCGTCCTTTTGAGTGAAGAGGAAGCTCTTTCGCCGGCGGAAGAACTTTATCACCGGCTTTTGGCAGTGGGTCTAAAGCAGGCCGACGAACTGGCGGAAGATTACTTAAAGGATAACTCGCTAACCGCCCTCTACGACTCAGTTATGTTACCAGTGATCGCAGCGGCCGAAGTGGATCTGCAGCGTCGGAGTCTGGAGCCCGAAGAACGCACTAGTCTTTTCGAAAAACTCAGTGAAATGATCGAAGAGCTTGGCTCCCTGCCCGCTGCCGCATTAAGGCCGGAGGGCGACAACGCTGTCGTCATTGCGACTCCTCCTCGCTTGAACGCACCGACCTGTCGAGTCTTGTGCCTGCCAGCTCGTGCGCAACGCGACGAAATTGCTGGGCTGATGCTCACCCAGCTGTTGCGCCAGCAAAACGTCGAAGCGGAGAATGTTCCAGCAGCTCTCTCACATGGCGAACTGGTTGAGCGCGCGTCCGAATCGGAATTTGACCTCATTTGTATTTCGGTAGTGCCACCGTCTACGCTCGGTCATGCGCGCTATCTCATCGCCAAGCTGCGGGCCCGCCTTCCCGAGGCAAAGATTTTTGTTGGCTTCTGGGGTGCGACCGAAAACCTGGGAGATGCCGCGGTTCGAACGCGCGAAGCCGGGGCAGACGAAATCGTGGTCACCCTTGCCGGGGCGGTTGCGCAATTGCTGCAGTATTCCTCCTTTATCTCTGATGAGATGATGGTTGCGCCGCGTCCGGAGAATGAACAAGCGCGGCTGGCGCAGCTAAAAGCATTGCATATCCTCGATACGCCTAACGAACGTATCTTTGATCGTATGACCGCACGTCTCGCCCGCGTCTTCCAAGTCCCAATCGCCTTAATTTCTTTCATTGATAGTGAAAGACAGTGGTTCAAAGCACAATTCGGACTACCAGATGAGCTGGCCCAGGCGGGCACGTCGCGTGATCTCTCGGTTTGCGGTCATATGGTGGCGGCCAACGAAATGCTCGTGGTCGAAGACATCGCGCGTGACAGACGCTTTGCGAACAATCCGGTCCTCAAAGAACACGGGGTGCGCTTTTACGCCGGAGCCCCGTTGCGTGTTGGCGATCAGCCTGTCGGTTCACTCTGTTTGCTTGACGTCCGGCCGCGCAGATTTTCCCAGGAAGATCGAAGGGTTCTTCAACTGATGGCCGATGAAGTGATGGAAGAGCTGAACCAACGCATGGGGTCGCTGACTTAGTGAATACTGGTCGGTCGCTACAGGACGACAACCCGGAAGGCATCAGACTACGGATGGGTTATCTGCTGAACGACTGGCCATTTGCTGCCAGGTGTTGCTACGGATTAGCGATGTCCTTGTTTACGAATCGGAGGGCATTTAACAACCGTGACACCGTAGATTGCAGCGCCACAATCCATTGGGAGCGGAATTGCCTTTTGCGTGCTGTTTTGCGGTCGGATGATTTTATCAACGGTTTTTGCCGTTAGTGTAAAGCAGTCGACGAACAGCGAAAAAGCTACCCAGGAACAGCCGTTGGCCGATCACAACGACGTAATAATATTTCGGTAGTCACTAGGTGCCGTTAAGACAGCTGGCAAAGCCGCACATCTCGTGAAGCGATGCGTAGATTCATCTTCGCGGTAGGGTAAAGCGGAAAGTGGTACCAATCCCTTCTTCGCTGTTCACGGTCACCGTTCCGCCGTGCGCCTCAACAAACGTCTTTACGATGGCGAGTCCCAGACCCGACCCATCCTCCTTTTCTGGATCGGTTTCGAATTTATCGAACACTTTTCCCAGGGCGTCCTCCGAAATTCCCGTCCCATTATCACTGACCCAGCATTCAACGCCTTCTTCACCGAGTTCTCGTGCCTCGATGATAATCTCTCCACGCGGTGTGTACTTAATGGCGTTCGCAATCAGATTCTGAAAGATCCGACGTAACAAGCTGGCGTCGGCACAGACAACCAGTTCGTCGGGCACCTGATTGATCAAGCGGACGCTTTCGGTTCCCGCGATCGGATGCAGATCTTGAATGAGATTCTGGACAAGCGGCCAGAGATCGAAAGAGCGTCGCTCCAATTTGACTCCCGTTTCTGTAACCAGATTGCTGTTATCCTCAATTACCTTGGTGATCAGCCCGTCAAGGTAGCGCACATTTCGGTGCAAACTCTTCAGCATTTGTTCAGCGGCGGGATCTGGCTCCGCCAGGGTTGTCCTCAAAACTCCGGTTGCGAGGGAAATCGCATTAAGAGGAGTACGGAGATCGTGCGCGACGAAGGCCAGATACTCTTCCCGGCGCTGTTGCACCTCCAGTGCTTGCTGAGTGGCGTAAGTCTGGACCGCCAATCCGATGGCACCGTCCAGAACGCGGTTTAGAATATGAAAAGGTTCCCCTTGCAACCGCAAATCGTTGCTTTCGGCGAGATCGTGGATGCAGCCGCGCAAGATATTATATTCCGCTACCACTTCTTCAATATCGAATGCGTTCTCGAGTCGTTGTAACCCATGGGCTGTCGGACTGCTTTCGCTAAGTGCTTCAGGAATCGATTCATCGGACTTTTCCCGGAGTGCAGCGACCAATTCATCAATCAATCCGGGCAAGTGATCATTCAGAGTTGGGACATCGAGATGCCGCGCGGAGGGAAGTTGCCGGACCTGTTGGCGCCAGTTCGAGAGCAGGGCGCTCCGCTCCTGCTTGATCAGCGCCGCTAATTTGTCCAGATGTTTCTCGGCCATCTTTGCTTCTGTCGAAAGGGTTTGTGGCGCCTTGCTTGGCAAATTTAGTTTCGCCGCTCGGCCTTCGCCTGATTCAGGACTCCCGGCGACCGCCGACCGAAAAATTGAGTTCGTATCTATATCCAGTGCGCCCCCCTATAATGCAAGGCCCAACGTAAGGCCCTTTTCGCGCTTCCCTAATGAAATGAATGGTCAGGCAAAAACTGCCGCTATCGACCGCGCGGGACGAGGCGCATTCCGATGCCAGGTCTTTTTGGTGAGGATGGGGGCATCGCAAAACCGGCTTGTCGATACAGCCCACCGGAATCTGACCTGCGAATCATAGGTATGCTCCGCTGGATCTTTCGATTAATTGCAATCGCTGTTATTGGCAAATTTTTGAATCAATACTTCGCCTCGCGCGTCCCTCAGGTACGACGGCAAGAGGTTCCTTAATCTTCGCCTTTTTTCCTCCTAGACGCGCTGCGTCGGGTCCATCATTGTCGCGATTATCGGCACCATGTTGCTGACTTTCACGCTGTATGGATGCCACGGATGAGCATGATCCTGACTTAAGCGCAGCGAGGGGCGAGAATGGGTGCGGGACTCACAAGTCATCCGAGTCTCAATTATGAAGGGTCTCGCCTTCTTTACAAGCGGCTGCGATTGTAATCTCTGGGCTTAGCCCGAGCTGATGTCAAGTTCTAGGCGCCCTGTCTTAGGGATGACATTTGCTTGAACGAACAAAGTCGCAGCGCCTAAACTCTCGAGACTCTGGATCATTTCCACGTCAGGTGCTGCAATGCCTCTTCCCGCAGAGCCGACAAGGTAAGGGCCCCGCGTCTCACGACGCGAGGCCCTTAGAAAGAATAAACTGGGTTGAGGTCAATGAGTCGCGGCGGGCGCGTGAGACATCGACGACGTCGTGATGTCTTCCGCGTTCGCAGCCCGGAAGATATCCTTGGCCTTATCCTCTTGTTCGTCATCGTGCGCATGCACGGAGATCAGATAGTTACCTTTTTTGAGTTTATCTTCGTAACGTTTGGCTTCGATCTCAGGAATCCCGAGTCCGATCAATCCGCCGACAACGCCGCCGGTGGTGCCGCCGATGGCTGCACCACTGAGCGCTGCCATAATGGGGCCGGCTGCAATTAACGGACCTACACCAGGAATCGCGAGCGCACCGATGCCGGCGAGCAAGCCAATAACTCCTCCAGTGACTCCACCGGTGACCGCGCCGGTCGTCGCGCCTTCTGGCGCTTTACTCGCTTTTACGTGACCGATGTCATGTTTCCCTTCGTCGGCTGGCAGCAAGACCGAGATCTCGGCGGCAGGAAACCCGCCGCTTTGAAGATTTTCGACGATGCGTTCCGCCTGAGAATGGGAGGTCGCGATACAGAATACAGATGTTTTAGACATAATTTAGTGTTGTTCTTTGTTTGTTGTTCCAGTGAGAGGTTAGCTTGCAGGTTTGATCTCAAGTTGGTTGTCGACCTTGGCGCCCGGTGCTGCGGTCCTTGCGAGTTTGTCGATCCGTGTCTTTTCGTGTGAGTCCAGCACGGGACCGCGCAACGTCACCATCGCATTTGCGGTGATGATCTTGATGTTCTTTGCGGTCATGGAAAGGGAATCATCCTTCACCACGGCGCGGCGGATCGCCGCAGTGATCTTAATGTCTTCGGAATCGTTGGACTGATCGCCTGAGGTCTTGGTCTCGCCAGAGCGATCGCGTTGGTTCCGAGCCGAATTATCCGCCGGCTTATCTTGCGCCAGGGCAGAGAAGGTAAAGGTGGAGATACAGAGAAGTGATAATGTAAGTAATTTCATTTGTGGGTTTTGTTCCGCATGGTGGCGGTGACACTGATTCGCGCCGAGCCAGTCCGATGGTTGCTTTCTTTTTCAACCGGGTGCTTCAAGCACCGCAGGAATGGTGATGGGTGCGCGCCGAAGTCGTCTGATATCAGCAACATGCATCGGTGGGACGTCGCTGAAACTGTTTTGGCGACGGCTAACTAGATAAGGCCACAAATACCTCGAGGGGCGATTCGAGCTTACCTGCCGCATCTATCATTTTCTGGTTCGTCGAGTTTCTCGGCAGCATGAACCAGGCGATTTTCGCCGCGATATCTGCAGGATGTCGGTATTAGAAAGCTAAACAGTATGAATAAGATATTCTTCAGTGTCACTAGCGCCATTGCCCTCCTCGGGTCGGCGGCTTTTGCTCAAACCTCCACTTCTTCCACAACCGTGACGACGGATGGCACGACGCAAACCACCACAACCGAATCAAGCGGGGTGGTTACCGAATTTACGCCGGGCACCGTGTTTGTGCTAAAAACGGAAGCCGCCGAGCCGGTGCACTACAAATTCGCCAAGACGGTCACGTACGTCACGGCTGATGGGCATGTGATCGAAGCGTCGAGGATTAAAAAAGACTCGAAGGTCCACGTGCATTACGTCCGGGATAACGACGACATGCTCGTTGATCGGATAGTTGTGGATCAGGACTAATAACACGCCTGCAGTTTTCAAGCTCGCTCCGGCCGAACGCTGGAGCGAGCTTTCTTGTTCAAGCGTGCGCTTTACCGCATGATTTTGTTGCGATTTGGACTTAGATAGGTATGCCCCCAAATGGCCGGCTTTTTGCCGACGTGAATAGAATTCAAAGGCCTTTGACAGGGAGAGGCAGGAACATTCATCCGGGAGTCGAGAGAGTTCAGTTACTTCCGCGAGTCGCCATTTTAGCCGTATTTCACAAAAGGGGAACGGAGCCCCTAGGCTCCAGTTAGTCGGTCGACGACCGTTCGTGATACAGGCTTGAGCGGTTCAACCTTGTTGCTCACCTTCTGGAGCTGCGATTCCAGGGTATGACTTCTTCAAACGGGTTGGGGTGACAAGATCGTTTCGCTTGCCTTGTCAATCGGGCGGACGCTGCCAATTCAACGCTATAGCGGCTGTTTTGTAGCAACACAGGGGAGGCGGTAAAAAACTTGCGCAGTCGTGGTGGGTTCCAGGCGGGATTTCCGCATTATCAGATGGAACCGGCACGAAAAACCCGCCCCGGAGAACCAAGACCAAAGCAACGCTTCAACCCTAAGTGAAATTGTGAAGACACCAGTTACCCTTTCAGCTCTCCGCCTGCTGGCCAGTTGTGCCGCGCCGCAACAATCTGCGGGAATTCGAAACACTGATGTTCAATCACATACGGTCGCGACAGTTGATTCCGTTTCGGCTGGAGACGACCAGGATTACGAGACGATTTTCGTTCTGCCGCCAGTCGGTAGCTTGCTCGGAGGCGGTTCGGTGCGTGTGACGAAAAACTATTCGGGGAACGACGAGACGTCGCTTCTCGGAAACATTCGACGTCTGAATGCCGCCGCTGGGACACAGAAGGAACGTCCATTTGTTGTTAGGGCGGTGTCCCGCGTCACCGGGGTTAGTGAGCGCGAATTGCAGGCTCAGCAGGATGTTTTGCGGCTGCGGTTTGGCGAGCTTTGCGCAATCAATGCCATCGCCGGCCGCGACAGCAACAAGGTCCAGGAAATTGCGACCCTCAGATCGACCGGCCGAAGCTGGACGGATCTGGCGCGGGCCAATGGACTGAGTATCGCCAGCGTGACCCAAGTGGCCCGTAACGCCAATGAACTGACGGTCAGCCTTTACTCGAACAACGCCGAGCGCGCCAGAGGGGGTCAGCAGGAGATGAAGCAGTTGGGCATCCGCTCTGAGCCGAACGGTCAACCGAACAATTAATCATGAGGACATCAAAAAAAATGAAGCTAGCGCTACGAAACACGATCCTCTTAGTGGCTACAGCGGGTCTCGTAGCCAGTTGCGCATCTGTGCCGTCGACCATCGTTCGGGAGACTGTTGGGCCGAGTCCAGCGGTCGCCGCTGCTGGAGAGGACAACGGATTCCTGACGGTTTACAGCGCGACAGTATGGATGACAGACGAGGATGGTCCCCTTCAACTCCGTCACACGAATTACGAGATTGATTCAGCCGATGGCACTTCGTTCCAAGTAGTCTCAAACGGCGACGAGGAGCCCACTCGAGTGGCACTGCCCAAGGGCGTCTACACTGTCGCGGCGTCGTCGGATACGTCCGGAGAGGTCAGGGTTCCAGTGGCAATCGAGGCCGGCAAGATGACAGTCGTGCGCTTGGAAACGGAGAGGGACTGGGAGGAGGCGTCTGCTGAAATTCAGAGTGCTGATCTGGTACGGCTGCCGAATGGACAACCGATAGGCTTTCGTGCGTCGCATGCCAAATTTCTCAACCGGCCGATCATGGCGATTGCCCAATTCAAATAGACATTTTCTAGGAATATTACCCTTCGGGCTCGCGATTAGCGCGTCGGGCGTTCTGACATAAATTCTTGAAAACGCGGGTCGTTCCGGAGCGGATCGAACATTGGATCGAGCCGGAGCAGCGCGGGAGTGAGCGGCACCCGTGGAGCGAGTGCGCCCTCCGACGGTATCGACAACAGCTTCTCTAACGCGGCGATGGCGCGCTCGTGCTCTCCTAGCTGCGCCGCCACCCTGGCGAGGATCTCGATCGGAGCGGGGCCATCTACCACGTCTTGCTCGAGCGGGACAACGTTCATTCCCCGCTCTGACAGAGCCAACGCAGCGGCTTTGTCACCAAGGCCCGCATTGGTGAGTGCGAGATCTCCAATGAGGAGATAATTTTCCGGCTGTTCTTTGAGCAATGGTTCCAGTTCGCTGCGCGCCTCTCGCCAACTTTCCTGGGCGGCGGCATAGTCGCCGGCGACTTCTTGCGCCCAGCCTAACCAAAAGCGCAGTTCGCCATTGTTGTAACCCAACGCCGGATCAGGCTTGGCCACGATTTCCTTTAGCCGAAGGATGATTTGGGCAGGGCGGCGCTCCAGGATCGCTTGGTACACCTGCATTTCCAAGGCCCCGGTGTCGTCGGCATTCGGATGCAGCGGAGCGAGTAGTGCAGCGGCCCGCGGAAGGTCGCCCTCCGCTTGTGCGATACCCGCCTTTAGCGCGAGGGTGTCCACGTCGTCCGGTATAATATTGAGAATCTGGTCAAACTTTCGCAGCGCCTCGGGGAAGCGCCGCAGTATCATGTAGGATTGTGCGTGCGAGGTGAGTAGGTTAACGTTACGCGGGTCGAGTCGCTCGGCTTCGTTGAAGTATAACTCGCTCCGGTCCCACTGCCCTCGCCGGCGCGCGACATAGGCGAGGGATTGAGGAATCAGGCTGCTATTCGGCAGGAACTGCCGAGCTTGCTCAAAGTAACGTACCGCAGCGTCGAAATCTTTCAGACAAGCGTAGTAGTAATATCCCTTGGCTACAATCGCCTCCCCGAGATTCGGCTGAAGCGTGAGCGCGGTTTCAGCCGCGTGTCCCGTCTCTTCGCGAAGGGCGACCGTTGGTTGAAGAGTTAGGGTAAGGTAGCCGAGTGCATCGACATACGAGAGCAGCGCCCAACTAAGGGCGAACTTGGGATCGAGCCGGAGCGCTTCTTTGAGATATTTCTGCGCGCCAAGAGCATTGGCGGGTGAGTCTCCTGTTTTCAGTGTGTATGCCAGACCACGCAGGTAGGCATCGTAAGCCGCAGGATTGTCTGTCGGCTTGGCGGCAATGACTTGCTCTTCCCGACCGGTAAGTTTCGCCCGCAACTGATCGGCGATGGCTTTGGCCACCTCACTCTCAACCGAAAAGATGTCTGTCAGTTTGCGGTCAAAGGTCTCTGCCCAAAGATGCGAATCATTGGCGGCGCTGATCAATTGCACATTGACGCGCACCTGATCATTTTTTTTCTGGATGCTACCTTCCAGGAAATTGGCGACGCCGAGCTGGCGCCCAATCTCGGAGAGATGTTGAGACGTGTTCTTATAACGCTGGGTTGAGGTGCGCGAAATCACTTTGAGATCTGCGATCTTTGAGAGCCGGGTCAGAATTTCGTCCTGGATCCCATCTGCGAAGTAGGCGTTGGAATTTTCCTCGCTCAGGTTTTCAAATGGCAGAACGGCGATGGACTTTTCATTTGGTGAGGGCGCTGGAGCGACGAAGAAAATAGAGTAAGCAAACGCCGCGGCCGCAAGAATCGCCGTCGCCAGGGTTGGGAACGCTAGCCGTTTGTAACGTTTGATTTTTCTAGCGCCAGATTCGGCAGGCGCTTTGGTCTGCAGCGAGGAGCCTGCCGCTTCAAGTTCTCCCTTGAGATTGCGGAGGTCGGCGAGCATCTCCTTGATCGCCTGGTAACGCTCATCCCTGTTTTTGCGCAAAGCTCTTTGCAGAATGGATTCAAGTTTGAGCGGAACATCCGACAACACAGCGGACAAAGGTGGTGGCTCCGCTTTCAGGATGGAGGCGATGCAGTCGCTCGGCGTCTCGCCCGGGAACGGCGTGATCCCTCCAACCATTTCGTAGATTACTACCCCCAAGCTCCAAATGTCTGAGCGCGCGTCCACCGTCTGGCCGCGCGCCTGCTCCGGCGACATGTAGTGCCCCGTGCCTAACACCGACCCCGGTCGCGTATGCAGGACTGCCGCTGTTTCCACCTCTTCGTGGCCCGATTCCGTCCTTTGCTCGATAAGTTTGGCAATCCCGAAGTCGAGCACCTTCACGTATCCGTCCGGTCGCAGCATGATGTTCTCCGGTTTTATGTCGCGGTGTACAACGCCGGCTTCGTGCGCGGCCGCCAACGCCGAGGCCACTTGCACGGCAATTTCCAGCGCGGCGTGCGGATTCATCCTCCCGACCGTGAGCGACGCCCGCAGCGTCATGCCTTCGATGAACTCCGTCGCGATAAAGTGCCGGTGTCCCTCCGCGCCGATCTCGTGAACCGTCAGAATGTTCGGATGATTTAAGGCCGAGGCACTCCGCGCCTCGGTTTTAAACCGGCTCAGTTGCGTCTCGTCCAACGTCAGGCGCTCCAGGAGAAGCTTGAGCGCGACTTTGCGCCCGAGTAGCTCGTCCCGGGCGAGATAAACCTCGCCCATTCCGCCGACGCCGATGAGTGACTCGATCCGGTAATGACCAATCAGTTGACCGACCAACTCTCCCGCCGGCTGCTCAAGCAGAAGTTCAGGAGCGACTTCGAAAGCCGGTGATTCGATAAAATCACCCGATTGTTCGTGAGACGTAAGCATTGCCTCAACTTGTTTGCGTAAACCTTCGTCGCCCTTGCATTGTTCGCCCAGAAACGAGGCGCGCTCCTCCGCTTGGCGCGCCAGGGTCGCGTGATAGATCTCAGTGATCCGATGCCAGCGCGCAGGTTCCATTCAACCCTCTTCTCCGCTCAGCGTCGCGTAAAGCCACACTTTCGCTGCGCTCCAGTCTCGCATCACGGTGTTGGGGTGAATCTTTAAGACCTCCGCGATTTCCTCGACCGTTAATCCGCCGAAGTAACGCATCTCGACGATCTTGCTCTTGCGCGAATCGAAGGCGGCGAGATTTTCCAACGCTTCATCCAGTGCGAGCAGTTCCGCCGCTCGCGTCTCCGTTACCAGCGCCGTCTCATCCAGAGTCACCTTCAGCGCTCCACCCCCGCGCTTGAGCGCGCGGCGCTGGCGCGCGTGATCAACCATGATGCGTCGCATCAATTGAGCGGCGACGGCGAAAAAATGCGGCCGGTTTTGCCAGCGCGGATGTGTCTTGTCGACAAATTGAAGATACGCCTCGTTGACGAGCGCGGTGGTTTGCAAGGTGTGCCCCGCTCCTTCGCGGCTCATATAATAGTGCGCCAGCCGATGCAGTTCGGGCTGCACCAGCGGGATCAGCTTATCGAGCGCGGCCGCGTCCCCGCTGCTCCAGTCAACGAGAAGCTGCGTGACCTGTTGTTGTGCTGATGAGGGCGTCATACGCAGACCCTTCTAATGCGAGGGATCATGCTGGTCCAGAACGCATTATCTTACACCTTCCGCGGCGTTTAGCTATCGCCGCACGGCAGGCAGAGAAGATTTTTTTCCGTGATGGTGGGTTTGGCCCGCGGCTTCCGCTTTGGCAGATAGAACCGGTACGAAAAACAACGCCGGGAAACCAAAAAAGCAAACCAACAATTAGAACAAGTAAACTCATGAAAATTGCAAAATCAGTAACCAACTCAACCATGGCCGCCCTAGGCCTGCTGTCGACGCTACTTCCAGTTAGCCAGATCGCACATGCACAGGGCGACCTGGCCGATAGCTTTGTGGCGCCAACTGTCTTCCAGGCAGCCGGGCCAAACGCTGCCTCGATTCAAGGCACGGTCGATGCCTTCCGCGCCGCTCTGGGAGATCCCAATAACGGCAATAACCCAGGGCCGCTCGCGAGCGGTCGCCGCGAAATCAATTGGGACGGCGGTGACCCCAACATCACAGACACGACAGCTCCGGTAACTCCCTTCGATGTGTTCCTGAATACCCGCGGCCTGCACCTCACCACACCAGGTCTGGGCCTTTCGCAGGCTCCCCCGTCCGGCGGGACTCAGGGCGGACTGGCCGTGCTCTTCAATAACCCGACCTACGGCACCATCTTCACCACCTTCAGCCCGTCGCGGCTGTTCACTCCTGTGGGCAGCAACGTCACCGATGGTTCGTTCTTCATCCCTGGGACCACCGGAGCTTCGCCAGCAACTGTGAGTGGCTTCGGCGCGGTCTTCACAGACGTCGACCAGCCAGATGGAGGGAAACCGCACAAGGCCGGCACGCGGATCGTGTATTTCGATCGCGATGGCAACCGGATATTCAGCAGCTTTGTCCCGGCCTCGCCTGGCGATGCAAGCCTGTCGTTCTTCGGTATCAAATTCAACGACGCGCGCATCGCGTCGTTCCAGATCACCGCCGGTGAGACCCCGGGTCCGAATGATGATCGCCGGCATGACATTGTCATGATGGATGACTTTATCTACGGCGAGCCACAGCCCCTTCAATAATAAGGTGAGATTCCACGGGAGATACTATGGAAGCGCCGCCCAACCCGAATCCGACGAGCCACAGCCATAGGATCTTACGAGAACAAGATGAGCTGCCGGGTGGCCCCCCGGCAGCTCCATCGCCGCCTAAATCATTAATAAATCAAACAACTAGCTCAGCATAGAAAACCAAAAAATGAAAACCAAAAACAACCATACATTCGCAGTCAACAACATGTCACTCCTATCATGGAAATCGCTCCTTGCGAGCCGTCTTCAGTCAGTCAGCGCAATTCTGGTGTTCGTTCTTGCCACAACGACCAGCAGCCTTGCCGGGAGCGCCACCTGGAAGGCAAATGCGGGCAATGGTGAGTGGTTCACCGCGAACAACTGGGTGCAAGGGACCATCCCTAACGCTCCCGGCGATATGGCGACGTTCGCGTCCTCCAATCGAACAAGCATCGACATCCCGTTCGATGTCGCGGTCAACGGCATCGTGTTCAACCCGGGCGCGAGCGCGTTTACGATCGCGAGCAACCCCGCGGCCGTGCCGGTGATAACCATCAGCGGCGTCGGCATTACGAACAATTCAGGGATCGTGCAACACTTTGTGGTTAACGCCGGCGCTGCCCAGATATCGTTCCTTAACAGTGCGACCGCGGGGAGTTTAACTGCCTACACAAGCTTTGGAACCATAACTTTCGGGGCCAGCTCGACCGCGGACAATGCCACCTTCACCAACAATGCCTTCTTGAACTTCGCCAACACCGCGACCGCAGGCGATGCCACCTTTACCAATAACAGCGTGCTCATTTTCGATGACAACTCGACCGCAGGTAATGGCACCTTTAACAACGGCACGCTTAACACTTCTGGCGGCTTCATCCAATTCGGCGAAGATTCCAGCGATGCGCCAACCGCTGGCAACGGCATCTTTACCAACCTTGGCAGCCCATCCAACACTGTAGGTGGCGGATTCGTTGTAATCCACTTCGGCACGGCTGGCGATGCCACCTTTATCAACGATGGCGCCACGGCCCGCGGCGGAATCGCGGGCGAAACGCTATTCCAGGACACCGGCGACGCGGGCAACGCCATCCTGATCGCCAACGGCGGTGTGGGCGGAGGTGACGGCGGTTCGATTCAATTTGCTACTGCTTCCACCGGCGGGACCGCCCGGCTGGAGGTTTTCGGCAACGGCAACCTTGATATAAGTCAGCAAACCGCTCCGAGCCTGACAACCGGCTCGATCGAAGGCGATGGCCTGGTCTTTCTCGGGGCGAATAAACTGACGGTGGGTGCCAACAACCTGAGCACGACGTTTTCTGGCCTGATCCAGAATGGCGGAATCAGTGGTGGCAGCGGCGGCTCGCTTGCGAAAACAGGCAGGGGAAGGCTGACTCTCAGCGGAGCTAACACCTACACAGGTGGTACTACCCTCACCAAAGGCACGCTCGTGGTTAGGAATAACACCGGCTCTGCTACCGGTACTGGCCCGGTGCAGGTCAACGTCGGAACACTCCAGGGAACAGGCAAAATTAGTGGCGCGGTAACAGTTGGAACAGGGACCACCGCAGGAGCAATCCTGTCGGCGGGAAACAGTGCTACGAATCCTGGCACCCTGACCATTAATAGCGCTTTAACCTTCAATTCGCTCTCAACCTACAAATGCGTGTTGAAACGTAACACGGTCAAGGCCTCTCAAGTTATCAGCCTTGGCGTGACCATTAACAACGGAGTGCCGTTTACCTTTCTCGATACTGGCACCGGTACGTTGGCGACGGGCACAGTGTTCACTGTGATTAACAACACCTCGGTGTCACCGATTATAGGGACGTTCAGTAACCTCGCCAATGGTTCGGTCTTTACCAGCAACGGCAACAACTTCCAAGTGAGCTACACAGGCGGCACGGGCAACGATCTTACCCTCACGGTCGTGCCATAGCTGTTGGTGGAGCAACCTGCCAACCAAACAACCTAAACAGAGTCAAATATTATGTCCGATTATATTACTCACGACCACGAACACGATGAGATTGATCGCCGCGGTTTTCTTCAATGCATGGCTTGGGCCGGCACCGGCTTGCTCTGGACGATTAGTGGCGGCGTCCTCGCATCGAAAACCCTCGCTGAGATCGCTCAGGCCGGAGACGCGCTGCCGACAGCGACCGATCTAAGCTTTTTGCAGATCAGTGACAGTCATATCGGGTTCAGTAAAGAGGCGAACAAGGATGTGACTGCAACTTTCAAGATTGCTCTTGATCGTATCAACGCGATGCCGACGCCGCCCTCTTTCCTTATTCACACGGGAGACATTTCCCAGCTATCGAAGCCGGAAGAGTTCGACACGTTTGATGAGCTGCTGAAGAGCTGCAGGACTAAGGATGTCTTTTACGTTCCGGGAGAACATGATGTGCTCGACGGGAGTGGGAAACTCTACCGTGAGCGGTATTTGAAGAGCGTCGAAGGCAAAGGCTCTGGCTGGTATAGCTTCAACAAGAACGGCGTCCATTTCATTGGACTGGTCAACGTCCTGAATCTCCAAGCCGGCGGTCTAGGGCAACTCGGAGACGAGCAGCTTGAATGGCTCGCGGCTGACGTAAAGGATCTGGGATCGAGCACACCGATTGTAGTTTTCGCACACATCCCCCTGTGGACGGTTTATCCGGATTGGGGCTGGGGAACGAGCGACAGTGAACGCGCTTTGGGATACTTGAAGCGCTTCGGTTCCGTGACTGTGCTTAACGGTCACATCCACCAGGTGCTCCAGAAAGCCGAAGGTAACGTGACTTTCCACAGCGCGATGTCGACCGCCTTCCCGCAACCAGCTCCTGGAACGGCGCCGTCACCGGGACCAATGAAAGTGCCCGCCGAAAAACTGCGCAGCATGCTCGGCCTAACAAGCGTCAAGTATGTCCAAGGAAAGTCCTCTCTCGCAATCGTCGACTCCAACCTCAGCTAGAAGATCAGTGACTATGCACATATCCATCACCAGAAACGAGACCGTCCAAATCCTGCTCGCTATCAGCTTCCTGACTATGAGCATCCTTACTTTCGGTCAGGTCGAGAAGGAAACTGCACCAGACAATGCCAAAACGAACCAAATAGTGATCAAGGATTTTCACTTCGATCCTCAAGTGCTTACGGTGAGATCCGGGGAGAAGATCACCTGGATCAACCGGGACGAGGAGCCGCACGTGGTCGTGAGCGTCGAGAAGCAGTTTAAGAAATCAGGCCCTCTGGACACGGATCAAGAATTCACAATCACAGCGGATATTCCCGGCACCTATACCTATTATTGCTCCATTCACCCCAAGATGACCGGTACAATTGTAGTAAAGAAATCGTGGTAGACTGCCTTCACCCCATGATCGTGGACTGAGGAAAATAGGACACAGCCGGTGGTTCGAGGATCGACCCGCAGTGATGATCGCGCCGTCGGCTAGATTGGCAAACGTGCCGCTGATCGGAGTGGCTGCGTTAACGAGCCATTGGCAAGAGCGGCTCGCTTGTCTGCAACCGATAACGAAAGCGGCGCGCCGATGTTTTCGAATCGGCGCGCCGCGAAGCTATTTCAAACGAGATTCGTCGGACCTTTATGGCAGGTAGCGAGCCATTACAATTTCAGTTGCTTTTTGGGTTGAAGTCGCCTGAAATCCCGCTGCTACAATTTTGCCGTCGGGTTGAAGAACCGCGGCGTTGGCTCCGCCGTTCAAATCGCCAAATGAAGTTCTGACTTTTCCGGCAGCACCGAAAGTGGTGTCGATAGAGCCGTTCGAATTCAACCGGGTCAGCAAAAAGTCGGAATCCGATCCTTCACTATTGGGATAGCCAGCGGCGACAATTTTTCCATCGGGCTGGACGAGAACTTGATAGACTGCTTGAAAATAGCCACCGAAATCAACCGAGGTACGGCCGTCGCTGGAAAAGCTGGTATCCAGTGTTCCGTTAGAGTTATAACGTGCCAGGGCGAAAGGGGTCTTAGAACCGCTACGATCGGTGGTCACTCCAGCCGCGATAATCTTTCCATCGGCTTGAAGCGCACCAGCGTAAGCGATATCCAAATTGGCCCCGCCAAAATCGGTGCGGACTTTTCCGGCGGTCCCGAAACTCGTGTCGATTTGTCCGTTAGCCAGGTAGCGAACCACCGCGAAATCGTAGAAAGTGGCCGAGCTTGAGGCGGAGCCGACAGCAACAATCTTGCCATCGGATTGGATCAGAACCGAAGAAGCCGCATCGAGCATTCCATCAAACTCAGTGCTGACTAGGCCGTTGGTGCCAAAGGAAGTATCGAGCGTGCCATTCGAGTTATAACGAACAAGTCCGAAGTCACTGTTAGAGGAGAAATCACGGTAGTTAGTTCCGGCAGCAACGATCTTACCATCCGTTTGTAAGGCCAACGCCGAAGCGTAGCAGCCAGAGGTAGAAAAGGTTGTCTGGACGATGCCGTCATCTCCGAAGGAAGTGTCGAGTGACCCGTTAGAGTTATATCGGACCAGGGCAAATTGTCCACCGGACGACGGGAAGATGGGATACGTCCCACCTCCGACGATGATCTTGCCGTCGGGTTGAACTACGACAGAAGAGGCATTCTCGGTTTGACCCATGTCTGTCGTCACTTTACCACCCACGCCGAAAGAGGTATCGAGCATGCCATTGGCATTGTATCGCGCGACGGCAAAGTCGCCACCGCTTGCGTCATTTCCCGCGAACGAGATTCCGGCAACAATTACCTTGCCGTCGGCTTGCAGCGCCATTCCGTAGGCGAGATCATTGTTCCCATTGAAATCGGTCTTAACCTTGCCATTGCGGCCGAAGGTGGCGTCAAGGCCACCGGACGCTGCGCTGGCTGTCTGCGCACCCAAGAGGGGAAGGCACATGAGTGCTCCGGCACCTAGGGCTAATACTTTTAATGACAGAGTCTTTTTCGCTCTGTTCAACGTTAGATTTGAATCGATGATTTGCATAAGAGTTTGTCAGTGTGTGGCGGCACTATGCTCAGAACGCGCATCAGCGCTCGTAAAGCTTCGTAACAAGCTTGTTACGTGTCTGGCGCCCTTTCTCTGCAGAGGAACGAGCCACCGACGGCGCGGTGCCTTCTAAGGTGTGACACACACTTATGAGTGGTGAAACCCTCGGCAGCTACTTACGTGCGCTTTGGAGCGTGATGAGATAGTAAATGGTTCCAACCGCTCCGAGAGCGGTTGCAGTCGTTAGGTTTACTGCTGGACCGAGACGCCAGAGATAGGCGCCAAGAAATGCACCGGTCGTGACGATAACGTCGCGGACCAGATAGTATGCCCCAATCATCTGGCCGCGTCGCTGTGGATCACAATAGCTAATGATGAGCGCTTTACGTGAGGTATCGCCAAATTCCTTCAGCCCGCGAATCGCGAAGGCGAGCATCAAGAGGGCGAAGCTGGTCGAAAGCCACAGAGAAACCGGGAAAAGGGTGAACATGATGAATGTCACAAAAACGAATGGTTCGCGTCCGTATCGATCAGCAAAATGCGACGCTGGAATAATGCAAAGCGTCGCGGTGACCATCTCGATCGTGGTCAGGATCCCGATTTGCTTCGCGTCGACGCCGACATGATCCATCGCGTAAATCACGACCCACGCGAACGGAATCCGTTCGCAAAACCGAATCAGGATGTCGCTCAGGAGCAGGCTGCGCAGAGGCGCGCTGAAATTCGTTAGGCTGCGCCAAAAGCTCCAGTTTTCAGCAGGCGCGACTATCGTCGACGCGGCCGGTCGCAATTGCCATTGCACGGCAATCGTCGCGCTCGAGATGACGATCGAAGCCGCCAACCCGATACGAACGCCCTCGATCATTCCGAAATGATCGATCAGCACGCCGCCGAGAAACGGGGCGATCATGATCGGCAGCCGTTTTATGACCGACTGCATGCCGATCCCCATCGAGTGTCGATTCGCTTCCAGCGTTTCGGCGATCAGCGAAAAGCTCGCGGGCAAAGAGAAGCAGGTCCAGGACAGGAAGAGAAAGGTCGCGCAAATCACCGCGCCCCAGTTCGGCAGGAAAAGCACGACGGCATAACCGACGATGGAAAGAAGATTGAAAGCGACGAAGGCAAAGCGAAATCCCCAGCGATCGACCACAATTCCGCCGGGATAGGCATAGACCGCTCCGAGCAAAGTGCGGAGCGCGTCAAAGGTGCCAATGACAAAAACTGTCGCGCCGAGCGCCTGGAGATATTTTGGGATGAAGCGCATCCACAGTTCTTCTCCCGCTCCGATTGCGAAGATGGCGACGAGGAGGATAACAAGATTGCGACGCAGTCCGAAAAATTCCGCAAACGAGCGCCGCTCTTTCATCAACTGATGAATCGTTGTCGCGGCGACTAGGTCACTCGACGTTGGCACTCCGCGTAGAGCGCATCATACACGACAAACTCGTGCGCAAGAATTTCGGGGTCGGTCAGGCCAAGTGCACTGAAACCGTGCGCCACCCAACGCAAACCTTCACCCGCGGGATGTGGTTGCGACGGATGCGAATCGGCAGCCCGCACAATCTCCGCCAAGAGTCGCAGCGCCGGATCGGTCAGATCATATTTCTTCAGGATGGAGTTGAAGGAAACGTCCTCGCCGTGATGGCCGAGCTCACAATTCGGCACGTCGAAGACCGTTCCATCCCGAATCGCCGGCCAGTCGGTGTTGTGCGGCAGAAAAACAAACTCCGCCGTAGGATCGATGAACTTTTTGATTAACCACGGGCAAGCCACCCGATCCACCTTTACTCCGCTCCGAGTGATCCATTTCATGAACAGACTTTCTCCAGCCCGGCCGACAAATCCAAGCTTCGGGATGACAAATAGCAGGTTCGCCAATTGACTCCGCCCCTTCCGCGGTATCGTGTTGGGCGAGTTCGCTCTCGGGCGGCTCCTCAACACGTCTTAGTTCAACCAGCCTATCTTCATGAAACCTCTTGCACTTCATCTCGCTTCACTGACCGCTCTCATCCCGCTCTCGCTTTCGTTGGGAGCGGAGAAAGAAATCCAGTTTCCCGCCGCAAGTCAGCACGCCACGATTACTCAACGTGTTGGGTTGACCGACATCTCGGTCGATTATTCCCGGCCCGATAAGCGCGGTCGCGACATATTCGGCGGCCTCGTCCCATATGGGAAAGTATGGCGAACCGGCGCCAACCAGCCGACCAAGATCAAGTTCAGCGATGCGGTGAAGATCGAAGGCAAAGATCTGCCGGCGGGCGAGTATGCGTTTTACACCATGCCTGGCGAAAACGAATGGACCATCATCTTTTCGAAGAACCTGAAGCTTTGGGGCGCATATGGCTACAAAGACGATGCCGATGCGCTACGCGTGACGGTAAAACCGAGCATGGCGCCCAATCCGGTCGAGTCTTTTACGATCGGCTTCGCGGATCTGAAGGATGACAGCGCGACGATCACTCTCGATTGGGACAAGACTCACGTGCCGGTGGCGCTGACAACGAACACGATGGAAAAAGTGAACGCGCAGATCGCGGAGGGATTAAAGAAGCCGGCGGCACTCCAACCCGCCTTCTACTACCAGGCAGCGAGCTTTTATTACGATCACGAAAAGGATCTGGAGCAGGCCGCGAAATGGATCGACACGGCAATCGAAAAGCAGAAGGAACCTCGTTACTTCTATTATTATAAGAAGGGGCAGATCGAGGCGAAGCTCGGTCATAAGGACCAGGCAAAGGCGGCGGCCGAGAAATCAATCGAGCTTTTGAAAGCCGACCCAAATCCGGACGAGACCGCAATCCGCAACAATCAGTTACTTATCGACAGCCTCAAGTAACGAACCGTCACCGAGTCATCACGTCTGGTTCTCGGGCATGTTTCCGAACTCGCGTCGCGTGGCTTTTGTTGCGTTCGTTACTCTGGCGACCACGGTTGCCGCCGCCGACGCACCGCGCGAAATGAATGCGGCTCAAATTCGGCTGGCGCTGCAAAAGCTGAACGTGCTTGGTCGCGCACTCTACATCGCGGCGCACCCTGATGATGAAAACACCGGGCTCATCTCCTACTGGGCAAACGGCGCGCTTTACGACGCCGCGTATCTTTCGCTGACCCGCGGCGACGGCGGCCAGAATCTGATCGGGCCTGAGTTGCGCGACCAGCTCGGGGTCATCCGCACGCAAGAGTTGCTCGCCGCCAGGGGAATCGATCACGGCCAGCAATTCTTCACTCGGGCGAATGATTTCGGCTTTTCCAAATCACCCGAGGAGACCCTTCGGATTTGGGACCGGGATAAGATTCTCGCTGATGTCGTTTGGGTGATGCGAAAGTTTCGCCCCGATATTGTCGTGACGCGTTTCCCGAGCGAAGACACCGACACCCATGGACATCATACGGCCTCTGCCAGGCTGGCGGCGGAAGCATTTCGGGCGGCGGGCGACGCGAAACGTTTTCCCGAGCAGCTCAAATTCGTTAGGCCATGGCAGCCCAAACGACTTTTGTGGAATTCCTGGGCCGCCTTTCGTGCCGAGCAGCGACACGAACCCCTCGACGTTAAAGGATTGGTTCCGCTCGAAGTGGGTGGCTACCAACCACTTCTTGGCCGATCCTTTCCCGAGATCGCCGCTGCGAGCCGGAGTATGCACAAGAGCCAGGGTTTCGGCGTCGAAGTCCGACGCGGCGAGCGTAAGGAATATTTCCAGTTTCTCGACGGCGCACCCGTCCCGGAAGGCAGCGGAATTTTCAGCGGGATCGACACGAACTGGTCGCGCTTGTCGAAGAGCGATGGAATCAGCAACCAGATCAATAGTGTCCTGAAAAGCTTCGATGATACTGCCCCTTGGAAATCGGTCCCGGCGTTGCTTGAGGTGCGCAATAAACTTCGCGGACTTGGCGAAGACTTGTGGGTGAAGACAAAAGTCAGCGACCTCGATGAAATCGTCGGCGCCTGTCTCGGATTGCATCTCGCCGCTGTGACGGAGAAACCGACGGCACAACCAGGCGATAAACTAGGCATTCAGATCGAGGCCTCCAATCGCTCGCCCGTGGACGTGAAATTCAAATCGATCCAGATCGGACAGGAAACGGCGCAATCGCTTGGCAAAGCGCTTTCGCCTAATGATCTCGTGACGGAAAAGAAAACGTTTTCTTTGCCTAACGACATTCCATTTTCCGAGCCCTACTGGTTACGCCAGCCCGGCACACTCGGCACCTATGCGGTCTCCGACCAGAGCCTGATCGGAATGCCAGAGAATCCGCCGCCATTTCCAATCCGCGTCGCGATCGCAATTGGTGGCGAGGAAATCAGCTACGACCTCGAGCCGCGTTTTCGCAAAGTGGATCGTGTCGCCGGCGAAGTGAGCGAACCGCTCGTTATCGCTCCGCCCGCGTACGTCCAGTTGCCGCGCCCGGTCTTTGTTTTTGGGGGACCACAGCCGAAGACGCTAAGCCTTCGGGTTATCGCCGCATCGGATAACTTTCAGGGCCAGCTTGGGCTCGAGGTTCCGACGGGATGGAAGGTCGAGCCTGAATCTGTCGCCGTGAATCTCGCGAAAACGGAGGGCGAGAGCAATCGCACTTTCCAGCTCACCCCGCCGGACACGACCGGTGAGGGGACATTGCGCGCCGTCTTTATTACTAACTCCGGGCAACGCGCGCCTGCCTTCAGTCACGAGCGAATTGCGTATCCGCACATCGAGCCACAAACACTTATTTCTTCCGCGGAAGCAAAGCTTGTTAGGGCGAAGATTGAAAACAGGGCCGCGCATGTGGGCTACATTCCGGGAGCAGGCGACGCCATCCCGGAGAGCCTGCGCGAGATCGGTTCCGACGTGAAAATTCTCGGGGACGATGAAGTGAAGGCGTCGAATCTCGCGCAATTCGACGCGGTTGTGCTCGGTGTCCGCGCCTACAACGTCCATGCCGACCGCATCGGTGCCTGGTATCCCGAGCTGCTCGCCTATGCGCAGCAGGGAGGTGTCGTTGTCGTGCAATACAACACGACGCCAGGGCCGCAACCTAACGAATTGCCGCACTCCCTTCGTGTTTCGCACGACCGCGTCACAGATGAAAACGCGGAGGTGCGGATTCTTGCGCCCGATCATCCGGTATTGAATTTCCCCAACAAGATCACAGCGTCGGATTTCGGGGGTTGGGTTCAGGAGCGCGGCCTTTATTTTCCCGATCAGTGGGATCCGGCTTGGAAACCGATTCTCTCGAGCAATGACCCGAACGAGAAGCCGCTCGACTCCGGCTTGCTCATAACACGCGTCGACAAGGGCTGGTTCGTTTATACCGGCTACTCCTGGTTCCGCGAACTGCCCGCAGGTGTGCCCGGCGCCTACCGGATTTTCGCCAACATGATTTCGTTAGGCAAAGCTGGCCAATGAGCTGGCCAAGAGTGGAGGGACGACCGCCGTGTCGTCCGAGTGTCAAATCAGAAACACGGACGGAACGGCATCCGTCTCTCCAATGGCCGAAATTTCGCAATGGACGAGCCTCCGAATAACGGCGTCCCACTCTTTGGTTCCTGGCGAAACGCCTACGTGGCCGTCGTCCTCGTTTTTGTTTGCGAGGTCGTCTTCTACTGCTTCGTGAGCCGCCATTTCCTGTGAGTGCTCTCGATTACGCCGTGCTTTTCGGCACGCTTTTCGTGATCGCCCTTTACGGCTGGTGGAAGACGCGTGGTCATCATGACCTTGGCGATTACCTGCACGGCGATCCCAGCATTCGCTGGGGCACGATTGGTCTCTCGGTCATGGCCACGCAGGCGAGCGCGATCACTTTTCTCTCTACTCCAGGCCAGGCCTATGAGAGCGGCCTGAGTTTCATCCAAAATTATTTTGGTCTGCCTTTCGCGCTCATCGTTGTCTGCGCGGTCTTCATTCCAATCTATCACCGGCTCAAGGTCGTGACCGCCTACGAGTACCTCGAGCAGCGTTTCGATAAGAAGACGCGATTGTTAGGCGCATTTCTTTTTCTCCTGCAGCGCGGGCTGGCCGCCGGGATTACGATATATGCGCCGGCCATCATTCTTTCCACGCTGCTGGGATGGCGGCTTAACCTAACGATCCTCCTCTCTGGATTATTCGTCGTCATTTACACCGCGTGGGGTGGCACGAATCTCGTGAGTCACACCCAGAAATGGCAAATGGCCGTCATTCTCGCCGGAATGGCGGTTGCGTTTGGCATGATTGTTCATCGTCTTCCACCCGACGTCTCCTTTTTCGATGCCGTCTCAATCGCGGGGAGAATGGGTAAATTAAACGCGGTCGATTTTTCGGTCGATCCGCAACGGCGTTACACCTTTTGGTCTGGGCTGCTCGGCGGATTCTTCCTCTCGCTCTCTTACTTCGGAACCGATCAGTCACAGGTGCAGCGTTATTTGGCCGGTGGCTCGCTCATGGCCGGGCGCCTCGGGCTGATTTTCAACGCGATTCTCAAGCTGCCGATGCAGTTCTTTATCCTTTTTATCGGGGTAATGGTTTTCGTGTTTTATCAGTTTGAAAAACCGCCCCTTTTCTTCAACCAACCGGCGTTTGATCGTGCGGCCGCGATCGAGCCAGCAAAGATCGCCGCCCTTCAAATTCGCTACGACTCGGTTTTCGCGCAGAAAGAAGCGGCCCTTCGTGCCCTAACGACGAGCCTGGAATCGAACTCGCCGCCAGCCGTCGCCGTCGCGACCGGGACGGCTAGATCCGCCCAACGCCAGATCGAACAAGTGCGGACCGAACTGAAGCAGGAATTGAAGGCGCTCAATCCGCGCGCTGAGACCAACGATGCCGACTATGTCTTTATCGGTTTCGTCGTTCGTTACCTTCCGCATGGCATCATTGGATTGCTCATCGCGGTGATCATTTGTGCGGCGATGTCGTCGAGCTCGGCGGAATTGAACGCCCTGGGGTCGACGACCGCGGTTGATTTTTATCACCGGCTGTTCAAACCGAACGCGAGTGAAAAAAATTATCTCCTCGCCTCCAAGTTGTGCACCGTGTTGTGGGGTGGGGTAGCCATCTCTTTCGCGCTTTTGGCAAACCTGGTGGAGAACCTGATTCAGGCGCTGAACATTCTTGGATCACTCTTCTACGGGAGCATTTTGGGAATTTTTCTCGTCGCGTTTTTTCTCCGATTCGTTAGGGGATCGGCCGTCTTCTTCGCCGCTCTGGTTTCAGAGATGTTCGTTCTAAGTCTCTTCTACAGCACGAAGATCGGTTACCTCTGGTACAACCTGATTGGCTGCGTGGCCGTCCTGCTGTTGGCAACGGTCTTTGAAAAGACAGTTTTCGCGCGCTCGTAACGCGGGCGTTCCGCCTGTGCTACGGTGCGCGTGTGCCGTCACCCATCATCTGTTTCGGACAACAGCCCTGCGGGATCTTTCCGCGCCGTTTTCTCTACGCGAAGATCATGACCGCGCGTCGTCTGCAATCGGAACTTGGAGGCGAGATCGTCTTTTTTTGTCACGACGCCGATCACGATCCGCGCGAGACGATGACGATCCTGCGCGATCGACGCAGCGGACAAGAACAACGCATCAACTTCAGTTTCGCAAACAAACTGCAGCGCGAGTTCTCACCGCTTTTCGCCAAACGGATCGTGCCAGATTGGCAGGCGAACACGGCACGACAATTGCCTAACCTGGTGCCGCAGAGTTGCGTCGATGCATTCAAGGCTGTGCAGGCTGAGAACGTCGCTGATTTCTGTCTCGAGATGTATCGCCAGCTTGGCCTGCTCGACGGTCTTCGCCTCGAACGCTCAGGTGATCCGCAATTTCGGCGTCGTGCCTGCGCGGTGGACGATTTTTTCGTGGATGTTTCCTACGAAGGCGAGCTGGTGCGCGCGCGCCTCGGCGCCGAGGCACTTTTATTGCACAAAGGCGGCGGTTCCTACATCAAGCTACCGCTCGAGAAATTCGATGCCGCGCAGATCAGTCCAACCCGCGACACCCGTCTGCGCTGGATGCAATCGGTTGTGCAATGCACACACTACGTCGCCGGAGCGAGTGAGGTCGATTATCTGAACGTTGACGACGCGCCCGGCGTCCAATTCATCACTCGCGACCCGATCTCAGAATCCGATCGCGCTTTTTTCCCCGATGAATAATGAGCAACTTCGCATCCTCGCGGTAGGTGCGCATCCCGACGACATCGAGTTCGGTTGTGGCGGGATTTTGCTTGCGGAAGCGGAGCGCGGCAGCGCGATCTCACTCTGCATTTGTTCCCGCGGCGAAGCAGGCACGAATGGCTCGCCTGAAGAACGAGAAGCAGAAGCGCGAGAAGCGGCGAAGCGGCTCGGCGCGAGGATCGAGTTTCTCGATTTGGGAGGCGATTGCCGTCTGGATTCTACCGCCGCGAACAATCTCTCGATCGCACGGGTGATACGAACGGCGCGCCCGGACCTTCTCCTTTCGCCGACGGCGAGTGGCGATCAACATCCTGATCACATCATCGTTAGCCAGCTTTGTCGCGCGGCGGCTCGATTGGCGCGTTTTGGAGGTCTCCGAGAATTAGGCGATCAACCCCTGCACGCGATCAAGCATCATTTCGAGTACGCCATCACATCAGAAGCGGAACCGCCTAACGATCAAGTAAAATTGCGCGTCGACATTAGTGCCGAACTTAAATCCTGGGTGGAGTTAATGGAATGCCACGCGACGCAGCTGCGCACGCGAGGGTATATCGAGTTGCAAACGACGCGGGCCCGCTTACTCGGCCTAACGAGCGGAGTGGAATACGCCCAGGCGCTCTACCCCACGTCCGATTTTGTCATCAAACATGTCGGTGCATTGCCCGGCAGCGTGAGGCTCTTTTGAGAATGGAAGAGCGGAGACTCGACATTGGGATTGTCTGTTACCCCCTCATCGGTGGGAGCGGTATTCTTGCTACCGCGCTTGGTTCGGGCCTGGCGCTACGCGGGCATCGCGTGCATTTCTTCAGCTCAGCGCTACCTGTGCGGCTCGATCTAAACCAACCCGGCATCTCGTTTCACCAGGTCATAGTGAACGAGTACAGCCTTTTCACCTACCCGGATTACACCCTTCCGTTGGCAGTCAGGATGGCAGAGGTCGCGCAGGCCGAACGGCTCGATCTTTTCCATGTCCATTACGCGGTGCCACACGCAACCGCGGCCTACCTCGCGGTCCAGATGCTGACCTCATCGGACGCGCATCAGCCAAAGATCATCACCACGTTGCATGGCACGGATACGACTCTGCTTGGGCAGGATCCGGGTTATCGACCAGCGATCGAGCACGCTCTTTCTCACTCGGACGCGATCACGACCGTCTCGGAAAGTTTGCGCGGTGAGACCCTCGCCACCTTTGCGATGGATCGACCGGTCGAGGTTATCCACAATTTCTTCGCGCCGTCAGGTCGCACTCGAAGCCGCGAAGAAGTGCGACACGAGCTGGGCATAGCGCCTAACGACTTTCTGGCGGTTCACATCTCCAACGTTCGCCCGTTGAAACGGATCGACCTGCTCCTGCGCGCTTTCGCCGCGGCGCGGAGCGAGCGTCCGTTACGGCTCCTGATTGTCGCCGGCAGTTCGTTTGCACCGTACGACGCGCTCCTCGATGACCTGGGCTTGCGAGATCGGGTGATGGTGAAAGAAGGCGCGAAGGATGTGGAAGATTTTCTTCTGGCCGCGGACGCCGGTCTCTACAGCTCCGAGCACGAAAGCTTTGGGCTTAGCATTCTGGAAACCCTCTTCTACGGAAAGCCCGTTGTGGCGTTTCGGGTCGGCGGCATTCCTGAAGTGGTCGTGGACGGCGAATGCGGATTTCTGCATCCGTTCGGCGATATTGACGCAATGGCTCGCTCGCTCGCCTTGCTCGCCAGTTCGCCGGAACGGGCGAGCGAAATGGGCGCGAGCGGACGTCGTCGCGCGCAAAGCGCATTCACGGCCGAGCAAGTCATTCCGCAGTACGAAGCGCTCTATCGTCGCGTAATTCGTTAGGCACTACGGCTCTTTCTTTTGCCGTCCGCCGTTGCCTTCCATCAAATAGGTGACACCAGCGACAGTCGCGGTGCGCAAATGTTGTCGCCATGTCGCATCACCGAGATCGCGTTGCGCTTCCAGAGTTTTTTCCGTGATGG
>Ga0207701_10000837_pt1 | contig 32667 bp, 32 predicted proteins | sample KBSSwiSSwithPhiX_FD_184294 | JGI IMG/M metagenome (GOLD analysis project Ga0207701, IMG submission 184294) | Switchgrass rhizosphere bulk soil microbial communities from Kellogg Biological Station, Michigan, USA, with PhiX - S5 (SPAdes) (version 2) | ecosystem: Environmental > Terrestrial >... | reverse complement strand
GAGCCACAGGCACGGTTTCGTCGCAGTGCCGGTCGAGCTCACCCCACCCGTCAACGGGACACCGTGACAGCCGAAGAACTTTCTCCGCGTTCTCCGTGGCGAAAATCCTCCGTGTCTTGTATGTTGCACCTATCGCTTGACTGGGCTCCAGTCCGGCGGTCTACTCGGGGACGCCTGAGTAGGAGCGCGAGGGAGCCGTTCCGTGTCTAAGGCCACGAGCCTGCCGCAGAGATGCGCTCCTCGCGCTCAGCGTGTGGCGTCCGGTCGAACGGTATCAAAGGCCGCTCTCTCGAGCGCAGCCTGCATACACAAGGCTGACCGCACACGACGCCACCGAAAGGAGCGCCCCGTGGAGGCCAGTCTCGGAATCGATATTGCTAAAGCGACATTCGCCGTGGCGTTGCTGACCGCCGATGGCCGCGTACGGCACAAGAGCTGCGCAAATACGCCGGCGGGGTTTCGCGACCTCGCCACCTGGCTGCAGCGGCAGCACGTCACGACGGTCCATGCGTGCCTCGAAGCGACCGGCACCTATGGCGACGCGCTGGCCACGTGGCTGCATGACGCCGGGCATGTGGTCAGTGTGGTCAATCCCGCCATCATGCACGCCTATGCGCGTACGCAGCTGACGCGCAGCAAGACCGATCGGATCGATGCCGAGCTGATCGCCCGCTTTACTGCGACCCAGCCGCCGCCGGCGTGGACGCCCCCGGCGCCAGAAATTCGCCAGCTACAAGCGCTCGTGCGCCGGCTCGACGCGCTCCAGGGGATGCGCACGCAGGAGCTCAACCGGCTCGAGGCGGGGGTGGCAGTGGCCGAGGTCCGCGCCTCCATCGAGGCGGTCCTCGCGCAGCTGGACGCGCAGATTGCCCACGTCAAGCAGCTGATTCGCGACCACCTCGATCGGCATCCGAGGTTGCGGGCCCAGCGCGCGCTGCTCGTCACCATTCCAGGCATCGGTGAGACGACCGCTGCGGTCCTGATCGCCGAGCTCTTCGACAAGCCCTACACCCGGGCGCGCCAAGCCGCGGCCTTTGCCGGCCTCGTGCCGCGGATTGTCGAATCGGGCACCCTCCGTGGTCGCAGCCGCCTCTCGAAGATCGGCCCCGGCCGCCTGCGTAAGGCGCTGTATCTGCCCGCGGTCGCTGCGCTCCGCTGCAATCCCACGATCCGGGCCGTCCGTGCGCGGCTCCAAGCCGCCGGCAAGCCTCCGATGGTCATCATCGGCGCGGCCATGCGCAAGCTTATTCATCTCGCCTTCGGGGTACTCAAATCCGGCAAGGCGTACCAATCCACTTACGCTCACTCTTGACTCTCAACACGGTATCTCCGCGGCAACTGCGATATGGCAGAATCGAGCGACATGTCCACCGCCGACCATCGCCGCGAGGCGCCCGCCTCCGTGGCGGTGCACATCGTCACGGTGAGCGACACGCGCACGCTCGAGACGGACAGCAGCGGGCGCGTGATCGCGGATCTGCTCGGCGGCGCAGGACACGTCGTGCACGGCCGCACGGTGCTGAAGGACGAGCCGGCAGACGTCGCCGCAAGGGTCACCGCGCTCGTGGCGGATCCCGCCGTGGACGCGATCATCACCACCGGCGGCACCGGCATCACGTCGCGAGACAGCACCTTCGAAGCGGTTGACGCGCTGCTGGAGAAGCGGCTGGCCGGTTTCGGCGAGCTGTTCAGGATGCTGAGTTACCAGGAAATCGGCGCCGCCGCGATGCTCTCGCGCGCCACGGCGGGCCTCGCGGGACGCACGATCGTCATCGCGCTGCCGGGATCCGAGCACGCGGTCCGGCTCGGCATGGAGAAACTGGTGCTGCCCGAGCTGGCGCACCTGGTGCGCGAGGCACGACGCTGATGGCCTATCGCGTAGATCGGCGGACGGTGTCGATCGACGAAGCCCGCGGGACGCTCGCGGTCCACGGCGAGCCGATCGCCCGCGTCGAGCGGCTGGCCATCGACGCCGCGGCCGGACGTGTCGTCGCGCGCGACGTGTTCGCGGCGTTCGATATTCCACCCTTCGCGCGAGCCGTGATGGACGGCTACGCGGTGAAGGCCATCGACACCGACGGCGCCTCCCGCGACACGCCGGTCCACCTGACGCTGGTCGAATCGATCTTCACCGGGTCGGTGCCGACGCGTGCCATCGAGCTGGGTGAGTGTTCCGGAATCGCCACCGGCGCGCCGCTGCCGAAAGGCGCCGACTCGGTCGTGATGGTCGAACAATCGAGTCGCGATGGCAGCCATGTGCTGATCTTCGAGCCCTCGCGCGCCGGACAGCACGTCGGACGTGCCGGCGGCGATCTCGTCGGGGGCGAGTTAGCCCTCGGCGAGGGCACGGTGCTGACGCCGGCCCGCATCGGCGTGGCCGCGGCGCTCGGACTGACCGATCTCGAGGTCTTCGCGCGGCCGCGCGTAGCAATCCTCTCGACGGGCGACGAGATCGTCGCGCCCGGCGGCCGGCTCGGGCCGGGCCAGATCTTCGACGCCAACACCTCGGCACTCGCTGCTGCCGTTGCCGGGCACGGCGGCGAGCCGGTGGTTCAGCCGCGCACGCGCGACGACCGGGCTGCGCTCACCGAGGCGTTCAACAACGCCGTGCGTGAAGACCTCGTGCTGTTCTGCGGCGGCAGCTCCGTCGGCGAGCGAGACTTCAGCCTCGAGATTCTCAGCGGGCTCGGCATGGTGCACTTCGAAGGCCTGCAGCTCAAGCCGGGCAAGCCGACCATCTTCGCGACGGTCGACGGCGTCCCCGTGTTCGGCCTCCCCGGCAACCCGGTGTCGTGCCTCACCAACATGTATCTCTTCGTCGCGCCGATGCTGCGCCGCATCGCGCGCCTGCCGCCGCCGATCGAGCGTGTTGTCCCGGCGAGGCTGGCCGACGAGGTCAGCTCACCGCGCGGCCGGCACCAGGTGTACCCGGTGCGGCTCGAAGGCGACACGGCGGTGCCGGTCTTCAAGACCTCCGGCGAGATCACGAGCCTCGCGCGGGCAGACGGCTTCTTCGAGATTCCGGCCGACGTGGAGCGCGTCGAGCCGGGAACTCGCATTGAAGTCGTGCTCTTCTAGCCATGGAGGCCGAACTCAAGTTCGGCTCTACGTACGCACGATGGCCGGACTGAAGTTCGGCCCCCGTACCCTCTTCGTCATCTGATAGGCTGCTGCGCCATGAATCGACGTCAAACCGTCTTCATCGTCGCGTGCGCCGTCCTTGTCGCCCTCGGCTCCATTCGGGCCGCCGACGACCACGGCGTCACGCTCCAGACCAACGTGCCGGTCAAGATGCGTGACGGCGTCACGCTCTACGCCGACGTCTACCGCCCGAAAGACGACGGGAAGTACCCGGTGCTGCTGCAGCGGACGCCCTACAACAAGGACGGCGACCGCGAGTTCGGACTCCGCGCCGCCGCGCGCGGCTACGTGGTCATCATCCAGGACGTGCGCGGGCGCTACGCGTCCGAGGGCGAGTGGTACACGTTCAAGCACGAGCCCGACGACGGGTACGACACGGTGGAGTGGGCGGGCACGCTGCCGTACTCGGATGGCAAGGTCGGGATGTTCGGCGGCTCGTACGTCGGCGCGACGCAAATGCTCGCGGCCATCGCGCATCCGCCTCACCTCGCCGGAATCTGCCCCGTCGTCACGGCGAGCAACTACCACTCGAACTGGACGTACCAGGGCGGCGCGTTCTCGCAGTGGTTCAATCAGTCGTGGACGTCAGGGCTGGCGCAGGACACCATCGCCCGCAACACGCGCGGCAGGAGCAACGCGCTCAAGGGCATGACGCAGTTGCCGCTCGGCAGCTTCCCGCTGTTCAATCCGCCGGCCGACGGTCGCCCGCCCGAGGCCACGGCGACACTCGCGCAGTACTATCTCGACTGGATCGCGCACCCCAACGAGGACGGCTACTGGAAGCCGTGGTCGATCGAGGGCCACTTCTCCGACATCGCCGTGCCGGCCCTCCACATCGTCGCGTGGTACGACCTGTTCCAGGACGGCTCGTTCCGCAACTACATCGGCATCAAGGCCCACGGCGCCAACGAGGCCGCGCGCAACGGGCAGAAGCTCATCACGGTTGTCGGCGGTCACGCGGGCAACGGGCCGATCATCGGCGACGTGGACTTCGGCCCGGACTCGAAGTTCGACGAGGATGGCGCAACGCTCGACTGGTACGACTACCTCTTCAAGGCCGCGAAGAACCAGTTCGCGGGCAAGCCCGTGAAGCTGTTCGTGATGGGTGCGAACCAGTGGCGCGACGAGGACGAATGGCCGCTCGCCCGTGCGCGCAACACGAAGTACTTCCTGCACTCGGACGGCAAGGCGAATTCGTTACGCGGCAACGGCACGCTGTCGACGACGGCGCCGGGGCCGGAGACCGCGGATCAATACGTCTTCGATCCGGCCGACCCCGTACCGACGATCGGCGGGCCGCTCTGCTGCGACGGCGTCCACCTGAAACCGGGCCCGCGCGATCAGCGCCGTGTCGAAGCGCGAGACGATGTCCTCGTGTATTCGACGCCGGCGCTGGCAGCCGACATGGAAGTCACCGGGCCGGTGACCCTCGAGCTGTATGCGAAGTCGTCGGCTGTGGATACCGACTTCACAGCCAAGCTCGTCGACGTCGGACCCGATGGCTTCGCGCAGAACATGACCGAGGGGATCCTCCGCGCGCGGTATCGCGACTCGCAGGAAAAACCGTCGCTCATCACGCCGGGCCAGGTCTACAAGTTGACCGTGGAGCTCTGGTCAACCAGCAACGTGTTCAAGAAGGGCCACGTGCTCCGGCTGGAGGTCTCGAGCAGCAACTTCCCCCGGTTCGACCGCAATCTCAACACGGGCGATGACAACGGGACCGGCACACGTTTCGTGTCGGCAACCAACAGCGTCCTGCACGACGCGCAGCACCCGTCGGCGCTGGTATTGCCAGTCATAGGGCAGAACTGACGTCATTCTGGCTGACGGTGACGAGCAGAACTGAAGTTCTGCTCCACAGGTGTCCGTGCTCGTGCACCTGTGGCACAGGACTGTAGTCCTGTGCTTCAGTGACGCCTGCTCTACGCCCGCGCAATCTGATTGAACAAGAACGGGAGCGCGGGCTGACCCTCGCTGTCCGTCAACCGCGCGACGGCGCCTTCGTACTGCTCGCGCGCGGCGTCGAGCTCGTTCCGCGCCCAGTCGACGAGGTTGTCCGGACCCAGCACACGCACCAGATGGCCGAACCCGAGGATCCACGCCCTGAGCGCGTAGTCGTCGCACACCTGCAGCGTCATCACGACGGAGCCGTCCGATCGTTCCCTGAACTGCTGCGACGGATGCCACGTGCGCTCGCGAATCGTTTCCGCGATCTCCGGCCGGAACCGCAACTGCACCTTCACCGGCTTCCCCTGGTGCACACCCATGGAATGGCCGAACGGCTCGCCGTCCAGTTCAGAGATCGGCGTGAACGTGTCCTTGGTCGGGCTCAGATTCCGAATCCGCTCGAGGGCAAAGGCCCGCACCTGCGCGTAGGCCGGCACGAACGCCATCAGGTAGAGGCCGCCCTGCGCAAAGACGATGCGATACGGGTGCAGGAGGTAGTCCTTGTCGCGACGGCTGGCATGCGAGTGGTATCGCATCCCGATGACCTGGTGATCGACGATCGCCTCGAGCAGCCGTGACGTCGTCGCGTAAGTGTCCCGGCCCGCGCGCTTTGGGCTGCCCTTCGCGCGGATGGCCTGCGGCATCTGGTCGAGCAGCTTCTTCATCTTCGGCGTGAACGCCGCTTCGAACTTGGCGAAGGCGCTCTGCAGATCGGACACCAGATAGCTGCCCGCGAAATGCTCGAGCAGGGCGCGGCTGGCGTAGAGCGCGCAGAGCTCCGAGAAGGTCAGCGACGTGCGCTCGAGGCCCTTCGGGACCTTGGTATCCAGCCGCCAGAACGTGGTCCCGTTGACCCTCTCGTCGTAGATGGGGAACCCGGCGCGCTGCAGCGCGTCAAGATCGCGGCGGACCGTCCGCTCGGTGCATTCCAGCTCGATCGCCAGCTTCGGGATGGTGTTGGTCCTGGCGGCCTCGAGGTTCCTGAGAATCTTCAGCAGCCGGACGATTTCCTTGCCGCGCGCCATGGAACTCCTTCCCGTTTTGGCCCGAACCAGGGCCGGCATTCTATCAAGTCGGGCTGCAGCTACGCGATCGACGCGATCGACCACGGAGCGAAGGCGCAACGCCCTCGGCGGAATCCGCGAAGGCCTTCTGCACGGCGCTGGCGTCGAGCGCGGATTCCACTTTTCCTGGGACAGGAATGCGCGACGACGTCCGCCTGACCGGCGTCCAGGTGATGGGCGCGGCGCTGGTGGCCGACGGCCGCGCGATGCACGTCAGCGGGTTTTCTCTCCACGCGGCGCCGATAGTGTGACGGCATGGTCGGCGATGAAATCCCGCATCGCCAGCTTGTCGAGCCAGCGACCCGGAATGCCGCGCTCGCCGTAGAAGGCGCCCGCGATCTGGCCGCAGATCGCCGCCGTCGTATCCGCGTCGTCGCCGAGATTGGCCGCCGCCAGGACGGCGGCCTCGAAGCTGTCGGTGCCGTGGAAGGCCCACAACGCGGCTTCGAGGCTGTCGACCACGTAACCAGTGCCCTTCACTTCGCCAGCGCGCTTGTGGCGATAGGCGCCGCCGGCGATCGCGACGATCCTGGGTTCGCGCAGCTGCTGCGCGAACGTCGCGCCGCAGGTGGCGATCTCGTTCTTCGTCGCGCCATCGAGTGCCTGGCACAGCAGCGCGCCGAACAGCCGGCAGGCCTCGACGCACTCCGCGGCGCCGTGCGTCGTCTTCGAGCTCTCACCCGCGTGATGGATCGCGGCGTCGTGATCGGGGTGGAAGAAGAGAACCACCGGCGCCAGTCTCATGAGCGAGCCGTTGCCGGCGGAGCGGGGATCGGTCGAGCCCGCGAACGGCTCTCCGGATTGCTTGAACCGCGCGAGCGCGCCTCGCACGGTGATACCGATGTCGAAGCAGCGTCCGTTGCTGCTCATGTAGCCGGTGTCCAGCCAGCGGCAGTAACGCTCGATCTGGTCGCGCGCGTCGAATCGGCCGCGCTCCACGAGGCTGGCGGCCAGGCACAGCGCCATCGACGTGTCATCGGTCCATTGGCCGGCCCGGAGATGGAACGGCCCACCGCCGGTCATGTCGGTCACCGGAGCGAAGGTGCCGCGCGCCCTGAACTCCACCGTCGTTCCGACGGCGTCGCCTGCCGCGAGGCCGAGCAGCGCGCCGCGACATCTGTCGAGTTGATCCATCGGGTGGCTCCGCGTCCGCTATATTCTGCCTATGGCGCTGCCTCGCGAACCTGATTGTTACTGGGTGGAACCCGACCGCCTGCTCGCCGGCGAGTATCCGGGATCGTTCGTGGAATCGACGGCGCGCGCCAAGCTCGGTGCGCTGCTCGAGTGCGGCATCCGCACGTTCGTCGATCTCACGCATCCGCGGGAGCTCGAGCCGTACGAATCGCTGCTGATCTCGGAAGCCGAGGCACGGGCGTTGACTGTCAGCTACCACCGCCACCCGATCCGCGACGCCGACATCCCGTCGGAAGCGGGAATGCGCGAGATTCTCGCGACGATCCGATCGTCCGTCGAGCGCGGCGATCCCGTCTACGTGCACTGCTGGGGCGGCATCGGGCGCACGGGCACCGTCGTTGGCTGCTGGCTCGTCGAGGCCGGGCGCTCCGGAGATGACGTGTTCGAGGCCATCAAGACCCTGCGGGCCAAGACCATGAAGAGACGGACTCAGTCGCCGGAGACGAGCGACCAGGCCGACTTCATTCTCGAGTGGCCGGGCGGGCGATCAGACTGAGTGGCGGTGGCGCTTCTCGATCCACTCGGGGGACGCCGCCGTCGAACATCGATGCGCTATTTGAGATGCCGCGTCACCCAGACGAAGGTCTGGACGTCGATGAAGTCGGAAGCGCCGAGCGGCGCAAGGCGACTCTGCAGCTGCCGGCTCACGTCGAGCACGCGCGCGTAGCTGTCCCACTTGACCGTGGTCGAGGGCGACAGCTCGACATCCATGCGCGCAGCGATCTGCCTGAAGATCTCCGGCTTCGACACCATGAACCGTGTCGGGTCGGCGAGGAATGGCAGGACCGTGACGTTCGGCCACGTGAGGACGCGCGATCCCTCGGCGGGGACGGGCAGGGCGCCGACGGCGACAGTCAATCGATGGAATGTCTCCGGACCCGCCGCGTCGATGAAGCCGAGCAGGGCGTCGAGCAGCTTCGCGCCCGCTTCCGGCACCTTCAGACCATCGTGCGAGGCATTGACCTCGAAGCGCGACGGGATCTTGGTCGCTCGATAGAGCGTGTCGAGGATCGTGCCGGCCTCGGCGGCGCGGCCGGTGTCGAGGAGCGTTCGCCCCCTGCCCTCCGCAAGCGTGTCGAAGAACAGCTGGTGCGCGTCGCGCTTGTCCTTGATTTCGGTCCGGACGAGCACTTCGTTGGAGAACCCGCCCGGGTACTCCTGCTCGAACCAGTGGATGGCTTTCTCCAGATCGTGCGTGAGGCGCTTGCGGCGTCCCGCCGCGTGGGCGCCGTCCGCGCGCGCTGCGGCTGTCTTCGCCCCCTCGCCGTCCTTGGGCTTCTTGGGCTTCTTGGGCTTCGGGACACCGGTGATCTGATCCAGCGCTGGATCGGACTGGGTCGCCGCAATCGTCAGCACGACCTCACGCACGAGCCTGAACGGCCCATCGGTTTCGGAGGCCAGCGACGGAAAGTACGCCTGCACGTTCTGGCCGCTCAGCGCCAGGACCTTGCCGCGTCCCCAGGTACGGTGCTCAACGAGCGTGCCAATCCTCACAAAGTCCATGCCATGATTGTACAGTGGATCGCTTCCGCTACTTCCCGTCGATCGTCAGGGCGACCAGCACGTTGCCGGGCAGCCCGCCCATTCGCGGGTAGCCGGACGTGACGAGCAGCGTGCCACCGGCAACAATCGGGCCAGATGCGTCCAAAGTACCACCCCTGGCCGGAACACCGTTGACGGTCTTGTAGTTGCGCACGGTGTCGAACGACCACAGGAGCCGGCCATCCTCCGTCGAGAACGCGCGCATCACGCCGTCCATCGCGCCGGAAAACACCGCCCCGGGAATGACCGTCGTCGCCTGTGACTGCGCCGGGCTGCACTGCGGCCGGGCGCCGCAGTCCGACGGCGGCGCATGCCAGCGCTCGGCCCCCGTCGCGAGATCCAGCGCGAAGAGCCCGCCGCCCTTCTTCGGATCGAGTCGTCGGGGCTTCCCCGGCTCGTCGATGACGACGACATCGGAGAGCGGGAAGTAGACGTTGCGGTCGTCGGCTGCGAAGCCCCACTGGATGCCGCCCAGCAGGCCGCCGGTACCGAGCTTCTTCTTCCAGACGACCGTGCCCTCGCGATCGGGATCGAGCGCGTAGACCTCCGACGATTTCTGCCCCATCAGGACAACGCGCTGCTTCGTTCCGGCGGCGGTTGCGAGGACGGGCGTGGCGCCGAAGTCGTAGTCCGGGCCCGCGTCCTCGGGACAATTGGTCTTGTCCTCGCCGACGCACGCGAGGTTCCACATGTCGTCCGGCCTCAGCTGCTGGTGCCAGAGGATGCGTCCCGTCGCAAGATCGAGCGCGACGGCGGCATCGCTCATCGCCGAGGCCGGCTGCGAGTAGTTGTCGCCTGTCGCGACGTACATGGCGCTGCGCTCGGCATCGACGATCGGCGAGGACCAGACGGCGACGCCGGACGGCCCGAACATCTTCACGCCGCGCTTGCTGACGCCGATCTGCTTCGGCTCCTCGACCAGGTATGTCTGCCAGATGCTGTGACCCGTGAACGCATCGAGCGCGACGATGGTGCCACGGAACGTGCAGCACGCGTACTTCGAATCGGCGCCCGCGCCTTCCTCGTATGACGAGACAGGCACGTAGAGGCGCCCGTCGTGGTACTTCGGCGCACCGGTGATGATCTCCGCCTCGTGCGAATCGGCTCGGACTTTCCAGCGGAGCGCGCCGGTACCCGCATCGAGGGCGTAGACGTACCCGTTCTGATCGCCGAAGAACACGAGCGTCCGCGTGCTCGGCGGCTGGTTGATGACCGGCGAGGGGAACGTCATCGTGGCAACGCTGGTCGCCGTGCGCACCGTGCCGTCGGCCTTGAACGACCAGTACGTGCAACCGGTCGCGGCGTCGAGCGCGTAGACGGTGCCGGTCTCGCTGCCCACGAAGACGCGTCCGCCGGCAATCGACGGCTGCGACATCGCATGCTGGTCGTTCGGGAACCCGAAGGCCCACTTCAGCTTCAGTCGCGGCAGATCGGCGGGGCCCAGGCCTGCGATTGCGGCCGGCTGCGATCGCGAGTTACGCGGATCGGCGCCCCAGCCGCTCCACGGCCTGTCGTCCTTCGGAATCGAGAACGCGTGGCCGGCCGGGCACTGGCCCAGCGTCGTGGCGGGCCCCGCGGCTGCGGAGGCGTGCTTCGACGAGAGGAACGACGCCAGCACCTTCCGTTCCGAGGCGCTCAGTCCTGATGCCTGCGGCTTCATCGTCCCCGTTGTCATCACGTCGAGGATGCGCTCGACGGTGAGATTCTCGAGCACCGATCGCGCTGGCGCGCGGGTTTCGCCAGGCCGGTCGTGGCACTTCGCGCATCGGCCGACGTAGATCGCTTCGCCGGAGGGCGGCGCCGCGTCGGCCGGCCGGGCAAGCAGGGCGAGGGTGGCGAGCAGGGCAAGGGAGGCGAGCACACGGAGGGCGGCGCTTCGCGCCGGCGGCCGCTCGGCCTCTGGCCTCGCGGCGGGCTCGCTCGCTACGCTCGCGCGGCAGTCGGAGGGGCGAACGTCAGTTCGGCCGGTCATGCCGGAGCCGCTGCGTTTCATCGGAGCGTATTATGAGGCAACGACATCATGCTCCTCCGCTCCGAGACCCTCGCGCCCGGCGATCGCGCGCCGGACTTTACCTTGCCGAGCAGTCGCGGCGAGCTGCAGTCGCTCGCGTCCTACCTCGCGCGCGGGACGGTGCTGCTCGTGTTCCACCGCGGCACCTGGTGACCCAACTGCAAACGCCGGTTCGGTGAACTGGCAAATCGGGCCGCCCACTACGCCGCAGCCGGCGCGTCGGTGGTCGCGGTGCTGGGACAGAGACAGTCACAAGTCCGCCGCTACGTCGAGGACAAGGGCCTGCCGTTCTTCGTCCTCGTCGACGAGACGCGCGAGGTGATGAAGCGCTACGGCGTCTGGCACCGGGTCGGGCTCGACGCGTGGAACATCGCGCGGCCGGCGATGTTCGTGATCGGCGGGGACGGCGTGATTCGGGCAGTGTTCGTGGGCGAGACGCAGGCGGAGTTTCCGTCGCCCGTGCAGATCGACGAGGTGTTGGGAACTGTCCCCCGCGCCACATAAAGGGGGACAGTCCCCAGGGACTATTTGCCGTACAGGCGCGCGACCTCGGCCCAGTTGACGACGTTCCACCACGCGCTGATGTAGTCGGGCCGGCGGTTCTGGTACTTCAAGTAGTAGGCGTGCTCCCAGACGTCGAGGCCAAGGATCGCCTTCTTGCTCTCCATGATCGGCGAGTCCTGATTCGCCGTGCTCTCGATCGACAGCTTGCCGCCGGTGTCGATGAGCCACGCCCAGCCGCTGCCGAAGCGGCCGACGCCGGCCTTGGCGAACTGCTCCTTGAAGGCGTCGAAGCTGCTGAAGGCTGCATTGATCGCGTCGGCCACGGCGCCCGAAGGCGCACCGCCGGCGCCGGGCGCCATCAGCTTCCAGAACATCGTGTGATTCACGTGGCCGCCGCCGTTGTTGCGGACCGCCGTCCGGATGTCCTCGGGCACCGACGAGAGCGAGCGGATCAGATCCTCTGCGCTCTTGCTCTGCAGCTCCGGGTGCTTCTCCAGCGCCGCGTTCAAGTTGTTCACGTACGCCTGATGATGCTTCCCGTGATGAATCTGCATCGTCTGCGCGTCGATGTGCGGCTCGAGCGCGGCGAAGTCATAGGGCAGGGCTGGCAATTGATGGGCCATTTCACTCTCCTCGAACTGTGAAGCGTACCACAGGGACGTTGGTAGGTTCATGAGTCCATGGGTCCATGGGAGCCATCACCCATGGAGACCTACGGACCCCTATGGACTTATGGACCTATGAACCTATGGAAAGCATCCGATCGAGCGCCACCTTGACCCAGTGCTTCTGGGCGTCCGGGACGACGATCTGGTTGTGGACGCGGTCTTCGAGCAGCTCTTCGAGTACCCACAACAGGTGGTTCGGCGAGACGCGGAACATGGTCGAGCAGAGGCAGCCCATCTGATCGAGCGAAAGCACGGTCTTGTCGGGTGCCACCTCGTGTGCCAGGCGGTTGACGAGATGTATCTCGGTGCCGACGGCCCAGACGCTGCCCGAGGGCCCCTGCCGCACGGTCTTCAAGATGAATTCGGTGGAGCCGCTGTCGTCGGCGGCCTGGACCACGTCGAACGGCACCTCGGGGTGGACGACGACGCGGACGCCCGGATGCTCCTCGCGAATCCGCGCAATCTGCTGCACGGTGAAGCGCGTATGCACGGAGCAGTGCCCCTTCCACAACAGCAGCCGCGCATCGACCGCCTGCTCCGGAGTCAGGTCTCCGCCGATCTGGTGCGGATCCCAGACCACCATCTGGTCGAGCGGCACGCCCATCTTGTACGCGGTATTGCGCCCGAGATGCTGATCGGGCAGGAACAGGACGCGCCGGCCGCGCTGCCACGCCCACTCGAGCACCGCGCGCGCGTTGCCCGACGTACAGACGACCCCGCCGTGCTCGCCGACGAACGCTTTGATGGCGGCGGACGAATTGATGTAGGTGACGGGGACAATGGAGTCGACGCCCATCGCGTCGAGCTCCTGCCAGCAGACCTCGAGGTCGTCGGCATCGGCCATGTCGGCCATCGAGCAGCCGGCGGCCAGATCGGGCAGGATGACCTTCTGGTGCGGCGCGCTCAGGACGTCGGCGCTCTCGGCCATGAAGTGCACGCCGCAGAACACGATGAAGTCGGCTTCGGGCCGGCTGGCGCAGTGCTGGCTGAGACGCAGCGAGTCGCCGATGACATCGGCGAACTTGATCACCTCGTCACGCTGATAGTGGTGGCCCAGGACGACGAGCCGGTCGCCGAGCGCGGCCTTCGCGGCCGTGATGCGGCGGTCCATCTCCTTGTCGTCGAGGCCGCGGTACCGCGCGGGCAGCGGCTGACGTTCGTCGAGCGAGGCCTTCTCGACCTCGTTCAGCACCGGAAGGAACGACTGAGCCATCGGCGTCGGACTCCAGGCCCCGATGTCTGCACAATGCGCGCCCCACGGCCGCTTTTTCGCTTGTGAGCTTGTGAAACTTTTCGCAAGCTATGCAGACAAAAAAGCCAACGCTGCACCGGCACCGCCGGGAGACGTTGACTGAAATTGAGTATAGCAGATTGGGAACTGACGAGGTCGGGTCCTCAGGGAACTGACACGCGCACCTTACGCACCTCGCGCACCATACGCACCCTACGCACCCCGCGCACCTTACGCACCCGATCCGACCAAGTTGTAGAGCGTGTCCCTCTCGTGCGGTTCACGACCGGCGGCGCGGATCAGGCGCTGCAGGTCGCTGGTCGTCAGCGACTCGGGCGTTCGGCTGCCGGCCATGTGGTAAATCTTCTCTTCCTGCACGGTGCCGTCCAGGTCGTCCACGCCAAACCACAACGCCGTCTGCGCCACGTCGACGCCGGTCGCAATCCAGAACGCTTTCACGTGCGGAACGTTGTCGAGCATCAGGCGCGACACCGCGTGGACGCGCAGGGTATCGGCGGCCGACGGTGCCGGGAGCTTTTCCATCTGGTTGTGGTCGGGATGGAACGCCAGCGGGATGAACGCCTGGAAGCCGCTCGTCTCGTCCTGCAGCGCTCGCGCGCGCAGCATGTGATCGACGCGCTCCTCGTTGGTCTCGATGTGCCCGTACAACATGGTCACATTGGAGCGCATGCCCAGGCGATGCGCGATGCGGTGAATGCTGAGATAGCGATCGGCGTCGGCCTTGTCGTGGCAGATCTTCCGGCGCACGCGCTCGGCGAACACCTCCGCGCCGCCCCCCGGCAGTGAATCGAGCCCCGCGTCCATCAGCTCCCGCAGCACCTGTTCGTCGCTCATCACGTAGAGATCCGAGAAGAACGCGATTTCCACCGCGGTGAAGCACTTCAGGTGAATCCCGGGCCGGATCCGCTTGAAGCCCCGCAGCAGTTCCTTGTAGTAGTCGAACGGCAGATCGGGATGCAGGCCGTTGACGACGTGCACTTCGGTAAGAGGCTGATGAGCGCGGCTGCGCAGCTTGTCCCAGGCCTGCTCGTGCGACATCGTGTACGACCCAGGATCGCCGGGGCGCAGGCGCGAGAACGAGCAGAACAGACACGTGGCCACGCAGACGTTCGTGGCCTCGATGCGGATGTTGTAGTTGTAGTAGGCGCGCGCGCCGTGACGCTTCTCGCGCTCGCGGTTCGCCAGCCAGCCGACGGCGAGCAGATCGGGCGCCTCGAACAGGCGCACGCCGTCGGCGAGCGTCAGTCGCTCGCCGGCGGTGAGTTTGTCGGAGATGTCGGTGAGGCCGGCCGCCTCGAGGCGTGCGTTAGAAAGTGACATGGAGGAAGGCCGAGCTAAAGCTCGGCCCTGCGACTGCCTGGCCCCACGTACCCGGCCCTACGTCCGACTAGGTAATACCCCAGACTTGCACCCGGAGAGAGCGGGCGCGCGGGCCATCGAGCTCGGCCATCAGGATCCGCTGCCACTGCCCCAGCACCACTTCCCCGCCACTGATCTGCAGCGTCAGGCTGTGGCCGAGCAGGAGCGCGCGCAGGTGCGCGTCCGCGTTCATGCGATCGCAATCGGAGTGGTCGGGATTGTTGTGCAGCCACTCCTCGTCGCGGTCGACCATCTTCTCGAGGAAGGCCTTGATGTCGGTGAGGAGGGCCGTCTGGAACTCGTTGATGAACAGCGCGCAGGTCGTGTGCATCGACCAGAGGCTGATCAGGCCCTCGCGGATCTTGAACCGGCGCGCGTACTCCATGATCCGATTCGTCAGGTCAACCAGCTCCACGCGCTGATCGGTCTCAATCAGCAGCACCTCGCCGTGGATGGTCAACGCACCGGACGACGCTGTGGCCACCGGAGCCACCGGGGTCTCGCGGAGGGTGACCGTCGAGCTCTTACTCATGCGCTCCTCACAGGCTCGGACGCGGGCGGGGGGTCACCCGAATCGAGCACAAACGACCATTTTAGGCCAAGCCCGACGGTACTGGCAACCAGCGCGGGACGAGGACGGGCCCCCGCCGGGACGCCCTATCCTGCCATGCTATATTGCCGTTTACAACCGACGCTTGCCCGGCTACCGAGCGAAGTTGGGTGAAAATCCCACACGGTGCCGCCACTGTCAGCGGGGAGCAAGCGCCCACTCGATTCCGCGTCCTGCCAGCTCACGCTCGAGCACAGCATGACGACGCAATCCGCCACTATGTCCAGCGCGACATGGGAAGGCGCGGGCGCCGCGCGAGGATCCGCAAGTCAGGAGACCTGGTAGTCAGGCCGTCATTCCCCGCCGCAGATCCCTCTGCGGCGATCCGGCGCGGATCCTACGCCGGCAGGAGTGCGCATGACGCTCACCCGTCTCCCCGTCCTCATACTCACGCTCGTCCTCTGCGCCGGCAGCAGCCGCGTGCACGCCGCTGGCTTGCAGGGGCGCGTCGTCGATCCGGATGGCCGGCCCGTTGCCGGCGCCACCGTGCTTGTTGACGGCCCGCTCGGGACGAAGCAGGTGATCGCGGCAGGCGATGGCCGCTTCGATCTGCCGACAGCGGCCGACGCCACCTACCGGGTGATCGCGAAAGCGACCGGCCTCATTTCAGATCCGGCGATCGTGCGCCTGCCTGATGACGCCGGCAAGGAGCTCACGATCACGCTCCACGTCGCGCCCATCGCCGAAGCGGTTGTCGTCTCGGCCGCGCAGGTGCCGCGGCCGCTCTCCGAGACGCCCGCCGCATCCACGGTCATCACGCGCGACGAAGTCGAGGCGCGCCAGCTCGAGACAGTGTCCGACGCGCTGCGCACGCTCCCGGGCATGACCGTCTCTCGCAACGGTGGACGCGGCGCGCTGACGTCCGTGTTCCCGCGCGGCGGCGAGTCGGACTACACGCTCGTGCTCGTGGACGGCGTCCGCGCGAACGCGTTCGGCGGCGGCTTCGACTTCTCGCTGCTGCCTTTCGGCGACGTCTCGCAAGTGGAGGTCGTGCGCGGCCCGCAGAGCGCGCTGTTCGGCAGCGATGCCATCGGCGGCATCGTGCAGGTGACAACACGACAGGGTGGACCGCCGACCGGTTCGGCCTCGGTCGAAGGCGGCAACCAGAGCACATGGCACACCCGCGCCGGCGGCGCGGGCGCCACCGGACAGTGGTCGTTCGGCGGCGGCGTCGAAGACGCCCGCTCGGACGGATTCACGGGCACGGCGCCGGCCAACGGCGAGCGCGTGACCAACGACGACTGGCGCAGCACGAATGCCGCCGCCAACCTCGGCTGGTCGAAGAGCGACGCCACCGGCGTGCGCGGCACGTTCCGCTGGCTGGACGCGGATCGCGGCAATCCCGGGCCGTACGGATCGAACCCGATCGGCGCGTTTGCCGGCGTCGACACCATCGCGCGGGGCGCCGACACCGAGAAGCAGGTCGGGCTCAGCGCGCACATGCCGTGGGGCCGGGTGCTCCAGGGACGCGTGCAGCAGCGCTTCGCGTTCACGTGGGGCGATTTCGACAATCGCTTCCACAGCTCGTTTGGCGACTCGACGCTGGATTCGCGGCGAACGACGTTCCGCGCGCAGACCGATCTCGCCGCGTCGCCGTCCACCGGCCTCTCGTTCGGCATCGAGGCGCTTGGTGAGCGCGCACGCAGCACCTACGTCGTCGGCGAGCAGGGGCAGGAGGCGCCGATCGAGCGGCGAAACATCGGCACGTTCGTCGAGGTGCGGCAGGACCTTGGCGCGCGCGCGACGATCACTGCCGGCGTCCGTGCCGAGTACATCACGCGCGACGCGCTGGAAGCCGATCCCAACGGCTTCACGCCGAGGCCCACGTTCCCCGCCGACGATGTGACGTCGGTGAACCCGCGCGTGGCGGCCTCTGTCGCGCTGTGGCAGGACGCACGCGGCAGCGTGCGCACCCGGCTGCACGCCAGCGCCGGCACGGGCATCCGCCCGCCCGACGCGTTCGAGATCGCGTTCACCGACAACCCGTCCCTGAAGCCCGAGCGCAGCCGGAGCGTGGACCTCGGCGTCAGCCAGACGCTGACGAACCGCGTCACTGTCGACGCCACGTGGTTCTACAACCGCTACGAGGAGCTGATCGTGGCGACCGGATCGTTCACCGACGTCAGCCGCTTCATGACGGACAACATCGCGAACGCAAAAGCAAGCGGCCTGGAGCTGTCAGTGTCGGCGCGCGGTGCGCACGGCGTCACGGCGCGGGCGTCCTACACGTTCATGCCGACCGAGGTTCTGGCGGTCGATCGCTCCAGCGACGCGCCGCCGCCGTTCGAAGTCGGCGACCCGCTCATCCGCCGCCCACGCCACCAGGGCGCGCTCGATCTGGTGTGGGTGTCGGGGCCGATCTCGGCTTTCGCCGAAGCGCGCGCGCGCGGGACGGTGCTCGACGTGGAGCCGAACTACGGGACCTTCGGGGGATTGTTCACCGCGCCAGGCTTCTTCGTCGTCGACGCCGGCGCCGGCTGGCACGTGCGATCCTGGATCGAGATCTACGGGCGCGCGCTGAACCTGCTCGATCGGCCGTACGAGGAAGCGTACGGCTACCCGTCGCTCGGCCGTTCAGTGCTCGGAGGTGTGCGAGTTGCTGTCCGCCCGTAACCTCTCATTCGCGTATGGCGGCCGCGCCGCGGGGGCGCCACGCCGGGGCGTGGGCGACGTGTCGCTCGAGGTCGTGCCCGGCGCATTCGTCGGAATCCTCGGCCCGAACGGCTCGGGCAAGACGACGCTGGTCAAGCTGCTCGGAGGGCTGCTGGCGCCGACGGCCGGCGAGGTCCTCCTCGATGGCCAGCCCGTGGCTCGATGGTCGCGGCGCGCGCTGGCGCAGCGTATCGCCATGGTCCCGCAGGAGCTCCATCCGACGTTCGACTACAGCGTCCTCGAGATGACCCTGATGGGCCGCTTCCCGCATCTCGGGCCGTTCGCCGTGGAGGGTCCCGCGGACATCGAGATCGCGCGGCAGGCGCTCGAGGCCACCGGCGCGTTGGCGCTGGAGGATCGTTCGTTCTCTACGCTCAGCGGCGGCGAGAAGCAGCGCGTCATCATCGCGGCGGCGTTGTCGCAGCAGGCCGACGTGATGCTGCTCGACGAGCCGACCGCGTCGCTCGATCCCGGGTATCAGCTCGACATCGCGCAGCTGCTGACGTCGCTCAATCGCACGCGCGGCCTCACGATGGTGCTGGCCACGCACGATTTGAATCTTGCTGCGTCGGTGTGCCGCGATCTGGTGATGCTGCGGGCCGGCACGATCATCGCCAGCGGGCCGACCGAGACCGTGCTGACGGGCCTGAACCTGGAGCGCCTGTACGACGTCCGCGCCGACGTGAGGTTCCACGACGGCGCGGGCCACCTGACCGTCGTCCCGCTCGAACGGAGGCGCGGGTGAACGCCACCGGCCAGGCGGTCGCCGGCTCGCGCGCGGTGGCTGCCGCCGCGCCGCGCATCCGGAGCCGCATCGCGACGGTCAGCATCGCGGCGTTCGCGGTGGCAGCGGCGTCGATAGTCCTCGCGCCCCTTGTCGGCAGCACGCGCATCAACCTGGCGCACGCGCTCGACTGGTCGATTCCGTGGGCGGCCAACGTCGATGCGCAGATCTTCTTCGTCGCGCGGTTGCCGCGCGTGCTCGCCGCCGCGCTGGTCGGCGCCGCGCTGGCCTCGTCTGGCGTCGTCTTCCAGGCGCTGCTCCGCAACCCGCTGGCGACGCCGTTCACGCTTGGCGTCTCGGCCGGCGCGGCACTCGGTGCGATGCTCGCCATCACCGTGGGCGGCGCTGTCACGGCTCTCGCGTGGGCCGCGGTCCCGGCCGCAAGCTTCCTCGGCGCGCTCGCGGCAGTGGCCGTGGTGTATTTCATGGCCGCCGCACGGCATCGCGGCTTCTCCACCGGCGTCCTGCTGCTCGCCGGCGTCACGCTCAACTCGTTCCTGTCCGCCCTGATCCTGCTGGTGCAGTACTTCTCGGACATGAGCCAGACGATGCAGACGCTGCGGTGGTTGCTGGGCGACCTGGACGTCGCCAGCTATCGGCCACTTGTGGTGGCGCTGCCGATGCTGGGCGTGTCGTTCGTCGTCTTCGGGGCCCTGGCGCCGTCGCTGAACCTGCTCTCGCTCGGCGACGATCTCGCCGCGGCGCGGGGCGTCCCGGTCGTGCGCATGGAGCGCATCGCGTTTCTCAGCGCGTCGCTTGCCACGGGCGCGGCCGTTTCGATCAGCGGGCCGATCGGCTTCGTCGGCATCATCGTCCCGCACCTCGTCCGCCTGCTCGTCGGGCCCGACCATCGCGTCGTGGTGCCCGCCTCGCTCGGTTTCGGCGCGGCGTTTCTCGTCGCGTGCGATCTGATCTCGCGCACGGCGCTCGCCCCGCTGGAACTTCCCGTCGGCATCGTCACCGCGCTCATCGGCGGCCCGTTCTTCCTGTGGCTGCTCATCCGCCAGCCATGAATCGCTATTGGGGACAGTCCCCGACTCACTTTCGACATCGGTCTCGAAATCGGGGACTGTCCCCAAATGGGGGGAGTGTGCTGTTTTGAGACAGGTTTTATTGCTGTTTCTGCTGCTTGCAACGGCTCTGCAGGCGCAGAAACTGCCAACCCGCATCATTTCCCTTGTTCCCGCGGCGACCGAGATGCTGTTCGCGATCGGGGCCGGGCCGCGCGTGGTGGCGGTCAGCAGCTTCGATCGTGAACCGGCGCAGGTGCGGACCCTTCCCAACGTCGGCGCGCTGCTCGATCCCGACGTCGAGAAAATCCTGTCGTTGCGGCCGGATCTGGTCGTCGTCTACGGCACGCAGCGCGACCTCTCGCAGCAACTCGAACGTGCCGGCATCGCGCGGTTCGGCTACGTGCACGGCGGGCTCGCCGATATCCTGAAGACGTTGACAGGGCTGGGCGCGGCGACGGGCGACGCGGACGGCGCGCAGCGTGTGGTGACGCTCCTCAGCGCATCGCTCGACGGGATCCGGGCGAAAGTGGCGGGCCGGACGCGACCGCGCACGCTGCTGGTGTTTGGCCACGAGCCTGGCACGCTGCGGAATCTGTACGCCAGCGGGGGCGTCGGCTTCCTGCACGACATGCTCGACGTCGCCGGCGGCGAGGACGTCTTCGGCGACATCGCGCGCGAGTCGGTGCAGGCGACGACCGAGCAGCTCATCGCGCGCGCCCCGGAGGTGATCGTCGAGCTGCGTGCGGACGATGAGGCCCAGCCGGACGTGGAAGCATGGAATGTGGTGCCGTCCATTCCCGCGGTGCGCAATCATCGCGTTGTCGTGCTGGCCGGCAGCGAAATGGTGACGGCCGGCCCGCGCGTCGCGAAGGCCACGGAGCGCATCGCACGTGCGTTGCACCCTGAAGCGTTCTGAGTCCGTGCCGAGTGCCTGGTGCCGGGTGCCGCGTGCGGTGCCGGTGCCGCGTGCCACGTGCGCGGCTGCAGCGTAAACGTTAGGGCCGAGCTTCAGCTCGGCCACGCCGAATGCCATACCCCCAGCGCATCGTCTGCCTGACCGAAGAGACAACCGAAACGCTGTACCTGCTCGGCGAGGGCGATCGCGTCGTCGGAGTGTCCGGCTACACGGTGCGGCCGCCGGAGGCGCGGCAGAAGCCGCGCATTTCGAGCTTCCTTCACGCGCGGTTCGACGCCATCGAGGCGCTCGAGCCGGACCTGATCCTCGCCTTCTCCGACCTGCAGGCCGACGTGACGCGCGAGCTCGTCTCACGCGGCCACATGGTCGTCACGTTCAATCAACGGTCGGTTGACGACATTTTCGAGATGATCTGCATGCTCGGCGGGATCGTCGGCCGCGCAGATCGCGCCGAGCAGCTTGCCAGCCGGCTGCGTGCCGGCCTCGATCGGATTCGTGAACAGAGCCGCGAGTTGCCGCGCCGGCCGCGCGTCTACTTCGAGGAGTGGAACGATCCGCTGATCTCGGGCATCGAGTGGGTCGAGGAACTTGTGGAAATTGCCGGCGGGACGCCGATCTTCCCGGAACTGCGGCATGCCGGGCTCGCGAAGGATCGCATCGTGACGAGCGAGGAGGTGGTGCGGCGCGATCCCGAGGTGATCGTCGCGTCGTGGTGCGGCAAGCGCGCGCGGCCCGAGGCGATCGTCGCCCGTCCAGGCTGGGGTGCCATCAGCGCCGTCGCCGCCGGACACATCTACGAGATCAAGTCAGCGCTGATACTGCAGCCGGGGCCTGCGGCACTGACGGATGGCGTGCGCGAATTGCACGACGTGATTCGACGCGCGGTGTGCCCGAGCTAAAGCTCGGGCCTACGTATTTCACCTCGGTCAACTCGCGAAGACGACGTCCACCGGCGGAACGAGGCCCTTCTCGGCAGCTTCGCCCAGCAGGCGCAGAACGGCGGTGCGCCCACGCTCGCCGTAGTCGAGCGTCAGGTCGTTCACGTACATGCCGACGAACGTGTCGGTGCTCGATCGATCGAGGCCGCGGCCGTACTGCATCGCGTGCGTGACCGCGTCGCTGCGATGGGTCAGGCCGAACGCGATGCTGTCGTGGAGCAGACGCGACAGCCGCGAGATCAGCTCCGGCCCCAGGTCACGGCGGATCACGTTGCCGCCGAGCGGCAGCGGCAGGCCGCCCGTGCGCTGTGCCCACCACTCGCCGAAGTCGACGATCTTCCGCAGCCCCTCCTGCTCGTAAGTGAGCTGCCCTTCGTGAATCAGCAGCCCCGCCTCGACCTTGCCGTCGCGCACGGCTTCCAGGATCTCGTCAAACGGCATCACCACGTATTGGACGTCGGGTTTGTAGAGCCGCAGAGCGAGGAACGCGGTCGTCAACGTGCCTGGAATCGCCACCGTGACGCCATCGAGCGAGGTCGGTCCGTCGCGGCGCACGACCACCATCGGGCCGTAGTTGTCGCCCATGCTGGCGCCGTGTGGCAGCAGGATGTACTTGTCCGTCAGGTGCGCGTACGCGTGGAACGAGACCGCCGAAATCTCGTACTTTCCCTCGAACGCCGCGCGATTCAGCGTCTCGATATCGGAAAGGACGTGCACGACCTCCAAATCGCCCGTCGGGACCTTGCCGCTGGCAAGGCCGTAGAACATGAAGGCGTCGTCGGAATCAGGACTGTGGGCAATCGTGATGCGCATGAACCTCGGATCGTACTACAGGGGGACTGTCCCCCGTAATTCACAAGGGGGACAGCCCCAGTCCCCATGTTTCAGCCCCGTGTCGGCGACGCCTGCCGCAGTTGCTGGACGACGGCCGCGACCTTGCCTGCGGTGTAGTCGATCTCTTCTTCCGTGGTGTACCGGCCGAGGCCGAATCGGATGGAGGCGCGCGCGAGGTCGGCGTCCATGCCCAGCGCCGTCAAGACGTACGGCGGTTCCTCGCTGCCCGACGAGCAGGCCGATCCCGCCGACACGCAGATGTCGTCGATGCCGAGCAGCAGCGACTCACCGGGGACGCCGGGAAAGCTGACGTTGAGGTTGTGCGGCAGGCGCGCGTCGAGCGATCCGTTCACGTGAAGATCGGGAACCTCTGCGCGCAGGGCTCCGAGCAGACGGTCGCGCAGGGCCGCGAGCCGCGGCGACTCGGTCGCCATCTCCGCCTTCGCGATCTCGGCAGCTTTCCCGAAGCCGACGATGCCGGGCACGTTGAGCGTGCCCGATCGCAGCCCCCGCTCGTGGCCGCCGCCGTCCAGCAGCGGCTCGAGCTCGAGTTTCACGTCGCCGCGACGCACGTACAACGCACCGACGCCTTTCGGGCCGTACGTCTTGTGCGCGGTCATCGACGCCAGATCGACAGGCAGTTGGGAGACATCGAAAGGCACCTTGCCGATGGCCTGGACGGCATCGGTGTGGACGAGCACCCCGCGCTCGCGCGCGATCGCGCCGATGGCCGCGATCGGCTGCAGCACGCCGATCTCGTTGTTGGCGGTCATCACCGACACGAGGATCGTCCGGTCGGTAATCGCCTCCCGCAGTGCATCGAGATCGACGAGACCGTCACGGCCGACGCCCAGATATGTGACCGCGAAGCCCTCGTCCTCGAGGTGATGGCAACTGTCGAGGACGGCCTTGTGCTCGGTCGTCAACGTGACGATGTGGTTGCCGCGCGAGCGAGAAGCGTGCGCCACGCCCTTGAGCGCGAGGTTGTTCGACTCGGTGGCGCCGCTCGTGAAGACGATCTCCTTGGCGTTCGCGCCAATAAGCGCGGCCACCTGGCGACGCGCGGCTTCCACGGCATCGTCGGCCTTCCAGCCGAACGGATGCGTCTTGCTGGCGGCGTTGCCGAAATGCTCCGAGAAGTACGGGAGCATCGCCTCCAGCGCGCGCGGGTCAACCGGCGTGCTGGCGTGGTAATCGAGGTAGATGGGGAATTTGAGGGCCACCGCCATCGATATTAGCAGCGGCCGTCGGGGTCGGGATAGATCCCGACCCCGATTCAGTACTTCGGCTGGCTCGGATCGACCTGGTCGACCCAGGCGATCACGCCGCCCTTGAGGTTCTTCGCCGCCTTGAAGCCATGGTCGCGCAGGAACGCGGCCGCGCGTGCGCTGCGAACTCCCGACTTGCACTGGCAGATGATCTCGCGGTTGGCGTCGAGCTCCGTGAACCGCTGCGGCAGATCGCCCAGCGGGATCAGGACCGAGCCGGGGATCCGGTTGATCTCGTACTCGTGCGGCTCGCGAACGTCCAGCACGAACACGTCCTCGCCGCGATCCATCTTCGCCTTCAGCTCGAGAACGGTGATCTCCTTGCTGTCCAATCCGCCCGCGGCAGCCGACGGCGCCTCTTCGGGCTGCACCGCGACACCACAGAACTGCTCGTAGTCGATCAGCGCCTTCACCGTCGGGTGCGTGCCGCACACCGGGCAATCCGGATCCTTCCGCAGCTTCAGCTCGCGGAACTTCATGCGCAGCGCGTCGAACACGAGGAACCGCCCGACCAGCGGCTCGCCGATGCCGAGCAGCAGCTTGAGGGTCTCGTTGGCCTGGATGCAGCCGACGATGCCCGGCAGCACGCCGAGGACGCCGCCCTCGGCGCAGCTCGGGACCAGTCCCGGAGGCGGCGGCTCGGGATAGAGGCAGCGGTAGCACGGGCCTTCCTTCGTGCCGAACACCGACGCCTGGCCCTCGAAGCGGAAGATGCTGCCGTACGCGTTCGGGATGCCGAGCAGCACGCACGCGTCGTTCACCAGGTACCGCGTCGGGAAGTTGTCCGTGCCGTCGACGACGACGTCGTAGCCCTTGAAGATGTCCAGCGCGTTCTTCGACGAGAGCGCCGTGTCGTACGTCTCGACGTTCACGCCCGGGTTCAGCGCGCGCAGGCGATCCTTGGCCGACTGCAGCTTCGGGCGCCCGACGTCGGGCGTGCCGTGCAGAATCTGGCGCTGCAGGTTGCTGTAGTCCACCGTGTCGAAGTCCACGATGCCGATCGTGCCGACGCCGGCCGCCGCGAGGTACATCGTCGCGGGCGATCCGAGGCCGCCGGCGCCGATGCACAGCACGCGCGAGGCCTTCAGCTTCTTCTGCCCCTCCATGCCCACCTCGGGCAGGATGAGATGACGGCTGTAGCGCTGTATTTCCTCGGGGTTCAGCACCGGCGCTTCCTTCACGGCCGCGCCGCTGCCGCCGGCCACGGACGGGATGATGCTCAGCGTGTCGCCCGGCTTCACCGGCGTCGCTTCACGGGACAAGTACCGGATGTCCTCGTCGTTCAGGTAGATGTTGACGAAACTGCGCAGCTTTCCTTCGTCGTTGTAAAGGTGCTTCTTCAGCCCCTCGTGCTCCGACGTCAGCTGCGCGAGCAGCTCGCCTACGGTCGCACCGTTGACTTCGACGACGTCGCGCTTGCCGGTGAAGGGACGCAGGGGCGTAGGGATGTTGATCTTTGTAGGCATGGTCAGAAAGATGATTAAGGACGAGAGACGAGCGACGAAGGACGAAGGTTGAGGGGTTCCTCGTCGAACGCGGAGCGGTCGTCGCGCAGCTTCCACGAGCGCACGTCGCCGGGCGTGCCCGAGGCGACGGAGATGATCACGTACGAGAAGAACGGCAGCGCGTGATCCAGATCGTACTGCGATGGCCTGGCCGGATGATCGGGGTGCGAGTGATAGAACCCCAACAGGTCGGCGTTGGCTGCTGACGCAGCACGCTCGACTTTCATGTAGTCGGCATCGCTCACACGGAAGCGGCGTCGCGGCCCCTCTTCGGTGATGTTCGGCAACGCCACGGTCGAAGCCACCTCGCCGTCGCGCCCGATCAGCGCCCCGCAGCACTCGTGCGGGTAGGTTTCGCGCCCGTGCTGCTGGATGGCCTCCAGCACTCCCGATCCGAGCCGCAGTCCGTCGCTCACGGTCAGTTCACCCCGCTCACGAACGAGCCTTCGGGCGGATCCTCCCAGAACCGCTCGGACAGGTATTTCTCGCCGCCGTCACTGAAGATCATCACGATGAGGCCGTCCTCGATCGTGCTGGCGACCTTCAGGCTGGCCGAGAGCGCCGCGCCGCTCGAGATCCCGACGAGCAGGCCCTCTTCGATCGCGAGACGCCGCGTGAGGATGTAGGAATCCTCGGTGCCGACCCGCAGATCGATGTCGGCCAGCGTCGCGTCGTAAATCGCCGGCACGATCGCCGACTCCATGTGCTTCATGCCTTCGAGGCCGTGCAGCGCCGTCTCCGGCTGCACCGAGACCAGCGTTACCGTCGGCTTGTGCTCGCGCAGGTAGCGGCCGGTACCCATAAACGTGCCGCTGGTGCCAAGCCCGGCCACGAAGTGCGTGATGGCGCCATCGGTCTGCGCCATCAACTCGGGACCGGTCGTGTTGTAGTGCGCCTGCCAGTTGACCGGGTTGGAGTACTGATCCGGGTAGTAGTAGCGCTCGCGATCCAGCTCGTAAATGCGGCGGACCTCCCGGATCGCGCCGTCGCTGCCTTCCATCGGGTCGGTCAGCACCAGTTCAGCGCCGTACGCGCGGAGGATGCGCTTGCGCTCGGGCGTCACGTTCTCGGGCATGCACAGCTTCACGGGATAGCCGCGCGCCGCGCCGATCATGGCGTAGGCGATGCCGGTGTTGCCTGACGTGGCGTCGAGGATGGTGCGTCCGGGAATCAGCAGGCCACGGCGCTCACCGTCGAGCACCATGGCCACGGCCGCGCGGTCCTTGACCGAGCCGCCGGGGTTCTTCCATTCCGCTTTGGCGTAAAGCTGGACGCGGCCGTCAGCGCGCTCGAAGCGGCGCAGACGGATGAGAGGCGTATTGCCGACGAGGTCGAGTACGGACCGCGGCCGGGAAAGGTCCGCGGCCCCGGCGACAGGAGATGTCATCTCTCATATCCGACCTAAAGAGTCCTCAATGCTACCACAGGACTCCGAGCTCCGGCCCCAGGGCGTGGGCTTCGGGCACGGCCGCAGCCTGTAGCCCGCAGCCCGCAGTCTGAGTACAGTCCTTCGATGCCTGCCCAGGAGTATCGGATTCGTCGGGATGCTCGACAGGCAAGCCGGGACGAACTGACGTGGCAGCACAACAGGTTGGCCGATGGCCGCCTGGCCATGGTTGGGCTGGCTGCCCTCCTGGCGTGGCTGACCTTCAGCCGCCACCTCGTGCATCCAGGCTGGCTCGCCATTCCCGTCATCCTGTTCATCGCCCTCGCGGTCCTGCACGACCGGGTGCTGGTGGCCCGAGACTGTGCCCGGCGGGCCATGGCTTTCTACGACCGCGGCCTGGCCCGCATCGAAGACCGATGGGCCGGCATGGGCTCGACAGGCGCCGCCTTCCAGCCGGAGGAACATCCCTACGCCGCGGACCTGGACCTGTTCGGGCGCGGCTCGGTGTTCGAGCTGTTGTCCACGGCGCGCCTGAGCGCCGGAGAGCGGACGCTGGCGAGCTGGCTGCTTGCGCCGGCATCGCCTGCGGATATCGCGGCCCGACAGGCCGCCGTCGAGGAGCTTCGACAGCGACTCGATCTGCGCGAGGAGCTTGCGCTCGTTGGCGAAGAGGTGTCGGGCTGGCTCGATACGTCGAAGCTGGCGGCGTGGGGACAGGCGGCACCGGTGCTCACCGCGACGTGGCCGCGCATCGCCGCCTTCCTGCTCGCGTGCGCGAACATCGTGTCGCTGGTCGGGGCACTGGCCTACGACACGTGGGCTGGGTGGTTCGTGCTGTCGGGCCTGGCGTCGATCGCGTTCACGATGCGCTGGCGCCGGAAGGTGTCGGCGGTGATCGCAGCGTCGAACGCACCGGCGCATCATCTCCACCTCCTCGCCGAAGTGCTCGCCGTCGTCGAGCGCGAGGCCGCCGGTTCGCCGAGGCTTCAGGCAATCCGGTCACGTGTCGACGCAGACGGACGGCCCGCCTCGAAGCGCATTCGCGAGCTGCAGATGCTGGTCAATCTGCTGGAGTCGCGCAGCAACCAGTTCTTCGCGCCCATCTCCGCGCTGCTGCTGTGGGGCACACAGCTCGCGTGGGCGATCGAGACGTGGCGGGCGCGCAACGGTCCGCACCTCGCTCAGTGGGTGGCCGGCGTCGGCGAATTCGAGGCACTGACGTCACTCGCGTCGTACGCGTACGAGCACCCGTCCGATCCCTTCCCGGCCATCGTCGAACGCGGGCCGCTCTTCGACGGCGAAGGCATGGCGCATCCACTGATCGCGTCGGCGCGCGGCGTGGCGAACGACGTGCGGCTGGACGCCGGCACGCGCGTGCTGGTGGTCTCGGGATCGAACATGTCGGGCAAGAGCACGCTGCTCAGAACGGTTGGAGTCGCGGCGGTGCTCGCCCAGGCCGGCGCTCCCGTGCGCGCGCGGCGCCTGTCGATCTCGCCGCTGGCCGTCGGCGCAACGCTGCGCGTGCAGGACTCCCTGCAGGCGGGCAAATCGCGGTTCTTCGCCGAGATCACGCGTCTCAGGGCGATAGTCGACCAGACGTCCGGGCCGCTGCCGGTGCTGTTCCTGCTCGACGAGCTGCTGGCAGGCACCAACTCGCACGATCGCCGCGTCGGGGCGACCTCCGTCGTGCAGGGTCTCGTCGAGCGCGGCGCCATCGGCCTGGTGACAACGCACGATCTGGCGCTGGCCGCACTGACGTCGACGCTTGGGGTCGGGGCGCAGAACGTGCACTTCCGCGACACGTTCGAGGGCGGAGAGATCCACTTCGACTACACGATGCGGCCGGGCGTGGTCCAGACGAGCAACGCGCTCGAGTTGATGCGGGCGATTGGTTTGATCGTCGACTAGTCGCGTGGCCGAGCTAAAGCTCGGCCCTACGAACTCAGCGGATCATTTGGCGGGCATCTGGAACGCCGCGTCCTCGATCGGGACGTTGTACTCGACCGTCAGGACCTTGAGCAGGCCCTGCTGCTGACCGCCGACGAGGGTGCGCATCGATCGCGCGACGAGGACGCCTTCGGGCGTCGGCTGGTAGTCCAGCATCACCGTGTCGACGTCGATCGTCATGCCGCTCTGATCCACGGTGGCGGACCACTGCTTCTCGAGACCGGTGTCCGCATCGACGTAGATGAACATCGAGCGGCCGCCGATCTTCCGCGTCAGCTTCAGCTTCCACGCCTTCGCCCCACCGAGGTCGGCGCTGCCGGCCATCTCGAGCGTGTCGCCCCGGTCCTTGTAGTTGACCAGCGGCCCGTCGAAGCTCGCCTGGTCGCGGATCATGTCCGCCTGCTGGCCGGTCAGTTCGCGCGGTCCGGGACCGAGCATCGGGTTGATGGCCCAGACCTTCGCTCCGTCGAACGCCGAAACCATGCGCTGCCCCTGCATGGTCATCTCCTGGAACAGCAGGTTGGGCCGCTTGGTCATCACCGTGAGGGGCATGTCCATGCCCTGCACGTTGATGGTGCCGGTCATCTTCATCGTCTGGAGGCCGCGCAGCTTGTCCAGGCCGCCGCGCGCCGCGAGGTTCTTCGCCACGATCTCGTCGACCGTGGGAGTCTGGCCCCGGGCGGCCGAGGCGGCGAGCACGACACCCAGCGCCAGCACGCCGATGACGGCACGCATGTTCGTTTTCCTCATGTCAGTACTTTTAAGACGGCCGGTTCGCTGGTCCGGTTCCTGAGGTCAGTCGCCGGGGACAACGTCCAGGCTCGCCCAGAGGTACCAGGAGCCGACCGAGCGGTATGGGCGCCAGCATTCCGCAATCTTCAACATGCGTTCTGCTTTCGGCGCCTTGCGCAGCCCGTACTGGCGCTGCATGGCCTTCACGATTCCGAGGTCGCCGACGGGGAGCACGTCCGAGCGCTGCAGCCGGAACATCAGGAACATCTCGGCCGACCACCGCCCGATGCCCTTCACCTTCGTCATCGTCTCGATGACCTCTTCGTCAGGGAGGTGATCGAGCGCATCGATGGGCACGGTGCCGTCGAGCACTTTCGTGGCAAGGTCCTTGAGGTAGGAGATCTTCCCCCAGCTCAACCCGGCCGCGCGCATCGCATCGGGCGAGGCGGCAAGGATGGCCCTGGGCGTCGGTTTGCCGGACGGAAACAGCTTCAGCACGCGGCCGTAAATCGTCGCCGCTGCCTTGCCGGACAACTGCTGCCAGACGATGGCCTCGATGGTGGCGGTGAACGGGTCTTCGCGCTTCGAGTGGCCGAGGCGGCAGCGGCCCACTTGCTTGATGATGGCCGCCATCACGGGATCGGCCGACGACAGTTGCGCCTCGGCGCGGCGGATGTGATGCGGAGTGAGGACTTTGTGCTTCATCGCTATTGAATCGCAACCGTGAGCGCCACATTGGCGACGATCTCGATCTGGCCCGCCTCGACCGGCGTGGGCGCCTGCGCGGGTGCGGCCATCGCCGTGGCCCGCATCATCGGGATCGGGACGCCGCGGCGCTCGCCCTGCTCTTCGATCCGAAGGACCGACCCGAGGCGAAGTCCGGCGCCGGCAGCCGCCGCCTCGGCGCGTCCTTTCGCGTCGGCGACGGCCAGTCTCAGTGCCTCGCGCTCCGCGGCGGCGCGGTCCTTCAGATCGAACCTGACGTCGCCGATGCCGGTCGCGCCAGACGCGACGGCGGCGTCCATCAGCTTGCCGAGCCCGTCGAGATCGTCCACGCGCACTTCGATGCTGTTGGTGACGACGTAGCCTCGGGAGACGCGCTTGCCGTTGACCCAGTCGACGTCCTCGCGCAGGTTGACGCCCAGCGTGCGGATCGCGTCGGCGAGTATGCCGGCCTTCTTCACCGCCTGCTGCACGCCGGTCATCGCCTGCGCGTTTTTCTGCTGTGCCTCCTCGGGCTTCGGCGCGCGCGCCTCGGTGGACAGTTGGAGAAACGCGCGGTCCGGCGCGCGTTCAACCGTCGCCGTGCCGTTGACGACGATCACGGATGGACCGGCTGGCGGTGGCGTCTGCGCAGCGGCGGAGCTGGCAGCAAGCAACGCGACGGCAAGCGCCGGGATCGATCGATTCATGGCGACCCTCTTCAAGAACTCTGGAGACTGGCCAGTATCTCACAAGGCGGACGCGTGGCAGGACTTCAGTCCTGACGGATGTGGAGCAGGACTTCAGTCCTGCTCGCCAGCAGGTAGAATCGGCTGTGCCATCGCGTGCCACTCCTCCTGCGCCGGGTCCGCTCGCCGGCGTGACGGTGCTGGACCTGACGCGCGTGCTGTCGGGCCCGTACTGCACGATGCTGCTCGCCGACATGGGCGCGCGGGTCATCAAGATCGAGCATCCGGCCCGCGGCGACGACACGCGCGCGTGGGGACCGCCTTTCATCAGCGGCGAGAGCACGTACTTCCTGAGCATCAACCGGAACAAGGAGAGCGTGGCGCTGGACTTCAAGCGTCCCGAGGGACGCCGCGCGCTCGACGCACTCATCGCGCGCGCCGATGTCGTCGCGGAGAACTTCCGGCCCGGCGTGCTCGCGCGGCTGGGGCTCGACTACGGCACGCTGGCAGCCGCGCATCCGCGGCTGATCTACGCGTCGCTCTCGGGGTACGGCCAGAATGGACCGCGCGCGGCGGAGCCTGGCTACGATGCGGTGCTCCAGGGCGAGGGCGGGCTCATGAGCATCACCGGCGCCGCCGACGGGCCGCCGTACCGGCTCGGCGTCGCCGTCGTGGACATCGTCACGGGGATGTTCGCCGCCCAGGGGATCCTGCTGGCGCTGCTCGCGCGGCACACGACGGGCAAGGGGCAGCACGTGGACGTGTCGATGCTCGACTCGGTCGCGGCGCTTCTCACCTACCAGGCCGGGATCGTGTTCGCCGAGGGGCAATCGCCGGGCCGCATGGGCAATCGCCATCCGTCGATCGCGCCGTACGACACGTTCGACACGTCCGACGGCCCGCTGGTGCTCGCCGTCGGGAACGACGAGCAATGGCGTCGGTTGTGCGAGGTTCTTGGACTGCAGGCCCTCGTCTCCGATTCGCGGTTCGCCACCAACGGGGCTCGCGTCGAGCACTACGACACGCTCGAGTCGCTGCTGGCGCCGGTGCTGGCGCAACGCACGCGCGCGGAGTGGACGGCGGTGCTCGTCGGCGCCGGCGTCCCATGCGGTCCGGTGCGATCGGTTGCAGAAGCGCTCGCCGATCCGCAGCTGCAGGCGCGTGAGATGCTGGTGCGCGCGATGCACGCGACCGCCAGCGACCTGACGCTGCTCGGCGTGCCGATCAAGCTGTCGAACACGCCAGGCTCTGTTCGAACCGCTCCGCCGACCCTTGGTCAGCATACCGAAGCGGTGCTGGCAGAGCTCGGGCTGAACCTGGGCGAGGGGGGCTAGCAGGGGCGAGCAGGCCGAGCGCGTCGCGGGACCGAACGTCAGCAGTGGTAGGGCCGAACATCATCTAGTCGTAGGGCCGGGCTTTAGCTCGGCCGATCTGGTCAGGAAACAAACATGGAAGTTTCTGAAGTACGTAAACGCATCCTCGACACCCTCGCGCGCGCGAAGAGCGAGGCGGCCGCGCGCCGCGCCCGCAACGCGGAGGTCGCAACGGCCTACGAGCGCTTCCTCGAGACCGTTGCGGCGCCGCTCGTGCACCAGGTCGCGTCGATCCTCAAGGTCGAGAAATTCCTGTTCGCCGTCCACACGCCTGCGGGCGCCGTACGGCTGGTGTCGGAGCGATCGCCTGAAGACTTCCTGGAGATTCGCCTCGACACCAGCGGTCAGTCACCGCAGGTCGTCGTGCACGTCGAGCGCGTACGCGGACGCGAGACGACAGTCGAGGAGCGGCCGATCAGGCCGGGCGTGCTGACCGAGCACCTCACCGGGCAGGACGTGCTCGACGAGGTGGCGGAGGCGCTAAGCGTACTGATCGAGAGATAGGGGACGAAGGACGAAGGACGAGGGACGAAGGCTACGCGCGGCGCTCGACGAACGAGATGTCGATGCCTTCGCGCTTGAGCAGCTTCAGCAGCGCCGGGCGATCGCTGGCGCGGCGCCAGGCTTCCTTCACA
>Ga0207701_10000835_pt1 | contig 32711 bp, 28 predicted proteins | sample KBSSwiSSwithPhiX_FD_184294 | JGI IMG/M metagenome (GOLD analysis project Ga0207701, IMG submission 184294) | Switchgrass rhizosphere bulk soil microbial communities from Kellogg Biological Station, Michigan, USA, with PhiX - S5 (SPAdes) (version 2) | ecosystem: Environmental > Terrestrial >... | reverse complement strand
GAAATTTGCGCGATAAGACGTTCATGGAGAGCTGGCGGTCATATCATGCGGGCGAGCTTCGGGAATCAATCCGCAAGAAGGAATGCTACTGCACCAACGAGATCTTCATGTGGCCGAGCATCGTCTACCAACCGGCTTCTCTGGGCCGCGCGATGATCGGAGCGAAGGTGTGGGAGCGGGCCGCTCCGCTGCGGCCGGACGAGCGGGCCGACTATGCCGACGCCGCGCGTCCGCTGCAGCCGACGGCGCCCGAAGGCAAGACCGCCTAGCGGGCCGGCGCCGTCGCGGGCAGTTGCGTGCGCCCTGCGCCTTGATCAAGACCTGAGCAAATGCGCCTTCTCCAGCTCTGTACCCAATTCGAGGGCGGCGGCATTTCCCGCCACGTCATCGACCTCAGCTCCGCGCTGAGGGCGCAGGGTCATTATGTTGCGATTGCAGGCACTCGCGGGAAATGGATGAGCGAGGAGATCGATCGCGATTTCTTCTACATCGATTTGCACAACGTGGCGGAGGGGGGAGGATCGATCCCGAGGCGGCTACTCGCGGCCGTACGGGGTGGATTGGCGCTGCGGCGAGTGCTGAAGGCGCAGCGGATAGAGATGATCCATGCGCACGAAAGCGCCCCGGCGCTCGTGGCGCGGATCGCAGCCATGGGCACGGGCATTCCGGTCTATGTGACTTTCCACGGCGCCGAGCCCGAGCGCATCGCCCAGTTCGGGCAGATCGCGCGCTTTTCGGCCGACCGGGTGCTCACGCCCAGTCATAACAGCGCGCGCGACCTGCGCGAGATCGGAAGGGTTCCGCCGGACCGGCTGCAGGTGATGGGGCTCGGCGTCGAGCGAAAGCCCGACTCCGATGCCGCGCGCGTCGCCGCGATCCGCGCGGATCTGCTTGGCGACAGTGGCCGCGTGCTGATTGTCACCATCGCGCGGCTGGAGCGCCAGAAGGGGATCGATCTGCTGGTCGAGGCGGCGCGGCGCACGATCGCGCAAGACCCGTCGTTGCGCTTCGTAGTGGTCGGGGACGGGCCGCAGTGCGATGAGGCGCGCGCATGGGCGGCGGAGGCGAGCATTGCGGACAAGCTGACCTTCGCAGGCCATAGCGACGAGGCTCAGGCCTATCTCGCCGCCTCGGACATCTTTTTTCTGCCCTCGCGCTGGGAGTCACTGCCGATCTCGATCGTCGAGGCCTTCCAGCGTGGGCTGCCCGTGGTGGCGACCGACACGGCGGGTGTTGAAGAGCTGGTCGATGAGACCGTCGGCCGGTTGGTCCCGGTCGGCGACGTCGATGCGATGGTCGCGGCGCTGGCCGAGCTCGCCGGCGACGCCGCGCTGCGCGCGCGGCTCGCGGATGCTGCGTTGCGCCGGAGCCGCCATGACCGCTTCTCGCCGGCCCATGTCCATGCGAGTTTCGAGCAACTCTACCGCGAGGCGCTGAGCACGAAAACCACGGCATGAACGCACATGCGAGACGATTGGGGCCGCTCGACATCCGCCCGGAGGACTTCGATTGGGCCCGGTTCGGGCGGATGGCGAAGGGTCGGCCCTGGCAGGGCCGGACCGTGGTCATCACCGGCGGAACGGGATTCATTGGAGCACGCTTGGCGCGCAAGCTCGCTCACTACGGCGCTTCGGTCACGATCCCGACCCGTGACAAGAGCCGCGGCGGCGCCTTGATCGATCCCAACATCCAGCTTCTCGCGTGGGATCCGGCCGATCGGGCGTCCGTTGCAGTCGCCTTCGCGGGGACCGACACTTTGTTCAACCTCGCCTACGACGTCCGCCGTTCAGGCGAGGCGAATATGGTGCTTTATCGCGCCATCGCCGATGCCGCAGCCAAGGCGGGCGTGCGCCGGTTCATCCACGCCAGCTCGATCGCCGTCTATGACGGCTGGCTGACCGCGGAGCTCGACGAGAATTCGCCGAGCGACGGGCCGGGCAGCGCTTACAAGGTGGCCAAGCGCGCGATGGAGCGCGATCTCGAGGCGCGGGTCGGCAGAGGTGACTTCGACGCCGCGATCATCCAGCCGGTCAATGTGTACGGGCCATTCTCGGCGATGTGGACCGACGCATTCGTCGAGCGAATCCGCGTGGGCGGCCTGGCGCTGCCCCGCGGGTTCGACGGCCTCAACAACGGCGTTTACGTCGACGATCTGGTCGATGCCTTCATAGCCGCGGGTGACCTTTCCCACGGCCGCGCGCGGCGATTCATCGTCGCGGGACCGGCGCCGATCCCGTGGACCGAAATGTTCGCCGCCTATTCGCGAGGCTGCGGCCGAACGGTCGAGCTCGAGGATTGGCAACCCGCTTCGAAGGCGCCGGAGCGTGCGCTGGGCCTCGCGCATGCTCTGAAGCGCGGGCTCAGCGGACTCGCGATGCAGGCGAGCGCGCGTCTCGCGAGCCGCATCGGAGCGTCACGAGTGAAAGCACTGCGTTCGCGGCTCAGTGCTTTCAGGGGAAGACGAAGCGGACCGTACCGGCCGGTGCAGGAGGATCCCCGCTTCTACATGTCGCTTTCGGTCGTTCATGCCGAACGCGCCGCCTCAGAGCTGTGTCCGCCCGTCGTCGACGCCGCTGAAGGACTGACGCGGACCAAGGCCTACATCGCATGGCGATTTGGTGTGAAGAACTAGCCTACTCGCCTACTCGGCGTTGGTTGCGATGCGATGGGCGTTGGCCATCACCGAGAAGGTGATGGTCGATGCAGGAATGGTTGGAAAAACCGAGGCGTCTATCAGGTGGACGCGACGAAACCCTGCTGGGCGGCCTAGGACGTCGGTCTCACCATGCTTCGGGTTCTCGCGCATTGGAAAAGTGCCGCCGCAGTGGAAGCTGCTGCCGAGCGGATTCAACCGCGCCAGCGGCGTCAGTGCAATCATCCCGGCGAGCCGCGCCGCTTTGGCCAGACGCTCAGTCACCCTTCCTTGGACGGCCGCGGTTCGATCGTTGGGCTGAGCCCTGAAGGCGAGGCGTTCCTGTCCGGCGGGGCCGTCGATCCGGATGCCGATGCTTGGCGAGGAATCCGAGTGCAGGAAGGTTTGCGCCACGATCAGCCGTCGGCTCAGCAGCTCGATCAGCGGCTTGGCGGCGTGGACGAACGGCCCAAAACGACGGCCTATGTCCTGCGCAAAACCGTCGTTGTAGGTGTAGAGTTGGGCGTGAACGAGGTGCGGATCGACTCGTGCGTCCAACAGCTCCCAGTAGAGCTGCACCAAGCTGTGGCGAGGCTCCGCCGCCGGGTCGCCGGCTGACCAGCCATGCAGCATCGGCAGAAAGAAATGCGCGCTGTCCAGGATACTGAGCCATTGGCCGCCCAGGCCAAGGGAGCGAGCGGCGAGCAGTGCAGTCGGCAGCACGCCGCAGCCGACGAACAGCCGGTCCCCGCGGACCACCTCGCCGTCGGCGTGGACGGCGACGCCCGTTCGGTCTTCCTCGAACTGGCGCGCATAGACGCCGGGCCGATAGACGAGACCGCCTGTCGCGGCCAACGCATCGACCGCCTGGTCCGCACTGAAGATCAGCCGATAGGGACAGCCATGAAGGCACATGGCGCACTGCCGGCAACCATCCGCCACTGCCTTGGACGCCGTGCCGAAATGAAGGCCCAAGGATCGCAACGCCTCCCGCCTCATCGAAAGGCGCGTTAGCAGGCGAGTCGCCTGCGTGCTCGACGGCAAGGGGGAATCGAGGGGCGGGGCATAGGCGGGGAAGATCGCCGCAAGATCGTCCCGCCGCCCCGAGATCTGCAGCATCGGCGCAACGGCGTCGTAATGCGGTGATAGGTCGGCGGCGCGGATCGGCCAGGCATCGATGTCCTCGTCGCGATACGGAAGCACGGCGGAGCCCCAGCCATTGCTGAGACCTCCTTTTGCGAAGGAGGGCCGCAGCGCATGGACGTCCGAGCGATCGGTCCAGAACGGCTCGCAGTCCGGCACGCTGAAAAGGAAGTCCGAGCCGAAGGGATGGATGCCACCGCTTTCCTTGGATGGCGGCGCTGCACGGATGGCCGCGCGGTCCTCGTCAGTCCACTCGTGCGGTTCCCGCGAACCCATGCGCGCGCGCAATGCCGCCGGCCCAGGCTCGATCGTGCGGCCGGCGTCCAGCATCACCACCTCGCGGCCACGCGCAATTAGCGCAGCGGCCGCTGCCACTCCGCTAGGTCCGGAACCCAATACGATATCTCGCGGCATCGATGCTCCCGAGGAAAGTCCTAGCTGGCGTTAAACCCAAGTGATAAAAGTCGAATTATACAGCTATGGGGGCTGAAGGGGGGTTCGGAAAGGTGTCTCGCGTCCCAAGTCTAATCGTGATCGGGGCTGCCCGTGCGGGCACGACGGCACTGTACGAACATTTGCGCCAGCATCCGCAGAGCTTCCTCACTTTCAGCAACAAAGCCTGGTGTTAGCTTGCGGCAAGGAGCCATTCTGGTCCGGTCTTCAGAACAGGTAGGGAGCTTCTCGTGGCGTTGAAGATCGCCATGCTGACGACATTTTATCCGCCGTACAATTTCGGCGGAGACGGGACCGGTGTCCATCGGCTCTCGATGGGACTGGCGGATCGCGGCCATGAAGTCACGGTCGTTCACGACCGGGATGCGTATATCGCCATCGCCGGGGGCGAACCCGCGCCGGTCGTGGGCGATCCGCGCATCGAGGTGATCGGCCTCAAATCGCCCCTCGGCAAGCTGTCGATGCTACTTGCTCACCAACTCGGACGCCCCGTCGCGCATGCGCGGCAACTCTCCGATCTTCTGGACGGCGGTGGCTTTGACGTCATCTGGTTCCACAATATCTCGCTGGTCGGCGGTCCCGGCCTGCTGCGTTACGGCAAGGCGCTCAAGCTCTACGAAGCCCATGAGCATTGGCTGGTCTGCGAAACCCATGTGCTGTGGCAGGACAACGAACGCATCTGCGAGACCCGCCACTGCCTCTCCTGCACGGTCAGGCATAAGCGCCCGCCGCAGCCCTGGCGCCGGACCGGAATGCTCGCGCGCGAGGCCCGGCACGTCGATGCCTTCATCGCCAAGAGTGAGTTCAGCCGGGACAAGCACCATGCCCTTGGCTTCCTGCGCGAGATGGAAGTCATCCCCTATTTCCTGCCCGACATCGCGCCGCAGGCCGCAACTGCGCCGCCGCACCCGCGGCCCTATTTCCTGTTCGTCGGCAGGCTGGAGAAGATTAAGGGCGTGCAGGACATCATCCCGGCGTTTGCCGGCGAGGAGGGGCCCGACCTCCTTATCGCCGGTACTGGCGAATATGAGCGAACACTGACGGAGCAGGCGCAGGGTCATCCACGCGTGAAGTTCCTTGGTCGGCTCGCACCGGAGGAGCTGCCCGCTTTTTATCAGCATGCCAGGGCACTGATCGTTCCATCGCTCTGCTACGAGACCTTCGGCATCATCATCATCGAGGCGTTCCGGATGGGAACGCCGGTCCTAGCCCGCCGGCTGGGGCCGTTCCCCGAAATCATCGCCCGAGGCGGCGGCCTATTGTTCGACGACGCGGATGAGCTGATGGCGGCAATCTGCAGTGTCCAGACGGACAGCAACTATCGAGAGGCGCTCTCCCGAGAGGCCCGGCAAGCATATGAGAGACATTGGAGCGACCGAGTTGTCCTAGATCAGTACACCGACCTGATCAGCAGGGTTGCGAGAGACAAAGGCATGAAGCACGTTTCGGCAGCATTGGAGTGCAGCAGATGAGGATTTTGGTCACTGGTGGTGCGGGCTTTATCGGGTCTCATGTCACCGAGCGGCTGTTGTCGCAAAGACACGGCGTCGTCGTACTGGACAATCTTTCTACTGGTAGGCTCTCCAATCTCGACTCAGTGAAGGATCACAGGAACCTCGAGATCGTCGTTGGCTCCGTTCGGGATACGGCTCTGGTGCAGGAACTGGTCGAGCGCTGTGACGCGGTGATCCACCTGGCGGCGGCCGTTGGTGTCAAGACAATCCTCGAGAAGCCGAGCCTCTCCATTCACACCAATGTGAGCGGCACCGAGAATGTGCTTCACGCCGCGGCGGTCGGCAAGAAGCTGGTGATCATCGCCTCGACTTCGGAAGTCTATGGAAAGACGACCAAGACACCGTTCAGCGAGACTGACGACGTGCTGCTCGGCTCGACCGCCAACTTGCGCTGGTCCTATGCCGTTGCAAAGATGCTCGATGAGTGCCTTGCCCTCTCCTATTCCTATGAGAAGCGGCTCAACGTCATCGTTGTCCGCCTGTTCAACACCACTGGACCGCGCCAGACCGGCCATTACGGCATGGTTCTGCCCAATTTCGTGAGCCAGGCGCTGAGCGGCGACCCGATCACCGTCTACGGCGCCGGCGACCAGTCGCGCTGCTTCGCCCATGTGTTCGACGTGGTGGAGGCACTCACTCGGCTGCTCAACTCGCCCGATGCAATTGGCGAAGTGTTCAACATCGGCAATGACGAGGAAGTGACGATCCAGGGCCTGGCCGAGCGGATCAAGCAAAGGTCCGGATCAAGGTCGGAGATCGTCAAGAAGCCCTATGGAGAGGTCTATGGCTTCGGCTTCGAGGACATGCAGCGGCGCGTTCCCGACGTCTCCAAGCTGGAGCGCGTCATCGGATTCCGGCCGCGCACTTCGCTGGACCAGATCATCGACGACGTAATTGCCGAACAGCGCGCTGCAATGGGGCTTGCAGCAGTCCCGAGCGCAGACATCGAAGACGCAGCCTGAGACCCGACGAGTGGCCGACCGCGGTGGCCAAAGTCCAGCGAAGGAGCCCGCGCGCCCCGGCGCGATAGAGAGGATTCTTTTCTCGCGGGTCGAACTCTGGGTCATCGCTGTCCTGCTGCTTCTTGGCGGCCTGCTGGCAATCGGCTTCGGCGCGGCCGTGCTCGATGCCGAGCGAGGAGACTTCCGGTTTGGTCCCGTTTCGCGAGCGGCGCTGGCGGTGGCCGAAATACCGCGTACGGCCAAGCAGCTACTGACCCGGGATGCGGACCTGCTCGTCAGCAACAGCTATCGCGATCGCGGCAAGCCGACTGGCTGGAGCTTTCCGTCCGATCGGATGACGGGTCCCGACGGCTACATCCTGCTTAGCCGCTATGACGGCACAGAGATGCGTAACAAGGTCGAACTGGTGTCACTTCCCTCCATGCGAACTGTCCATAGTTGGACTCCGGTCGCATCCGACCTGCTGAAAGACGTGACGCATATTTCCCGCTTTGCCGAGTACACCAACTGGGACAACTCGCGATTCCGCGAAATCCATCCATGGATCGAGGAAAATGGTGATCTGATCATCAAAGACATGGATTCCCCACTCCTCCGGATCGACCCTTGCGGCAGGCGTCTCTGGATACTCCAGGATGCCGCTTATCATCATTCAACGGAAGCCGATGCCGAGGGTAATCTGTGGGTTCCGTCCGTAGCCGAACGACCAACCCTTGCGAAAGTCGATGATCGGTTCCGGGAAGAAATGATAAGCAAGGTCAGTCCCTCCGGAAGGGTGCTCTTCAGACGTTCCGTTGCTCAAATCCTGATTCGCCACGGGTACGCCAACTGGCTGTTCACCATTCCCGACGACGATCCGATTCATCTCAACGACATTGAGCCGGTGCTCGCCGACGGCCCCTATTGGAAGAAAGGCGATTTGTTCCTCAGCATGCGTAATGTTTCTGCAGTCATGCTGTATCGCCCCAGCACGGATTCAATCGTGTGGATCAAGCGGGGTCCATGGATAGCGCAACATGACGTCGATGTCCTCGACGATCATCGGATCGGCATCTACAATAATGCTGTAGAGGAGCGCTCCCGCGCGAACCCCTATTTTTCCGGCCCCTCACAAGTCGAGGTCTATGACTTCGCTACCGGCAAGATCAGCCTGCCCCTCAAAGACATTATGACGCGCAACGAATTCCGGACGTGGGTCGAAGGACTTTTCACCCAACTGCCTGACGGATCTACGCTGATCGAGGATCCAACCGAAGCGCGATTAGTCATCTTCAGGCAAGACGGAACGGCCGCGGCGCAATACGTCAACCGCGCCAAGGACGGGGGACTGTATCACCTTGGCTGGAGCCGCTATATTGACAAGCCGAAGGGCGACCTGATCCTGCGCAATTTGCGAAAGGTGAAGTGCGATGCATGACTATCGTTGGTGGCGAGGCACCGCCCTGTTCCTACTGGTTTCGCTGCTCGCTCCCGCCCCCGCATGGGCCTATATCGGGCCGGGCCTCGGCGCGGGCGCGGTCGCCACGGTTCTGGCCGTTCTGGGGTCGATCCTGCTCGGGATCTTCTCAGTGATCTATTATCCGATCAAGCGGCTGTTGAAAAAGCTCAGGAACGCAGGCCGGCCGGGCAGGCACGTCGGCCCCGCCGAGTGATCGCCGAGCTGGCGCTTCTTGTCGCCGGCGCAGCCATAGCGAGTGAAATTCTTTTGCGGCTGCCTCTGAAGCAGCAGGTGAGCGTCGTCGTGGGGACGGCGCGGCGCTCCGCCGCAACACTGCGCAGCAAGCGGGTTTCCGACCATTGGAAGGAGGTCGTGCTGCCGGTCTACTCGGTGCGCATGGCGGGGCGATCGCTGCTCTTCTTCCTGCTGCTGTGCCTGGTTGTGCTGCCGGTGATGCTGATTGGCCTGTTGGCGCCTGGCGGGATGGCAAACTGGCTGGAATTGCTGATGCGGCCATTCGCGATCCTGGTCCTGTGCATTTGCTCGATCCTCTATATCGTCGTGCGCACGGGACTGGCGCGTGGCTGAGTACTCGCGGCTCGACAAATTGCTGCACCATCTGGCACTTGGGTCGACAGCGCGGGCGGAGATGTTCCACGACATCGAGCGCGGCGCCTTCCTCAAGTCCGCGCCGGCCGACGATGGCCGCCATGTTTTCGTTACCGGCCTTGCCCGCGCCGGCACCACCATCCTGATGCGCGAGATCCATTCCTCTGGCGCCTTCGGGTCGCTGACCTACGCAGACATGCCGTTCGTGCTCGCGCCCAATCTCTGGCAGCGGCTGTCAGCTCGTGGACGCAGGGCTGGACCACGGAGCGAGCGCGCGCATGGCGACGGAATCGAGGTCGATTTCAGCAGCCCCGAAGCGCTCGATGAGGTCTACTGGCGCGTTTTTTCGGGCGGCGAGTATATTCTCCCCGACCGGCTGGTGCCCCATGCCCCCGGCGACGAGCAGATCGCGGGCTATCGCGATTTCATCCGCCTCATCCTGCGCCGAACGGGCAAGGCCCGCTACCTGAGCAAGAACAACAATCATCTGCTTCGCCTGGACTCGCTCGCGAGCGCATTCCCCGGCTCGGTAATCCTCATCCCCGTCCGCGATCCGCTCGCTCATGCCCGCAGCCTGCTCAACCAGCACCGGCGTTTCCTCTGCAGCGACGCGTTCACACGCGCCTACATGGGTTGGCTCGGCCATCACGAATTCGGCGCCACTCACCGTCCCCTAGCTTGGGACCGTACAATCGTCAGCGGTGATCCGCAGACGATGGATTTCTGGCTGACGCAGTGGATCGCCGCCCATCGGCAAATCGATGCCCTCGATCGAAAACATGAGAATGTCCAGCTCATCCCCTATCAGGCGCTTATCAGGGATGCCGGTATCTGGCCGGCAGTGGCGCACCGGCTCGGGATCGAACCCGGGCCGCTCAAGGAGATACGCTTCAGCGCAAGTGCGGATTCGCTCGGCAAGGACGCACAGAGCATTGCCGCCGACGAGGCGACCGAATTGTACTGGCAACTCGAGCAGCGCGCGCGCGAATCCCTGGGCGGGGCCTGACTCTACCGCTCAGCGCGGCTCGATGACGACCACGGCAGGCTCGCGGACCGTCACGCGCAAGTCGCCATTGACCGCGGGCACCGCCGCGACCCGCTCGGTTTCTGCGGATTCCGTTAGAGTCCTGACGACGTAATTGCTTGCCGGGAGGCCCCGAACGACGACGTCTGTCGCGGCGGTCGCCCGCAGTGCCGTGACGATGCCGTCCTGGGGACGCTTGAACGCCAGGGCCTTCAGCGCACCCGAGCTCGACGTCGCTCCGATGCGAACCGCGCCGGGGCGGACAGCACGGAATACCGCCCCATTGTACCGCACATCCTTTCTCAAGGTCATGTCACCGTTGCGGGCGTCGACAACAAGATCCCCAATGACTTGGTTCTGGAATGCCGCCGCGCCCGCCTCGAGGTCCTCGAAAAGCACGTCGGGGCCCGCTCGCCCGAACCAGAGTTCCAGCATCGAGATCGGTATATGATATTTCGCGGATCGCTCGGTGAGCCTGGCCAGTGCCTCTCGGTTGACCCCCCTATAGCGGTGGTAGGAGATCTCCGTCAGGTGCGACACCGCACCATCGACCTTGGCCATGTCGTCGAAATAGTATGACGCCGTCGTCATGCTCGTCGTTGACGGTGCTACGAACCCGACGCTGAGGCCGTTCTCCGAAAAGCGCCGCGAGGTTGCCAGGATCGTCTTTCCGATACGCTGTCCGCTCCAGCGTTCGGCGAGATCTGGTTCAAGGATCACCTCCCAGCTATCCGGCACCAGCCCATATTTGTCGCGTAGATGAAGCATCGTCGCGAGCGCGAACTCGGCATACTCCTCCGGATTCTCATGCAGGCTCGGGCGGCCTTTTAGAAATGCAACGTAGCAGACATTGACGAGCAGCTTCTCCCCTCGCGCGGCGAGGAGCTTGCGCATCGGCAGCACCGCCATTTCGACGTCGTAATCCATTTCCGTGAAGTCGAACCCGGCCCGATTGATCAACCGGGGATCAGCGTTGTCGTTGCTGACGAGATAGCGGCGCTCGCGCCAACTTTTTTTGTGACCCCCTCTCGCAAATCGTTCGAAGCCGCCCGGCGGCCCCTCGACCCCACTGCGAACCTCAAGTCGTACCCGCGTTATGCCAGCCTTCTCGACGGCGGTCCGTTGAAGTGCCTGCAAATTTTGCGGTGATATCTTACCGACGAATTCGTTGAGGTTGTTAGTTGCCTCCCAGCCAGTGACGATTTGGAAACGACGCGACGGATCGACGATCACGACGGCCTCGCCATTCTCGATGGTGCCTTTGGCGGAGCACGCGCAGAGAAGCGCCGAGAACAGCAATGCCGTCATTCTAACCGTAATGGCGCGGTCGGAACTTCTCATTTCCTAACCTTATCGTTGATTGTTGGCGATCGTTTGTCCCGTGTGCGCACATGGGATTGTTGGGGTTGCCAGGCACATTAACATAGAGCAGAATCGCCCGAAACGCGGTTGCGTAAAATTGCAGAAGCCGAAGTAGGGCGGTGCCGGGGGGATGACAGTCGGCGGCCTTGAGACATGGTTCGCAGTGACGCTTGCCGCCGCCGGCGCCCTGGCGCTTGCAGCTATCGCGAGCCGCCGCCTTTTCTGGTTGGTCGCGGCCGTCTTTTTGGCAGGAACGTCTGCGCAATTGGGGCTCACCGATCCGCGCTGGTTCGGTTCGTTGCAGCTGCGGCCCGAGGGCTTCGCGCCGCTGTTCTTTGCGATAGTCACCCTGCAAGGCGCGGTCGTCGCCGCGGTCTTGCTCACTGGCGGGCGCCTCGCGTCACTATGGACAAGCGCTCGCGCGATCGGACTGGCCCGTCTCGGGCTTCTGTTTCTGCTGCTGCTCGGCTCGTCGGCCGCCCTGATGGGATTCGTTCAGTATCAAAGATATGAGCGGTTCGCGGTGGAGGTCTTGGCGCAAGGCGGCTTCCTGGCGCTTAACGGCGCGACTCTCGCGGCTCTGGCAATGCTCGTGCCGGATGGCTGGCTGGCATCCGTTGGTGGACGCGTCGACCGCATCCTATCGAGTTCCGGCAAGCGGCTGCCGTGGCTGGCTGCACTTTGGGTGTTCGTCGCATGCCTCTTGATAAACTTAATAGTGTGGGATCGCCTGCCTAGGGGTGACGAGGTGCACTATCTGTACCAGGCGAAGACCTTTGCGCTTGGCACCATCTACGCCGTGGCCCCCGGCGGGGCGATGGATGAGGCGCTCCATGTTGACCTAATTAGCGTCGTCAATGGCAAATGGTTTTCGATTTTCCCGCCTGGCTGGCCCGCGGCGCTAGCCATCGGTGCGGCCTTCGGCGTGCCTTTCCTCGTCAATCCCATCCTCTCTGCCTTGACCGTCCCGATCGGCCACGCGTTCCTTTCCAGGTGGGCGTCGCAACGCCTCGCCGCGCTTACGACGCTGCTGCTGGTGATCTCACCTTGGTACCTGGCGATGGGCGCTTCCATGATAAGCCACCCTCTCACCCTCCTGCTGGTCGTTTCCGCTTGGCTACTCATGCTTACAGAGGGCCCGCGCCGGGCGTTTGCTTGGTTCGCGGCCGGGTGCCTCCTCGGCTGGCTATTCCTAACACGGCCGCTTGACGGGGTCATAATCGGTGCTGTCACTGGGCTCTGGGCAATGACGCGCATCGACATGAAATCGGCGTCTGGTTGGACCGCGATAACTGCCTATTGCATCGGCTGCGTGCTGATTGGCTCGACGATCTTCCCGTACAATTCTGTCTTGACTGGCAGCCCGTTCCAGACACCATTGAATCAGTACTACGACCTGGCCTGGCACCCCGGGGCCAACCGGCTCGGATTTGGCGCCGATGTCGGTTCCCTAGACCATTGGGGCGGCGTCGACGTCTGGCTCGGGCACAGCCCACTAGAAGCGCTCGTGCAGGCGCAATTCAATCTCAAGGCCCTCAACGTCGAACTGCTCGGCTGGTCGATCGGCTCGCTCGTGCTGGTGTACGTGCATCTGCTGTGGGGCCGCCTCAGCCGCTTGGACTGGTGCATGCTGGCGGTCGCCGGAGCAACCATCGCCGCCTACGCATTCTACTGGTTCAACGGCGGCTTCTTCATCGGCCCCCGTTATTGGTACATGGTCTTGTTTCCGGCCATTTTCTTGTCCGCGCGCGGCCTACAGACCGCCTCCGAAGTGGTCGGTCGCACTGACATTTCTCACGGGGAGGAGAAAGGCATCTTCCTCGTTTTGCTACTCTCCGCTGTCGCGCTCACCTCGTTTTTGCCATGGCGGGCTACTGGGCGATATTCGCTAGTCCGGGGTGCTCACAGCAATTATCGCGATCTTGAAGCGACCGGTCGCCTCGATAATGCGCTAATATTCGTAAGGAGCGACAAGAGCCCTGAGTTTGACAACGCTTTCACGTTGAACTCGCCCGACCTTACTGGTCCGATTTTCCTGCGGGACCGGGGTGCCGAAGCAAACGCTCAAATCATTGCACGCTATCCCAGTAGGCACGTCTACATGGCGTCGGCAGCAGACCTACGCGCGGGCAGGGGAGCAATTCGGGTGCGCTGATGACGATCAGAGTGGAACCAGAGCCCAGCTCGCGGCCGCTGGTCGTCGACCTCGACGGCACCCTCATCCCCGTCGATCTCCTGGTCGAGCAGTTCGCGGCCGTGGCCGGCAGGGATTGGCGTTCAGCGCTCGCCGCGTTGGGCCAACTACACCGCGGCAAGTCCGCCCTGAAGGCGGCGATTGCCGAGTGCAATGAGCCGCGACCGGCCCTGCTCCCGTACGACCCTGCGGTGATCGCGCTGGTGCGCAAGGCACGCGAAGCTGGCCGGCCAGTCTACCTTGCAACGGCCAGTCACCAGCTGCAGGCCCAAGCCATCGCCGACCATCTCGCATTGTTCGACGGGGTCTTTGCAACGACCGCCGAAGTCAATCTTGCCGGCCAGGCGAAGGCCAAGCTGCTGGTCGATCGGTTCGGCGAAGGCGGGTTCGATTACGTTGGCAATCATTCCCATGACTTGAGCGTCTGGAAACATGCGAACGCCGGCTATGCAGTTCGCCCGCCAGCCCGCGTTCGTCGGGGACTGCAACGGCTAGGCGTTCCGTTCGAAATCTTGGAATGCCGAAAGAGCGGCGTGGGGGATTGGCTCCGCGCATTGCGCGTCCACCAGTACGCCAAGAATCTGCTGATCTTCGTGCCATTGCTTGCGAGGCATTCAGTGGCCCCGTCACAGTGGCTGGCGGCGTCCATGATGTTCGTCGCCTTCTGCCTTGCGGCCTCTTCAGCCTACCTGCTCAACGACCTGCTGGACCTCGAAGCTGATCGGCAGCACCCGACCAAATTTGCCCGGCCGCTCGCCTGTGGCGCAATCTCGACGAAGGCGGCACTGGTCGCCATTCCCGTCCTGCTGCTGCTTGCTGCCGCGATCAGCGTGATGATCTCGCCGCTGTGCCTGCTGGTCATAGGCGGCTACCTGCTGCTGACGCTCGCATACAGCTTCTATCTCAAGCGGCGGATGCTGGTGGATGTGGTCGCGCTTGCCATGCTCTATACAGTCCGGGTCATCGCCGGCAGCGCCGCGTCTGGAATCGCGCCGTCCGAATGGCTTCTGGCTTTCTCGCTGTTCGTCTTCACGTGCATGGCTCTCATCAAGCGCTACACGGAGGTGGCGTTGCGGCTGGACCGCAACCTTCCCGACACCACCCATCGCAATTACCGCAAGGACGATCTTGTCATCCTCGCGACGCTTGCAGCCGCCACCGGCACCAATGCCGTCACCGTGTTTGCATTCTATGTGACGTCACCAGCGGTCACCCAACTTTATTCCAATCCGACGCTGTTGTGGCTGATCTGTCCGCTGTTGGTATACCTGCTCGGCCGGGCGCTCATGGTCAGCCATCGCAGGGAAATGTACGACGATCCGGTCGTCTGGGCCCTGCGCGACCGCATCTGTCGGCTCGGCCTCGTCGTCGGCGCGCTCATCATTTTGGCGGCACTGTGAACCGGACAGGCAGAATGGAGTAGGCAATGTTTCCAAGGGACCTTTCCGTCCTGCCGCTGATTTTCATCAGTGTCCTGCTAGCTTCTGGATCTCAGCTCGTGCTGAAGATCGGGATGACGTCGGCTGCGGTCCAGGACGCACTTGCGATGCGCCGGGAAGGGCTGATCGGGCCCGGTTCGCTGCTGATCGGCATCGGCACCCATCCGGCGGTCCTGGCTGGACTCGTCTGCTTCGGATTGAGCGCCGTCGTCTGGCTTTTCGTCCTGTCGAAGATCGATGTCTCGCAGGCTTATCCCTGCGTCGCGCTCGGAATTGTGCTGACGACGCTTGGCGGCGGCCTGTTGCTCGGCGAGGAGATCAGCGTGACTCGCTGGCTCGGCCTGGCCGTCATCGTCGGAGGTGTCGGACTAGTCGCGGCGAACCGTTGAGAAGCGGTTGGCGGCGCGATGACGACGTCGGCAGGCTCGCCGGCGGCCGCCCGCAGTTCGCCGTGGCCGGGCACCCGAGCTCGACGTCGCGCCGATGCGCATAGCGCCGGGCCGGAGGGCACGGAACACCGCTCCATGCCACCACCTGATCATGGCCGGCGCGTGCAGCGCGAGACGTAAATGTCTCCATCTTGCAGCGTGCCGGCGAATTCCCGCTCCTCCATGCAGCGGGTCTTGAGCGCATCGAGCAAAGCAGGATCAGCAGAGCGAAGGGGACGCTCGAAGGTATGCAGGACGAGCACGTCTTGGCGCCGGCGCAGCGAGGCCAAGTGATCAGCGCCTGTCAGCCGCGGCAAGTTGAGACCATGGAAGTTGTTATAGACGAAATCCGCGCCGATCCCGGCCACCGCGACGATATCGCTTGGACGGCGGGTCGCCTCGACATGGGCAAGTGCGCCCTCATAGTCCATTTTGGGCTTGCCGTAGGTGCGGCTCAGATCGAGCACGAGCAACGCGATCATCGCCGTGAGAGCCGCCCACCGCGCCGGCCTTTCCCACTCCCTCCATGGCCCGCCAAGCCGATCCAGAACGAAACGTATGATGACGAACACGCCGCGGACGCCGACAAGGAGAAGGAAGCCGGCGATGAAGAAAAAGAAGCGGGGTCGCGTGGGCCTGTCGAGCAGGACCGTGGCGAAATAGACCATCGCTGGCGGCATGAAGAATAGCGCCGGGATGAGTCGTGACTGACGCCAGTAGCTTACGAGGCCAACGAGGAAGACTGCGCCGCCAACGATCAGCACGCTACCGCTAACTAAGTCGATTTGCAGGTAGCGGAACACATCCAGCATGCCGAAGCCCCCAGACGCAGGCTTGGGCGCCGTCGCCTGGGCCGTGAAGAAGCCCGCAACGTCTCCAAGCATCGGTAGGTAAAGCATGATGGTCAATGCCGCCGCGGCGGCGAAGCCGATGACCGGCCCCTTCAATTCCTGAGCCGTGAAGCGTCGGTTCACCATCAGATGAAGGGCTACCGCGATCGCCTGACCGACGACCGCCAAGACCATGGAAACGTGAGTATAGGCGGCGAGGGCGGTCACGGTCGCAAAGAGCAGCCAAGGCTTCCTCGACCTCGACTTCAGCCCGTTCAAAATTAGCTGCGTGCTCAGCAAGGTCAGCACGAGAAGGATCGTGTAACCGCGAGCGTTCTGGGAGAACCAGACATGATAGGCCGCGACGGTCGCCAGCATTGCGCCGGCCAGCGCCTCGAACCGGGTCGTGACCCTCCTGCCCATGGTGTAGATGAGCGGGATCGAGGCGATCCCAAATAGAATGGCCGGCAGACGGAGCATGAAAGGCGTATCGCCGCCCAGCCCGATGCTGGTGTGCGCAAGCACCGAATAGAACACGTGCCCGTTGTCGGAGGGAAAGTGCGTCACGATGACGGACAGGGGTTTGCGGACGGAGTCCACGAGAGTGACGATCTCGTCGTACCAGAGCTGATCTCCGGCCCCGACAAATCTCAGCACCGCAGCGACGAGCACCGTCAAGGCAAGCAGCGCTAACGCAGCTCCGCGACCCAAGTCCCCTCTGTCGGAAGATGCATGATCGGACCACCGGCCAGGCGCCGACGGACGCGTCGATGCGATGGGCTGGCCCAAGACCGTCTCGATCGTCCGCATCTACCCCTCCGCGCCCCTTCGGCGTGCGCGCGCTTGGCGGCGCGAAGCCCAGGATGTGCACTGCCGGTCGGAGCTTGGTTCAAGTGTGGCGACTCGGCAAGCCAAACCACTCTATTCGCAAGTAACGTCCGAAGTCGGGACGGTTCACGGTAAGTAAAGTGCACCGCAAAAGCCTCCTCGACCGGCTTCAGCTGATCGGTTACCTTTCGCGCCGTAAAGACCATGCGCACACTTGGACGGATCAGCGACGCAGAAGCGTTCGGAGTGAGCGGAGATGGCCCGCTGCCTTCTCCGGGTTCCGCTCAAACGCTCGGCCGGGCGGTCGCTCCCACGGAAACGAAAAAGTATCTGCTGATCTGCAACACGGCCGACGGCTTGGTCGCACAGTTGAATGGGGTTGTGGCTCAAATTCAGCTGGCGCATCGCCTAGGGCTCGAGCCGATCGTTTACCTGCACCAGCGCAGCTGCATGTTCGGTCAGCCGAACCCCTATTTCGACCAGAGCAACGGCCCAAACGTCTGGGACTATTATTACGAGCCTATTGGCCCCTCACACGACGAGTTGCGGGCGCTCGTTGCAGCCGGAAAGGTTTACACGCTCTCGACTGCGGCCGATCTCCTCCGCCTGTTTCGATGGGAGCCGCGAAGCTGGTTCATGAATCCCTACGGTTACTGCCGCAGTGTGAAGAATTGGGCGGACGGCGATTATCCCGCGGCGTGGTGGGCGGCACAGCGTGATAAGGCGCGGCGGCTGCTCGACGCCGGCACGATCCGCTTCAGACCAGCCATCCTCGATCAGGTCAGGATGTTCGTAGAGAAGAACTTCTCCGATAATACGTTGGGGCTACAGCTGCGCGGTTCCGACAAGTTCGACTTCGGCGTTGGCCCGAATTTATCGCGCAAGGTCCTGCCAGAAGAGTATTTCCCGCGCATCGATGGCTATCTCGCCGAGCATCCCGAATGCGCGCGCATCTTCGTGGCGACGGATCAACGCCAGTGGCTCAAGACGCTGGAACAGGTCTATCCAGACAGGATCGTCTCCTTTTCCGAATGGTCGCTGAGCGACAGTGACGACAACCGCTTCAACGATGACCGCGCCAAGGCCGCCCGCGGCGTCGAAGTTGTCGTCGACCTGCTGCTCCTCTCGCGCTGCAGCTATGTCCTAAAATGTCACGCCGCCGTCGGAGAGATGGCGGCCACGTTGAATCCGGACCTTCGCTTTCTAGACCTAAATTACGCCATCCAGCCCTTCACGGCGAAGAGCAGGGCTCGCCGGGCCCTGTGCGCCCCCGGCATTTGGATATTGTGTTCGGTCTGGCGCATCCTTGCGGAACGCGGAATGGGACTTACGCAGGTTATTTCCGTGGACGGAGACGAGGTGACGGTGGACGCGGCCAGTCCACGTCCGCTCAATGAGAGCACACAGGCCGGAGACGCTGCGCAGCCGCCGCTGCTCTCAGCGCGCTTCGTCTCGAACGCGTTTGACTGGATGTTGCGGTTCCTCGCCGCGCAATGTTTCACCTACAAGCAGCGACGAACGTAGCGCTACCGAGCGGGCGGTCAGCGGCGCACGCTTTCGAGCCCGCGTTCGGTGAGCGACTCTTCGAAAACCCTGGAGACGACTTCGCGGTCGTGGCTGTCGAAGTACCAGCGGATCGTTCGATCGAGCCCTTCGGAGAAGGACACTTTCGGCTCCCAGCCGAGCAAGCTTTTCGCAAGGCTGTTGTCGGCGACCCGGTTATAAGGCCCAGTCGGCTTGGTCACGTCCGGCTTGATCTCGGCATCGAGATTGCAGCGCTCGAGGATCATGCACGCGGCCTGGATCACCGAGGTTCGCTCCATCGTTCCCAGGTTGACGGCGCTGCCGTCCTCAATTCGCTCGGCTGCGCGGATCGTACCCTCGACGATGTCGGAAACGTAGGTCCAGTTGCGGATCTGCTCGCCCGTGCCCCAGACGATGAACGGGTCCTGCTTCAGGAAGGCGCGCCCGATCAGGGCAATCACGGCATGGTTGGCCGGGCAGCGCTCCCCATAGGCGGTGAAGTAGCGCACCGACGCACATTTGAAGCCCATCTCCTCATGATAGGCCTGCAGCGAAAGCTCGGCCATCAGCTTCGCCCAACCGTACATGTCATCGGCCTCGTAGGGCGGCTTCACCATGTCTTCCGTGAGGTAGAGGATCTCCTTGGGATCGCTCTGCATGCTCGTCGGGTAAACGCAGCCCGAAGAGGCAAATGTAAGTTGGTCGACGCCTGCGCGTTGCGCTTCGCGAATGATGATGGCGTCGAGCGCCAGATTGGTCGAGCACGCCGCCTGGTGGGTGCTGATGAATCCGCGCCCGCCGTGGGTTGCGGCGAGATGAAAGACCACATCCATTCCGGAAACGGCACTCGCGGCCTTTCTCGGATCGAGAAGGTCCGCCCGTTCGAACTCAACCCGCCCGCTTTGCATGGCTTCATCGATGTTCTCGCGAACTCCGCTCGACAGATCGTCGACGACGCGGATCCTTGCGCCGCGCTCGACCAGCGCATCGACAAGGTGCGAGCCGATGAACGAACATCCACCGGTGACCAGCACGGCCTTTGACGACCAATCCATGCAACCCGACTCCTCTTGCGGCGCGTATCGCATGTTGTTGACAATGAACGTGTTCAGGTCAACGCCGAGCCGGGCACGCCTGGCTGGGCAGTCTCGTTTTGGCACTGGCAGGTCCGGTCGATTGTGCGCTTTGTTCCCGCGTGACACTGGCCGTTAAACCGGCAAAGTATGGTTACCTGTCGACTGGGGGGCATTCGTGGGCTTTCGACCTGAGGCACAGCCTTGATCAAGAATTGCTTCTTGATCGTGCCGGTCGCCCATGACCGACAGCTGGTTGCGGCATGAAACGTGATTTCACTGTCAGCGCCGCCTGGAACACAGCGGGAGGCTGGATCGAGCAGGCCGTTACCGCGGTCAATTTCCTGGTAATCGCCCGACTGGTCGGCGTCGAAGCATTCGGCATTGCAGCGATGGCCTTTGCGTTCCTTTTCCTGGGCGAGTTTCTCGTCCGCGACACGTTGACCGAGGCAATCGTCGAGCGGAGGTCGCTCGAGGATGGCCGGCTAGAGGCGACCTTCGTGGGTTTGATTGGATTCTCCCTGGTCGTCGTCGTCGCGCTCGTTGTCATTTCGCAGGTCGCTGCCAAGGCGTATGGCGAACCGACCGTCGGACCGTTGCTCCTCGCGGCCAGCCCCACCGTGCTGATGATCGGCGCTGCCGGCGTGTCCACGGCGCTGCTCAGGCGCCAGCTGGCCTATCGCGCTCTCGCCATCCGGACAGTCCTCGGCGTCATGGCCGGCGGCGGCGTTGGGATGATTATGGCGTTCTACGACTTCGGCGCCTGGAGTCTGGTCGGTCAGCGCCTCACCGAAGTCGGCATCAACAGCATCACGGCCTTCATCGCCGCTGGGTGGACACCGAAAAGGTGGCCGCGCCGCGGGGATTTCGCCTTGTTGCGTGGACTCGGCCCGAAGGTCGTGTTGTTACGCTCGGTGACACTGGTCATTGCTCAAACGCCGACCGTAGCGCTCGGGTTTTTCGCCGAGCCGCGAGCGGCCGGTCTGTTTGCCTTTGCCTGGCGCCTTGTAGAAATTGTCAGATCCCTGATCGCTAAACCAATGCAAGGCGTGGCCCAATCGGTGATCGCAGCAATGCGGCGCCTGCACGCAGCAACGGACGAATTCCTTCTCGATCTGAGCAACCTCGCTGCATGGGCCACTTTTCCTGCCTTTGTCGGCCTTGCGCTCATTTCAGACCCTTTGATCGAGCTTCTTCTTGGGCGAGATTGGCGCGCCGCTGCCCCTACATTGTCGATCCTGTGTATCGCCGGCGCGGTCTCCGCGTTGACGGCTGTTCAGGAAGCCTATCTTCTCGCCAGGGACCGGGTCGAAGCCTTTGTGCGTGCATCAGCGTTTGAAGCTGCGATCGGCATAGTGATCGTCGCCTTGGCGAGCGCTTACGGACCAGCAGCCGCCGCTGCCGCGGTCGTCGCGCGCACTCTCGCATTACTGCCCCTGCGCACGACCGCAGCGCTCACGCCGGAGGGGATCGCCCCGGCGCGATTGGTTAGGGCCATTGCCTCGCCGTTGTTGGCGGCGGCGGGCATGTCGGTACCGGTGGCATTATGGCGCATCGCCGCGCTGGGCCGCGTTTCGGACGCGATCTTTGTGGCTTCCGCGATCGTCATCGGCGTCGCGACCGTGGGTGTCTTCCTGTTTGGACTTATGCCCGGCGCAGTCGCGCGACTGCGAACCTTTCTTCACGCCAGCGCAGAGCGTCCACCGGCGGATTCCAAAAGTTAGCCGAATGGCCAATCAGTAAGGCCGATCTACGACTTTCCCCCTGACCGCCCGCAGCGCTTGCCGAACTCGCAGATAACCCCTGCGACCTTCCAGCAGGCCCGCCCAATGCCTTCGATCACGGAAGTAGTGCATGTCGATCCGGGGAATGTCGAACCTGTCCCGCCGGCGTTCGGGAACCGCGAGCCGCGTGCCGAAGGCTGCGCGATAGTGCCGACTGATCGCATTCACGACTTCGGGCGAGACGCGCCCGTAGGGGGCCGCAAAGCCCTCAACCGGCTTGCCGATCTGCGCGGACAGGTCTTCCGCACACCCGGCTATCTCGTCCTCACGGTCGGCTTCGGAAAGATTGGTCAGATTGGCATGGGTTCGGCTGTGCCCGCCGAACTCGATGCCATCCTTCGCAAGCGCGCGCACCGTCGCCCAGTCCATCAGCGGGCGCGCCGGATAGTTTGCGCCTTGCCATCCTTCCGGGTGGCCCAACCGCCGTGTCGGGACGAATACCAAAGCGGAAAAGCCCTGCCGCTGGAGGATCGGAGCGGCGACCTGCGCGAAGTCTTCGAACGCGTCGTCGAAGGTGATGAGGACGCCGTTGTCCGCGCCGTTTTTGCCCTCATGCCAATCGATGAACTCGCTCAGGCGGAGGCTTCGGCGGCCGAGGTCGGCAAGGACCTGCATCTGCATATCGAAAACTTGGGCGGGGATGCTGGTCGGCCCCGCAGCGTCCGAAATCGAATGGTAGGTGAGAACCAGCATCGCCCGCCTCAATCCTCGACCACGTGGGTTTCGAACACACGCCGATAGGCGTGCCATTTGTCGAGGTTGAAAGAGCCGTCGGCATTGAGGCTGTCCACCGCGCCTTCCGCCATGGCCAGAGCGTGGTGCGTGTTGTCATGGGCGAACAGGCCCTGACGGCCGAACGTCAGCAGTCCGCCCAGATTCTCCGCCCACCGATCGAGGACCTTCAAATGGCTCTCGAAATCACGGTCATACACCGGATAGGCGTAACCGAGCCGTCGCGTTTCCGTCCGTCGCACCTTAGCCGTCACGGGCAATCCGACGCCTGCCAGCCATTCGCACAATCTGGCGCCCAACTCGTCGTTGCTCAGCGCCCACAATTCCTCCTGGGGATCGCAGGGCAGCTCCGCGCACAGCACCGTCACACCCGTCGGCTCGGAGCTGGCCGAGTAATTCTTGGGCTCGGAGAGGCGCGAAATGGGCACGGCATACTCCGGGAAGTAATGCGCATCATATTCCGTGAACTGGTCCTGCTCCAGCACCAGGTAGATGAGGATCATGCCGCGATACCGGATGCGCGCGGCGGCTTCGATCACCTCCCTCGGCGCGGGCGGATCGACGAGCGAAACCAGGGTTGTCAGCGGCAGGGTCGACCAGACCGCACTGGTTTCGATTCGGGTTTCGGCGCCATCCTTCTTGTAGCGGACAGCCTTCACCTTGCCGCCCTCGTGTTCGATACCGCTGACGGATGCCTCGAGCGCGAAATTGGCGCCGAGTTTCTCGGCCGCGGAGCGCAGGGATTCGCTGATCTGCCCAAAGCCCTTCCGGGGATAGTAGAAACCGCCCGTGCGCGGCTTCTTGAACCCGGGGACCTGGCCGAGGATCTTCTTCAGGATCTTGCCGATTGAGCTGCCGGAAACACGGCGCGTCGCCAACGTGACGGCAAGCTCCTCGGGCGGCAGCGCCCAGAGCTTGCGCATGTAGGGATAGTAGAAATTCTCGCACATTGCGGGGCCTAGGCCCTGGTGAAGAACGCTGGCGAAAGTTGGCTCGCCGGCGCCGGTACGGCGAAAGCGCTTGGTCGCCGCGTCCCACAGTAGTTCTGCGCTGAAGCCTTTGGGCAGTCGCAGCAGGAGATCGACTGGCTTAAGCGGGAAGTGGATCCAGCGGCCCTTCAGCCGGATACGGCCATGCCGCGGCCGCCACAGAAGGTCGGGTCCCACCGCTTCCTGGATCATCTCCATCAGATGCGGCTCGGTGGACGGGTGCAAACGATGGCTGCCGAAGTCGCAGTGGACGCCCTCGAGTAGGAAACTGCCCGAATTGCCGCCAACTCTGGGCGCACGTTCCAGCACCTTGACCGCCGCCTTGCCGCTTCTGGCGAGCATCAGTGCGGCGCCAACTCCTGCCGGACCTGCGCCAAGGACGACCACCGGCGCAGTCACGATCGCTCCATTGTCAGCTCAGCTGGGCGCTGCAACTGCACCAGAAATCCGATAAGCCCGCTGACATAGAGCACAGACTGCCAAACGAGCCCGATCGCCACAACCTGGGCCGGATCCGCTCCGAACGGCACGAGCAGGGCCGCCATGCTCGCCTCCCGAACTCCGAGCCCACCCAGGCTGATCGGCGCGATGGCGATGATCTTCGCGCTGGTCCAGGCAAAGAACCATGCGGCGACCGGCGCTTCGACATGTGCTGCCTCGGCAAAGGCGATGTTGATGCCAACGAACAGGCATTGGACCGCCATCGATATGGCGAGGCAGAGCAGCAGGCGGCCGGGGCTGCGCGCGAGTTCTGCCGCCGAATGGATTAGTCTGGTCAGCACGCGCAGCAGCTTTCCATTGGGCTCCGGCCGCCCGGCAAGACGGTCGAGCGCCACCGACCCGGCAAGACCGGCTGCCGCGGCGGCCAGCAGTCCCGCCAACGGCCAACCCATCCAGATATCGGCGTCCAGGCGAGCGCCCCATGCAAGCCAGGCTGAAGCCAGGGCGATCAGAATCAAGCCCAGCGTGTCGATCAACCGGTCGGCCAGCGATCCCGCCACAAGCTGCCCTTTGTCATGGGCGTGCTTCATCACCAGCCCGGCCCGCACCACGTCACCGCCCGCGACGCTCGGCAAAGCAAGGTTGGCCGCCAGCCCCGCAAGATGCGCGCGAAACGCCTGACGAAAGGAAATGCCGCCCCCGATCAGGATGCGCCATTTCGCTGCGGCGGCGGCGTGCCCCGCGAGGAACAGGCCGAGCGCGCCGAACCAGAGCAGCGGCGAGATCTGGCGTGCCGCAGCCCATACGTCCGCGAACGGGACGAGGTAGAAAATGAGGCCAAGCAGCAGCGCGCTGACGCACAAGCGAATGGTCCACGCGCCCATTCGGCGCCGGCCTGACTTCTCCGGGTTGGAAGCCATGCTCAAACCGGCGGAGGATCCAGTCTCGCTCCTGGCCGGAGGTTCAAGCGCGCGATCATGTCGGCAATCAGGCCAAGGGCCCAGAGCAGCACCGCGCCAAGCAAGCCGAGCACGGCGGTCTCCGACAGATTGTCGATGTAGACGTCGTAGACGCCCTTGAAGAAGCCCATCAGGAACAGCAGCAGTCCTGCCGGCAGATAGATGCGGAGCGGCTGGAAATAGACCGTCAGGCGGAAGACCAGGAACATGAAATTCCAGAAGTCACGCGCGCGCATCTTCGAGTGCCCGACACGCTTTCCATATGCGATGGGCAGATACGCGACGCGCAGCCCCGAGGCGAGCATGCACAAGGTGATCGTCGTGGTGAACGAAAATGCATCGGGCAGCAGTGGCACGAACTGCTCCAGCGCTTCCCGCCGGAACAGACGCAGTCCCGAGTTGAGATCGGTGATCCGATGTCCGGCAAGCACGCCCGCGGTACGGTTGAGAACCCATTTGGCCGGTCGCCGGACCAACGGCACGCCAGCCATAGCCGTGCCGCGATCGCCAACGACCATGTCGTTGTAGGCGGTCATCGCGATCATTTCCGGGAGGTATGACGCCTTATAGGTGCCGTCGGCATCCAGAATGGCGATGAGCGGGGCCGTGCTGACGGCGACACCTGCCTTTAGCGATCGACCGTAACCGCCATTGTGCGGCATATTGACAACCGTCGCACCCGACGCCTTGGCCCGTTCCAGCGTATCGTCGGTGGACCCGTCGTTGACGACGATGATCTCATGCGAGATGCCAGCGTTGCTCAGTTCCGATCGAACGGATTCAACCGTCGCCTCGACTGCCCCTTCCTCGTTGTAGGCGGGAATGATCACCGACACTTCAGGCTGGAAGCCCGGGCGCTTCGCCAGTCTCCGCGATGCGGCCAGTTGCCGGCTTCCTTCCAACGCCTCACTCCCCATCGGCAGCTCGAAATGAAGATATAGAATGCCGGGACAGAGTAAAGTTGGGGAGGCGTCCGATCTCTATGTGTGCCAACTTTGCACAATCGCTTGCTAACTTGCTGTTGTGGCGTGACTACTTCGCCATAGGGTAGTTACGATGACACATGGCACATGGCACTGTCTTCATCGGTCACGGCGATTTCGCCGCGGGGAGGCACTCGCGGCTGACCGGCCACGTGGCCGAGCCGCACGGCGCCGTCGAATGAATCATCCTGCAAGTGGATGGGGGCAGTGAACGAGATACAGAGCGTCACGGCCGGAGATGGGGCGGGCGACCTTCGCGGCAACCTAGCCGCGGAGCAGCCGCTCCGGCTGGATCGGCGATTTCTGCTGTTCAGCCTCCTGGCAGCGCTGCTGTTTTCCTGGCCATTGCTGGTATTCGGCAGCCCAAGCTACATCCAGGACAGTGCGGCCTATTACAAGGGCGGCCGCGCTGCGGTTTCGTACGCGGTCGCGGAGCTTGACCGATCGGAAGTTACCGGCACGGGCGCTGAGCCGAGGCGCGCGTCCCCTTCGCCGTCGCCGTCATCGGAAAAAGGTGGGTCAGAAATCAGGGGCGTTCGGTCGATTACCTACAGTGTCGCAACCTATCTTCTGGCGGCACCCGGGGCGACACTGGTGCTTCTGACGATTGTGCAGGCATTAGCTGCGGGGATTGTCACAGTCGCCACGCTCGGGGCATTCGGCGGCCTTCCGGCGCGCCGGACGGTGACGGCGCTACTCGTGCTCGCCGGCGCCTCGACCATCGCTCCAGTATCATTCCTGACGGTTCCGGACATCTTTGCCGGGCTCCTCATTGGGTCGATGGTCCTCCTGACAGTAGTACCATCTCACCTGAGTCTTGGTGTTCGTGTGCTGTGCATTGGCATCGCGACATTCGCTGTGACGGCTCACGCCAGCCACATCCCGCTGGCGGGGGGAATGACGATACTCGGGATCGGCTGGGTTGCAGTCAGGCTCAATCGCAAGCGGCCGCTGATGCCATGGACATGGGCGGGGATTGTGGCGCCGCTGGTGATCGGCGGACTATCCGTAGTCGCGCTTAACCGCGTCGCCTTCGGAGAGATTAGCCTCACAGCAAAGCGCTATCCCTTTACGCTTGCGCGATCGGTCGATGATGGGCCTGGGCGCTGGTACCTCGAAAAGCACTGCGGTGAGGTGCGATATACGATCTGCGCGGTGTACCCCGGTGGTTTGCCGAAAGGCGGTGCCCTAGAATTTTTATGGGGCGAGAACGGTGTGGCCAACAGAGCAACCCCCGCTCAGCTGGACCGTATCCGCGCCGAAGAAGCTGAGATCGTTCTTGCTGCAGCGCGCGAATATCCCGGCTTTGAGGTTCGAACACACGCATTCAACCTTGCACGCCAGATCCTCAACTTCACCCCCTATCCTTTCGAGAGTCGTCTGGCTCTAGACCAATCCGGCACCCCGCAACTGGCGCCGGCGCCTCAGGACGGCAGAATTCTTCTCATCGTCAGAATACTTACCTCAATCAGCGTGGCCATAGGTACGGTCTGGCTCGTGCGGGTTTTCTTCAAGAGACGCGCACTTCGTCCCGTGATCGCGCTGATGTTCTTGGGAGTTCTCGGGAATGCACTGACATGTGTGCTCCTCTCGGCGGTTGCAGCCCGTTACCAGGCACGAGTCGTGTGGCTCATTCCACTATTGGCGCTAACCTTCGCTTCGACCACTGCCGCGCGATCGTGCCGATCAGATGGCGGAGACGCATGAGAAGCCGGCCGCCGCGGGTCTTCCTACGGCCCTGCATTTTCGGCGACGAACCAAGCGCGGGTCATATGGCTGGTTCCGCTGTTTGCACTGGCGCTATTGGGTTCACTTCGCAGAGAAGTCCGTCGATTGGACTGAACCGCGGAAACGCCGAAAGAACCGGTCTTCCCGGCGATACGACGACCGCTTTTTGCGACAGACACAGGCGCTTCAGGGTTTTTCCTATCCGGCTTCTAAGGTCCTGAGCAATTTGGAATTCCTGCCAAAGCAGGCAGTCTAGCAGCGCGGCTGGATGCTCGCGTCCCCCTGTCGACTTCCGGTTCGCATGGCCCGCGGATGCGACGCCTGGCACGTTCGTCGCGCATGGTTCCGCGGGAAGGAGCGGTCCGCGTCTGGGGTTCCAGGGGTGGATGCGGGCCGTTTCACCGCTTCGAGTGTTCGACCGGTGGGAACCACGGCGGTTAGGAGCGATGGATGGGTCTCGGTCTCTTCGGGTCGTCGTCAGGCTCCAGGAATATCGCCATGGACCTCGGGACGGCGAACACCCTCGTATACGTCCCCGGCGAAGGGATCGTCGTCGACGAGCCGTCCGTAGTGGCCATCGAAACCGCGGATGGAGTCCGCCGCGTCAAAGCCGTCGGCTCCGAAGCCAAGATGCTGATCGGAAAGACTCCGGACAACATCCAGACCTATCGCCCCCTTACCGACGGCGTGATCGGCGATCTCGAAATCGCCGAGGAGATGATCAAGCATTTCATCCACAAGGCCGGCGGCGGGTCTCATTCGATGCTGTCCCGCGGACCCGAGATCGTCATTTGCGTACCCTCGGGCGCGACTTCCGTCGAACGCCGCGCCATCCGCGCCGCGGCCTTGAATGCCGGCGGCCGGGAGGTCTGGCTGGTCGAAGAGCCGATGGCGGCGGCTATCGGGGCCGGCCTTCCAGTGAAGGAGCCCGTCGGATCCATGGTCGTCGATATCGGCGGCGGTACGACGGAGATCGGAATCATTTCGCTCGGCGGGCTGAACTTCAGCACGTCCGCGCGGGTCGGCGGCAACAAGATGGATGAGGCGATCGCCGGCTATATCCGGCGGCAGCACAACGTCGTGATCGGAGATGCCACGGCCGAGCGCATCAAGAAGGAGTTCGGCTCTGCGATGGTCACGGACGAGAGCCTTCATATCGTCGGTTACGCAAGCGGCCAGGACATCACCAAGGGCGGGCCATGTGAGCTTACGCTTTCCCAGGCCGACATCGTCGAAGCTCTCCGCGAGCCCCTCGCACAGATCGTCGAGGCGGTTTGCGCGTCTCTTGAGCAAGTGCAGCCTGAAATCGCCGCGGACATGATCGATCGCGGGATAACCTTGACGGGCGGCGGTGCACTGCTGCGCAATATTGACAGTGTGCTTGCCGACGAGACCGGCCTTCCGGTGGAGGTGGCGGACGCACCGCTGCACTGCGTCGCAATCGGCGCAGGCCGGACGCTCGAGGATCCGGAGTATCGAGAGACGCTCTGTCCGTCGTGAGGCAAGATTGCGCGAACTTACGCTTCGATTGCTCAGGCGCGCTCGATCCGGATAATGCTGTGATCGAATAGCGGCACGTCGTGGTGGGCAGTCCTGTATTCCTCCATGGCGGCGCCCAACGCTTTCAGGAGGTCGCCGCGGTCGTTGACCTCGGCAACATGCCGAACCGGCTCGCTTTTCGGCTTTTCGATTGTCACCTTAACTCTCACATTCGCCTACCGACGATCTCGATTCGCGCGCTCGACGACGCGTCCAACGCGGGGTCTTTGTGATCTCCAGCATCGGCCGCGCGAGATCAGGACGATGTCCTCGATCGTCGCAACATCGGTGACGCTGTTGTCGGGTCCTACGCGGGTGATCACGCCGCGATCCCGCATGACGAAGGCACGGTAGCCGGCGCTTTCGCCGATCCAGGGGTCGTCGACTATGTCGCAGAGGCTGCCGCGCCGGCATCGGTAATAATACCCCGCGCGGCGCCCGCTTTCGCCGACATAATCGCCGAGGAAAAGCTTGAGCGTCGGCTTGACGGGCTTGCAGCCTCCCGCTCCGCACAAGGTCGCGCTTTCTATCTGACATTCCTGCCAAATGTCCGGATCATTGATTCCCGCCGCCTGCAAGGCGATCGCAATGACGAGCGACATCTTCATCTTTGGCGTTATGCGCTTGAACGATCGGCACCGCTCTCAGGGGAAATACCCCTAGACCGGTCCTCATCACACCGCCCGAGCGACGGATGATAGGGCATTCGTGAAGACCCTGCCGTCCTATCGGGATTTGTCCCTAATGAAAAAGAGTCCGTCTGCCGCGCATAAGCGAGCCGACGGCTGGAGTATCGGACCGTCATGTCGGCGTTCGAATCGCGGCGGGCGGCATGCCAGCGGGCCGGGCGCCCCAACGAAGGGAGCAGAAAATGCCCATCAGGAAACGGAGCATCGCGACGGCCGGGCTTGTAATCATCGGCGGACTCAGCCTGAGCGGGTGTGCGACCGAAGACTATGTGGACAAGCACATCGCGGTCGTTAACGATCGCATAGGCGCGCTCGAGACGCGAGTGAACACAGTCGACCAGACGGCCCAGCAAGCGAATGCGACGGCTCAGTCCGCAGCGGCCGCTGCGCAGCAGGCCAACCAGCGGCTCGACCAGCTCACGGCTCGGGTAGACGGCATAGAACAGCAGCTTACCGCAAAGAGACCGCGGAACTGACCGTTCGACCCCGGAGTTCGTTGAAAAGTTTGAGTCTTTGGCCTCAAGGGTCGCGTCACGAATTGGATGAGGCTTAGGAATTTGACTTTGCGCACTCGTATGCGGGCGGCGCGAGCCGGCATCGCTCTGGGACTGATCGGCTTGCCGGCAACGGCAATCGCTCAGCCCGGCGCGGATGGGCTTGCGCCCATCGAGGCGTCCTTGCCGTCCAGGCCGGGGGCGCCCGACCCGCTCACGCCCTCAGCTGAGGACGCGCGCTCCACCGAATTGTCGTCGGAGGAGGCTGCCCGCATCACCAATTGGGTGATCGCCACGCGGGACAATGGCGGGGCCCCATTCATCGTCATCGACAAGACAGCTGCCAGGGTCCTGGTCTTCGACGCCGACGGGCAAAGCCTGGGCTCGGCTCCCGCGCTGCTAGGCATCACCCGCGGCGACGATTCCGTGCCCGGCATCGGCGACCGCGAGTTGCGGAAAATCCCAGTCCAGGACCGGACAACGCCTGCCGGCCGCTTCGTCGCCAGGTACGGGCCCGCCGCAGGGGGCAGCAAGGTTCTCTGGGTCGATTATGCGAGCGCGCTTTCCTTGCACGCTGTGGTCGCCGGCACGAAGCAGGAGCGCCGATTGCAGCGGCTGAATTCTCCTACTCCGAAGGATAATCGCATCACCTTCGGATGCATCAACGTTCCGGCGAAATTCTATGCCAAGGTCATTCGCCCGCTGTTCGGTAAAACGACCGGCGTGGTGTATATTCTTCCTGAGACGAAGCCGCTCAGTGACGTTTTTCTGGCGCTTCGAGACTGACGACTTCCGGAGACGCGCTGGAAGCGAGACGCGATGGCAGCGGATCAATCGTGAGCCGATTGAGTTTTTCTTCAACGGAACGAGGAGGAGAGTAACGTCGTGCGCCGCAACGGCCCTCAATACTACAAGTGGCAGGCTGATCGGTGCCGGGAGTTAGCTCAATCGCAGAGTCAGCCCGCTGTAAAGACTCGCCTTCTTGGAACCGCGCGTGAGTACGACCGCCTAGCAGCAATCACCTCCTGCCAATAACCAGCCCCCGGAGCATTAGCGGAGAAACGGCTCTGCCGGTGCGGCCTGTGTCAGTGCTGCAAAATCCGGGTTGCATCGGCGATGCTCCGTCGCCGACGGGGTCGCACGAGAAAAATATGACTAACCTTTGTGAATGGAGCGGACCTCCATTGGCGTAAGAGAATTGTGCCTAACGATCAGCACCTTAGCGGTGGAGACTTTGAGTGACCGTCGATGGCACAACACGTTCCATCATCGTTTGCCGTGAGAGTGAGAGCACTAGCCCCGACCCCGCCCCACCAGACGCGGCCGGTCAGGATCAAGCCTGTCACCCGGCTCGCGAGCGGAGTCACTAGTCCGCGCTGATGTTTGGAACGGGAGTTGGCTTATGATGATGGTCAGAACCGAGCTGCGACCTAGCGCAATCCACGGCATCGGCGTGGTCGTCACGGAGCACGTGAAAGCAGGGCAGCTCATTTGGCGCTTCGATAGCCGCATCGATCGCGTGTTTTCGGATCCTGAGCTCCAAAGCCTGCCGGACCTGATGCAGGAGTTTCTGCGCACATATTCGACGCTGCACGCCGACCTTCGGCTTTGGGTTCTGTGCGGCGACAACGGGCGCCACTTCAATCATTCAGACCGCCCCAACACTCGCTCGCTCGGGATCGCGTTCGGAGACGACATCGCGGCCGAAGACCTTCCGGCCGGCACCGAATTGACCAGTGACTATCGGACGATCTGCGACGCGATGCGGCTTCAAGGCATGGACTTTATCCAGCCCCACTCGGTCAACTGCTGAAGCTCTCCGCCAATGAGCTTGTCACCAATGTCGAGCCGGTAACGCAGGTTTGGCGTTATCACCTTCGACGTTCGCCTATAAGCGGCCGCCTTGGCGGCCTCTACCGATGCTCCCGTCCCGGTGACGACCGCAGTCCAGCCGTACAGACCTGCCGTGACAAGTTCTCCGTCAGCGAGGCCGACCTCGCCCCAATGCAGATGTTCGTCCTCAATATCTTGAGTGATGATTGGCAATCCGACGGGTGCGCCTACCTCGTGGCGCGCCAAGGGAAAGGGCGGGGTGCTGAGCACCACACATAATGAGAAACCATCATGCGTCGGCAGTTCGAGGTCGCCTCGCAACATCGACCCGAACAGGTCCGCCCAGCCGACTGCCTGGAGCGGTTCGAGGACGGCGAAGCCGGGATAGCCGAAGCGGCACGTGAACTCGAGTGGCCAAACCCCTTCCTCGTTTACAATCATGTTGAGATTGACCCAGCCGACATGGCCGGCTTGCCGAAGCTGTTCTTCGAGGCGTCCCAGGGTGGCGTCGAACAAGGTTCCGGAGCGGCGGAACGTGGCGACCGTGCCCATCTCGCCCGTCAGCTCGCCGAGGTCACCGGCGAAGAAGCGCTTATGCTCCCAGTCGAGACAGGCTGGACGAAGAAAGGCGTGCCCGTTGAAGTAGGCGCCGACCCCCGTTTCAATTCCTCTCAGATGATCCATAAGGACGAACGGCCCGGACGGCGGCTGCGCGCGCAACAAGGCGGCGATGTCGCGTCCATCGTCGAGAACTCCGACGAACGTGGCTCCGGCTGACGCGCTCAGCTTCAGCACGCAGCGTCTGGGCCGAGCGGATAGATCGGCCAGAGCATCCTCGACGTCTGTAAACTCGATCGTCCGAGCAACCCGCAGACCGATTTCGGCGAGCAACGCCTGAGCCGCTGCGCGGTCATTCTCTAGTTTGTCGCCGAACGCGCTGCCGCCGATGACGTTGTAGCCTTGAGACCGAAGCTCGTCCTGGAGTTGACCGAAACCGACGGCCTCAAAGAGGATCAGGCCCTCATCCCCGGCGTCGCGGACCCAATCGAGCTCGGCTCGCCAATCAGCAGTTCGCCGGACCAGCCCC
>Ga0207701_10000834_pt1 | contig 32724 bp, 19 predicted proteins | sample KBSSwiSSwithPhiX_FD_184294 | JGI IMG/M metagenome (GOLD analysis project Ga0207701, IMG submission 184294) | Switchgrass rhizosphere bulk soil microbial communities from Kellogg Biological Station, Michigan, USA, with PhiX - S5 (SPAdes) (version 2) | ecosystem: Environmental > Terrestrial >... | reverse complement strand
GTGATCTGATACTGAAGAACGAGGTTTGATCGGCACCGTTGATTCCGACGCGGAGCCGGAACCGGTGACGATGAGGCTGACAGACGACCCGGCATGCGGGCGCGACGACGTTTCTATGACGACCTCTCCTGAGGCGATCCCGCGCGCCGCGTTGATGACGACGTGCAGCAGAATGCGTTCGAGGTCCCATCGCCGCGCTCGAATACGCCCATATCCGACGGCGCGAGGTTGCAATCGCAGTGACACGCCAGGCGCAACCGCGCGCGTGAGCATTCCCTCGCATTCCGCGACAAGTTGGCCGATCTCGATCGCTTCCGCCGTCTCCAACTCGGCGTGGCGCGGGGAAATCAGGTGCCGGACGACGCGATCCATCCGCTCCGCCGCTCGATGGAATTCGAGGAAATCGTCCTCCGCTCCGGGTTGCCGCATCGCGTCCGCGCATCTGCCCATGATGGCCAGCAGCGTCAGGCAGTCGTGGGCGATTAACGCCACGTCTTCCCCATTCGGTACGGCAACGTTGTGAATCCGCGAACCGTCTGGTGGCGTTGGGCTGCCCTCTGCCCACCCCATGATTCGGGATACCGCGCGCCAGATTCGGCCGCTCACTCCGCGGGGGACCCACCAGGCAGAAATCGCGGTTGAGGACAGACACGGCGCACGCGGCGGAGATGCTAAGACCAACATGGCTGACTCGATGCTGATCGCGGTCAATATCGATCGAGATGAATCTACTGAACCGCGGCGTCTCCGCCTTGCGCGGCGTGATTCGCAGCTACAGTCCCGACAAGCGTCGGCAGGGCTCGGGCTGCGCTCGCTTCGCTGTTCTGTACGGGCTGCATGCATGCAACGGCGCCGAGCAACGACGCGGCACCGATGACGGCTAATGAATATGGCTTCGACATCTCGTTTCTCCCCGTGGTCGTACAACCCTTCACTGGGAAACGCGACATCCGGACCAAAGGACCGCAAAGCGTACGCGAAGAACTAGAACTGCCCGACGATGCCGATCAGCAGGCGCCGTGGCGGCGCGAAGGCGCTACCGGTGCCAAAGAACGGATTGAGCTGTTCGTAAGGCGCAAAGTACGGAGGGGTCGGGATCTGCCTCAGATCCAGGTATTTCTGTGCGTCGGTCTGAAGCCGCGTCTGGTTGTTGAAGACGTTCAGCAGACGTGCTTCGAGCGAGACCCTGGCGCGCCCCTGAAGCGGCAGCCGGTACGCCGCCATCACATCGAGATTCGCCCATGTGGGATTCCGATGACTGCCGGCCGGCTCGAGGTAATTCAGCGTCACACCTGCCCAGTCGCGGCCACGCGCGGCCCACGGACTTCCGCTTTGAACGCGGACGTACGTCGATGCGGTGACGCTGCTGTTTGCCTGGTACGCGGCGAACACCTTGAAGACATGAGGACGATCCTCCCCGAGCGGACCAAATCGGTTTGGATCCTCGATGTTTGTCCCAGGCGCATCCTGAATGAAGGACGACGTGTTGAACACGGCAACTGTCGAGTAGTCCAGATCGAAGTTCCCTTCGAAGCGGCTCCAGGTGTAGCTCACATCCGTCGACAACCGATCCGCGAGCTGGCGGCGCACCGCCGCGGTGACGGCTCGATACGACCGCCGCGCATTGGCCGACCGGCACGACTCGAACGCGACGCATGGAAGGTTCGCAGCAGCGTAGGGGCCGCTGGTCGGCGCGGTGCCGTTCATCCGCGTCGGCACGTCTTCGATGACGTTATGGGTCGTCCGCGACAGGAAAAACACGTCGAGACCGTATCGACGGCCGAGAGGCGTCGCGTACCCGATGACGAACTCGTCGTTATAGGTCGGCGCGAGTGTCGGGTCGATCAATTTTCCCGTGGTGTTCGCGAGAGGTCCGCTCGACAGTACGTTGCCCGACAAATCGAAAATCGTTTCCGTCTGGAAGATGCGGTTCGGCGCGAGACTGCGGGCCGAAGTCTTCTGATCCATCAAGTAATACCGCCCCCAGTTCGCGTACGCCTTGTCGTTCTTCCCCGGCCGAAGCTGATAACTGAGCCCGAGGCGAGGCTGGACTTCATCGCCGAAACCAAAGCGGAGAAATGTGCAGCGATCTCCGTGCGATTCAAATGGCGCGGCGCCCCCTTTCAGCCGGACCGTCCCAGGGCATCCGCCGCTGCCTTTGACCACCTGTGAGAACTCATCGCGGTTGAGGAGCAGTCCGGCATTGATGAACAGTCGCGTCCCAAGGCTGATGTCGTCCTGGACGAACACCGAGTAGGTGCGACCTTGGCCGCGCTGCGCCGGTTGCGGCGTGAAGTAGCGCGCTCGCAGCGCCGGGATGCCGTTCTGATTAATCGTCGCGATGGTGCCCCAGCCGTTTGCGAGGCGGTTGTTTTCCTCTTCCGTGAATTCGTAGCCCGCTCCGGCCTTCGCGGCGTGACTCGTACGGCCCAGGTCGAAGAATTTGTTCAACGTGCCGCGAAGCTCGTGACGACGGTAGTTCTGCGTGTTGCTGAACGGCGCACCGCCGACCAGCAGGTTCGCCTGAGCGGGATCTGCGTACTGCCCCATGGTCCCGAGTCGGGACGGGTCAAACGCGGGAAGGAGCCCAAGGTGAGTGACCGGCTCGTCTTCGTTGATCTCATTGAAGTACAGGTATCTGATGTTCAGAGCGGTGGTCGGCGTCATGAAATTCGCCCATTCCGCTGTGCCGATACGGCTCTTGTTATCGGACGAGGAGCCGCCACCGGGGGCGTAATCCGAATTGAGGCCGATGTTCTTCTGATGGTCCGGCCGGTTGCGAAACGTGACCGTGAGCTGGTGGGCGGCGGTAGGAACGGCCGTCAACTTTCCATAGAACTCAGAACCTGTCCGCTCTTCGTCGGGGAGCGGGGCGCCGACCTTGTTGATGCGTGCCCATTTGACCTGCCGTCCATACCGCGCCGATCCGTAGAAGAATGCACGGTCTCTCACGATAGGGCCGCCAAACCCGATCGCCGGAATCACGTCGCTCGTCAACGACGGATCTCGAAACGCCCCCGGCCTGACGCCGAACCCGCGCAAATCGGAGGGTAACTTGTACGCGCTGACGAAGGACTCCGGCAGCCAGTCGAAGCGTGCAATGCCGGCGAATTGATTCGACCCGCCGCGGCTGACCGCATTGGTGACCACTCCGCCGGTGCGGCCGAACTCGGCACTGACGGCTGCGCGTTTGACATTCACCTCTGCGATGTCGAGCTGGTTCACCTCGGTCGTGAGGTAGCCGTACGAGGGATTGGTGATGTTTGCGCCGTCGATGAGATAGGTGTTGTCCTGTCGTGTCCCCCCGGCAGCCTGCCCGACCGGTGACCGATTCTCCGCGACGCCGGGAATCAGCTGGAACATGCCGCGGTAGGTACGCTCCAGCGGCAGGAAACCGAGTGCATCCGCCTTGAAGTTGAAGCTGACCTCGGTCGATTTCACGTCCACAACGGGCGTCGCTGCGGTGACGGTGACCTGTTCGTTGACGCCGAGGCCGGTGACGAAATCGACCTGCGTGTCCTTTCCGACGTCGACTATGGCCTGCCGCGGTGCGCTGCCGACAGCACCGCTTTCGATCACGACGTCGTAATCGCCCGCAAGAAGGTACTCAAACCTGAAGGTACCGTTCGCGCCGGTGACCACGGTGCGACCGCCAGGCAGGGTCGGCCCCGAAGCCTTTACGACCGCTCCGGAGACCGGCTGTCCATTCTGATCGAACACCGTACCCGAGATGGTGCCCGTGTCGGCTGCCCATGCGAGCGCAGGGACAGCGACGACCAGGGCGACCAACAGGGTGCGCCTTAATCCGTTCCATATAGCCATCTGGTGGATGGAACGGATCCTAGCACGTGGTCCGCGGCGCTACCGTTTTCCTAGCAGGGTGAATCCCGCCGCCGCTCCTGACGGGGTCGCCATCGGCGTCACGAGCAGACGACGTCCGTGGCCGATTGACACGGTGCGTCCAGCCACAATGCCGAGCGCGGCGCCAAACGTGACATCGCTCAAATAATGGCGTTTCATCTGGACGCGCGACGCAGCCACGTACGACGCGACCGCATAGGCCGGAATGCCGACTTTCCATCCAAATTCCTGCTGCAGCACGGTCGCCGATGCGAACGACATCGCCGTGTGGCCGGATGGGAACGAGAAGCCGCCGCCTTCCGGACGCGTCCGTCGAGACGTCTCTTTCAGCGCGAGTGTCAGCCCCTGCGCGATCAATTGCGCACGGAACAGCGCCGCGCCCACGCGTGCGACGCATGGTTTGTGAAGGGCGCGCCCGATGGCATAGCTGGCAAACGCCGCGCCCATCTGCAGGGGCGCTCCGCCGAGCACCGCGCCGGACTTAAAGGTGGAACGCAGTTCGGTCTCACCCGAGAAAGCGCGGCTCGTGCTCGTGTCCGCCGCGTGAGCGCCGAACGCGGCGGCGGCGCCAATCGAGGCGATTCCGAGCGAACCCCGCGACGGCAGTCGCCGCAGGTCGCTCACCGCTCCGCTGAACAGGCTTCCGGTGCTTTGCGGCGTGCCGCACGGCGACGTCCCGAAATTCCCGACCTGCGCAACCGCGGGTGCCGCCGTCGCAACCATCGCCACCACTACTGTCGCGCACCTGCACAACATCCTGACTATTGAGCTGCTTGTCATCACTGTCCTTCCGGCAGCCGCTCGAAGCCCACAAGACGCCACTCGCCACCGCGGAGGCGGAAATATGCATCCACGGGCTCCTCCCATGACTCGAACTCCGCGTCGGCTGCGCTGAGTTGAACTTTGATAAAGACGCCGTCCTGTGCTGGAAGGCCTGCTGGCGCGGTCAGCGACGTCGTTGCGCTCGACGTTTCGGCGATTCTGTCCGTGTCGCCGGTGGCATTGTCGTACCTCCACCAGGACCCGCGATATGAGCGAGGCGCGCGCGCAACATCCGCATCGACCGCCGCGTTAGTGAAACTCAGTGTCCCGTCGGCAAGACGTGGATCCGCGATTGGGTTTACCGAGGTGAGATAGGCGCGAGCGATCGCGTCGCGGCGCTGCGCCAGCGCGCGGACCAGAAAATCCTCGGAAGCAGGATCACCAAAGTCACCCGCGCGAACCGCCGCGCGCAGCAGCGGTGTGCTGAGCGCCGCCAGCTTCCGCGCCGCCCAGAACTTGTCATCGGCTCGAGCGTTCAGGAACGCTCGATTGCGGACGCGCGGCTTCCACGCTTCGGGATCGAAGTCGGTGTTGTCCTCGGGCAAGCGTCCGATCGACGACGATTCGTAATACGGGTCCGTGTGCCACTTCGGGAACGAGAACCCGAACCCGACGAGCTGCTTGCCGACGCTGGCCGGTTCGATCAGGTATTCCTCGCCTGCCCAGAAATCCGCGGGGCCCACGCCTCCGCTGCCAAGGGCGGAGCCGAAATCAATGAGGTTGTGGCGGACGTGCGCGCGTCCGTTTTCGGTCACCAGCGTATCGAGCGAGTTGATCGACTTGGCATCGACGTGATTGACCCACGCGGCAAACACGCCGTATCCCCGCAGTTCGCGACGGTCCTCGTGGGCGACGATGTCGTTCGGGTCGTCCGGCCTCGTGCCGGAGAACCGCAGCCGGCCAATCGGCTTTCCGGGCAGCGCGCGGCTCGCGACGACGCGATAACGGCCGTCGGGTTCCTGATTCGCGCGCTCCAGCAGATCGACCACGTCGTCAGCGCGCATCGCGCGGCGCTTGCCGCCCGGCGGCGTGAACGTTGCGCCATTTCCCACCACGAGCTGCTCGGCGCGCATGTAGGCGATGTGGTTCTCGGGGACGTTGTAACCCAGTGCCCACATCAGTTTGGTCACCGTCACCTCGGTGCCTGTGGACATTGCGCGATAGCCAGGTGGGTCGAATTTCAGAAACCACCGCTCGCCATTCACGTCCTTGACCGTGAAACCCGGTGTCACGCCATCGCTCTTTGATGACGTGATGGTCCAGGGGCCAGCCGCGGGGCCGGCGCTCGTGTTTGGCCCCCTCTCGATGTCGTCAGCTGTCAACGGGGTGTGGCCCGCTCGATTGGTGAACCAGCTCGAATCCGGCACCTCGTCGATCGAGTTGAGATTCTGAGCACGCCGGGGCGCCTCGATAGCGGTACGCCGGAACGCGTTCGAGGCGATGTCGATGAACAGACTCGTCTCTACCGGCTTCATTGCCGACGCGTCCTGGGTGTCACGCTCGACCCAGATCGGGTCATCGTCGAAGAACCGTGAAGTGGCCGCGGAGCCGATGGCCGTGAACGCCGACGCAGCCAATACAACCGCCACCGCAGCCGCTTGCTTCATTGAAAGGAGTGTCATGAGCGGATCCTCTTGATTGCGGTTAGAAGCGCGGGCTGAAGGAGAACACCACGCTGTTCCCCTCGGGTGTGCGCGCCAGATGAATACGTGTCACCGAAGCCGTCATCGTGTGCAGCGTCAGGCCGACGCCATAGGTCTTCTTGAACCGGCTGATCTCGAAGTCCGCGGCGCGCGGCGCCACCTGTCCGGCATCGAGGAAGATCGCCATGTCGGCAAACGGGCCGGCGGTCCAGCGATATTCGCCGCTGAGGAGAAGCCGGTTACGGTCCCTGAACCGCCACGACGGATAACCGCGGAGCGTGTCGCTGCCACCGAGATCTGGCATCAGGAAGTACGGCACGTCGCTGGCGGTGGCGCTGTGTGAGATCGACGTCATCGCGCGCAGCGCGATGACCCAGTTCTCGCGCAGCAGCGGCACGAACTGCTGGACCTCGCTGTCGGTGCGCTGAAAGCTGCTGCCGCCGTTGGTCGCTCGATAGTCGGACCACTCGACGCGGTAGAGCCCTCCACGGCGCGTGTAGCCGGGCGAGGTGCGCGAGTCGATCTCGGCAAACACGCGCGTTCGCCGGTACTCCGGATTCAACCCGGCGTTCGCCAACTTCGTGTCGAACTGCAGCGAGTCCAGTCCGCTGCCCAGTGCCAGCAGGCTGGTCGGTTGGACGGTGGCCGCGACGCCGAGGGTCGTTGACGCGTAGGAGAAGTTGCGGCGGTCATCGGTGCGAGAGTCGCCGCCGATCCCATAGAAGGCGAGGCGCGGCGCATCCAGCCGTTTCGCAGCAACGCTGACGCGAACCTTTCCGTCGGCAAGGGCGGGCAACTGCATCGCGGCGTCAACCGCCCTGAAATTCCGGAACGACCATGCGCCGTGCACGTCCCAGGTGCCGCTGTCCGCGTATCGACCGCGATAGCCCGGACCGACGGCCAGTCCGCCACCGGACATCACACCACCGACGAAGGGATACAACCCATCACGGCTGAAGGTGTTCATCGCGGATTCGACCTTGCCGAGACGACGCTCGACGGGATCCGGCTTGTACTCCGCCAGGTGCTGGCTCTTCTCTTCACGCTGTGCCGCGAGATGTTCTTCGCGTGACTGCTGCGCAGAAGCCGGCACTGCGACGAGCAGCAGCGCGATGGCCGCGGCGGCGGGCACCAGTGGCCGGAGGACTGGCCTGGACACGCGCTCCGGCCGCAGAATCAGCAGCGCGACGCCGAGCCATACGACGGTGAGCGCAATGTTTGCGACGGCGAACTGCTGGATGTCCAGGTGCAATTGCCGCGTGCCGATGAACACCACGCCTGCCGAAATCACGTCGCCAACGCGGACAAAGAACGTGTCGATTGCTTGCTTTGCCTTGTACTTCTCTTCCCGGTTCGTCGGCACCCAGAGCAGCTGCCGCGCCGTGTTCATCACCGAGTAGTCGGTCGCGTTCTCCGCCGTCTTGATCCAGCGCACCGCCGAGAAACCGACGCCCGCCGCGATAATCGCGTAGCCGCCGAGCGCGATGAGCGGCAGCGCCAGCAGTACGCCTGCAAGACCGCGATACTTCAGCAGCCGCGACGTGAAGAACGCCTGAAGAAGCAGAGCCACCACGTTGACCGAGAACTGATAACTCCCGCTGAACGCTCCAATGAACGCCTGCTTGTTGAAGGTGGGATCGGCCAGCGCGAGCTGGCCGACATGGTTGGTGAGCATGCGAGCAACGAGGTACTCGCCGGTCGTATTGACCACATTCAGCAGGACGACAAGGAGGGCAACGAGGCGTAGATATTTGTTTCCGAGGACGAGCGTGAAGCCGCCGTGCAGCGACGACATCGGTTCACGAGCCTCCGCCGCACGGCCGTCACGCCGGTGCATCCAGAGATAGAACCCGACGCTCGGCACGAGCAGTGCGGCAGCGATCTGGAGGATTACCTGCGGCGCCATTCCCAATCCGAACAGCCGCCCTGCGACGAACGACCCCAGCGGCGCGCCTGCCGTCATCCCGATCACGATCACGGGGAACAGCCGATCCGCGGTGTCCTTGGTATAGATGTCGTTGGCGAATGACCAGAATTGCGCGACCAGCGAGATGTTGAAAATCCCGACCCAGATGAAGAACGCGACACCCACGTAAGGGACGTGTTGCGTCACCGCGACGGCAAACAGCTCGATACAGGCAACGAAGAACAGCGTGACGCCGACCAGCAGCTTCGTGCGATCGACGCGCGACGCCAGCCAGCTATAGAGCGGAACGAAGCCGATGAGCACGAGCGCCTGACCAGCCGCGGCGTAGGAACGCAACTCCGCGCCGCCGCCCAGGAGGATGAGGGGCTCGCGCACCGTCTTGATCACCGAGTAGCAGATAAGCAGAAGAAAGACGTTCAGGAGCATCAGCAGCGCCAGCGCTCCCTCACCGTTCCGAACCTCGGTGAAGAGCGATAGCGCGCGATCAATTCGTGAGCGGGTCGGCTGGCTGTCTGCGGTAAACGGGATCCGTCGCATCGCTCAAGCTCCTGGATTGGGGTGTCTGGCTTCTAACGCGTCAGGCGCGGCCAAACCCCGCAATGCGGCGGTATTCCAGGTCCCGGGCGATGCTCCTGACCGTCACCGAGGCGCTCGATGACTGGAGAAGGCTGGCGATGGTCCGCTCATGCTGCTGTCTACCGACCGGGGTGGCCGACGGCATGAGGTAGGGCCACAGCGCCTGCTTCACGCCGGCCGGCAGCACGTTTTCGAGATATTCGAGCGCCGTCCCCCGCAGCTGCGTATCCCCGGTCGTCAAGCTGCCGAAGGCGATATTGAGCGGCTGTCGCGGAAGAACCAGCGAGAGGAGGGTGAATACGTGGGCCAGGCTCTGGCCCGCTCGGTCACGGACGAATTCGTCCAGCGGCGATTCGCTGACGAAGCCATCGAGCAGCCGGCGGCTTTCCCACACCGGCCGGCCGACGGCAAGTTCGGCCTGAACAACCTGGTAGACACGCTCGGCGTTCAGGCGAATGCCCGCGTTGGATTCGACGATCGCAACCAGGGAACGCGCCACCTGGAAACGGACGTCGAAACGGGAATCGTCCAGGGCCAGCAGCAGGCCGTCGGCGGCGCGTTGAGAGACCGCCACTGAGAAAACCCGGGCGAGCCGGCGCCGAACCATGTCGTCCTGGTTCGGATCGAGCAGAGCGTCGGTGAGCTCGCCGATCCGCTCCTCGGCCACTTTCCGGAGCGCAACCAGTGCGTAGTCGGCAACCGGGTCCCACGCAAGCAGCGGAATTACGTGCGGCACGAGCGCGGCGCCCAGGTTGCTTTCCCTCGAGAGCACCGCCAGTACCCGATTGCGGTCGCGGGACCGAAGCGCCACGATGTCGTCGAGCTCTGGGTCGAGAGCCCGGGTCGTCGCCGCCGTTCCAACGTCACTTCGTACCGTGCGGGCTGCGGCGCGCACCTCCCTCATCGCCGCCACCACGGCGTGCATCGAGTAATCCTCGGTATAAGGGAGGTCGAAGCCACCGCCCCGCTCGACGAGGCTGTTCTCGAGGGCGTGGACGTACCAGCGATTCAGGCGGCTGGCGACGATGATGGCGCACAGCGAGATGAACATGGCGACGGCCAGAATCGTGGTGGACGGTGCAGCGGGCAGAAAAACGATGGCCAGACGGACAATGCCGCCGCCAACGGCGTCGCCCAGGCGATCCACGGCGACGTCGATGATCGGCTTGCTTCCCCGCTTTTCCGCGGACGAAACCGGCGTGTAGAACAGTTCGTATCCCGTCCGGAACCACGAGCTGCGGAAAACCGCTTCGGCCGCGCGCGCCACGACCATCGCGCCGAAGCCCGGGACGATCAGGCCGCCGAGGCTGCCCGCGAGAATCGCGATCGACGGCGTGCTCGTCGTCAACCCAAGGCCGAAGCGCTGCAGTGCGGCGGTGGTGGACGATGTCTGAAGGAGAAACGTCACCAGGCTGGTGACCGCGTAGTAGGCGGCGAAGAACCGGAGCAGGTGATCGCCGGGGCCGAAGGTCTCCACCGCCTTCACCTTGAAGAGGTATTCGAGGAGTGCGGCGCTCGTGGTGCCGAGGAGCACAAGCGCCGCGAGGTTGCGGAGGTGCGGCTGCTCGGCGATGGTCATCAATCCGGAGCGCGACGGCGCGACGTTGAGATCCGCGGTGGCTTCGCGGGCCGGGAAAGTCGCTTCAGAAGCGAGCGCGAGTCTCCGGACCGCCAACGCCGTCACGATCTGGAGCCCGGCGAGCACGAGGAGCATCGCCGGGACGCCGAACAGCGTCGCCACCCGCTCCGAGAGGACGGCCCCGGCAAGTCCGCCGAGTGTTCCGGCCCCGCCGATTCGACCGAAGTCCTGCTTCGCCGTCCGGGGATCGAACAGTTCGCTGGCGATCAGCCAGAAGCCCGACGCCAGCAGCGGCCCGACGCCGGACACGTGCAGGTAAACCACAACCGCCGTCGCGGATGGCGCGAGGGAGCGAACCGCAAATTCACAGATGTATAAGAGGGCACTTGCCAGAAAGGCGCCTGGAACAAACACCGCCGGCCGGATCCGCCGCGACCAGCGGGTGGAGGCGCCTACCAAGAGCATCGAAAAGACGGAGGTGACGATGAGCATCATCGGCAGCGCCGTCGCGTCGAGAGAGGTGAGAAATAGCGCGTCGCGCGTCGCCTTCCCGCTGATGAATTGCGCGATCACGGCGGCCGCGGAACACATGGCAATGAACGTCGAATGGGACCTGGTTTTCATGACCTTTTGCTCTGTAACGCGTCAGTAGGGCGAAACTCCCGCAACCTTGAGTCGCCCCATCACCAGACTCGGACCAGGGCGCCAGCCATCACCGGGGTCTGACCCCCGCGCCGACTCGACTCACGGGACCGCGGCCGGTAGACTCGCGGGCGATGTCCTCGATTCCGGCGCCGTCTGAGGCACCTCGCTTCGTCAGCGGCGACGTGTTTGCCGGCCGCTACCGGATGGTCGCGAGGCTCGGCTTTGCGGCGATGGGCGAGGTCTGGCGGGCCGAGGACATGGTGCTCGGGACCTCGGTTGCGCTGAAGATCATCCTTGCGCCGTCAGCCGAAACGCGGCGGCAGATCCTCAACGAAGTCCGACTGGCACGACAGATTACCGATCCCAACGTGCGCAGGGTCTTCGACGTCGGCGAGGCTGGCGACGATGTGTTCTGCACGATGGAGTTGATTGACGGGGAGGACCTCGGCACGCTTCTGAAACGCGTCGGCCGGCTTCCTCCCGAAAAGGTCAGCGACATCGGACGGCAGGTCCTCTCCGGGCTGGCGGCCGCCCACGCACATGGGGTGCTGCACCGCGACGTGCGCCCCGCGAACATCCTGATTGATCAATACGGCGCGGTGTGTATCACCGACTTCGCGATCGGCATTCCCGAGTCGGAACAGGCGGGGCCCGCGGCGCTCGTCTACCTGGCGCCCGAGCAGCTGAAACCTGGGACGCCGGTGTCCGAGCGCACGGATCTCTACGGCGTCGGCGTTGTTCTGTACGAGTTGCTGGTCGGCGAAGCGCCGCCGAGATCCACCCCGTTAACGTCCGCGCTCTTACCGTCGCATCGAATCGGCGAGTTCGATCCGGACCTCGAGAACGTGATTGTTGAAGCGATGTCGTCGGATCCCCGCCGGCGCCCGCCGTCCGCAGCCGCCATGCGTGCGGCTCTCGAGCCGAGGCCGCGAACGCGCGGCGCCTCGCGACTGAGTCCGTGGGTCGCCGGCGCAGTGCTCGCGGCTGTCATCGGCGCGCTCGCGGTTATCTCCTCGCGGCTGCTGCCGCGTGCAGCAGTGCTGAGTGACCGCGACACGATCGTTCTGGCTGACTTCGCCAACAGCACCGGCGATCCCGTCTTCGATGGCACCCTGAAGGTGGCGCTGTCGGTCGCGCTCGAGCAATCGCCGTTTCTCAAGGTGTATCCGGACAGCGCGATGCGCGACACGCTGCGTCTCATGCAACAGGCGACCGACGTCCCGGTCACGCGCGCGCTCGCCCGCGACATCGCACGACGGGAACAACTGAAGGCACTTGTCGTCGGATCGATCGCAAGCCTCGGCGCCAACTACGTCATCGGTCTGGAAGCGGTCGACGCTGAGACGGGCGACGTCATGGCGCGCGAACAGCTCGAGGTCCCGCAGAAGGAAGAAGTCATTACGGCACTCGGCACGGCCACGTCGAGCTTTCGCGAAAAGCTTGGAGAGTCGCTCGCGTCGGTACGGCGGTTCGATGCTCCGCTCCCCCGCGCAACCACCCCTTCACTCGAGGCGTTGCATGCCTACGCTCTCGCGCTCGACGAGGGACGCGTGGTTCCGCGCGTGGACGCTGTTCCGCACCTGCAGCGCGCACTGGAGCTCGACCCGAATTTCGCCATGGCACACGCGCTGCTGTCAGCCGTCTACGCGAACACCGGACGGATGACGGAGGCGCCGCGATATGCGCAGCGCGCATTCGAGCTGCGCGACCGCGTGAGCGAACGCGAGCGGTTCTTCATCTCGTGGCGCTACCTCGTGGATGCCGAACAGGCGTGGGACAAAGCGCTGGATCTTGCCGTCACGTGGACGCAGACGTATCCGAGGGAAGCGTTCGCCTTCAATAGCCTTGGACTCGCGTCGGGAACGCTCGGCCAGCACGATCGCGCCGCGAGTGCGTTTCGTCAGGCGCTCGCTCTTGACGACAAGTTCGTTCCCCCGTACGGCAATCTGGCAGGCTCATTAATGGGGCTCAACCGCCTCGACGAGGTGGCCGCGGCGCTGCAGCTGGCGCGCACCAACGGAATCAACACCAACGGAATCCAGCGGACCACGTATCTGCTCGGTTACCTCACGAATGACCGCGCCGCAATGGACGGCGCGACCGCCATGGCGCGCAGGACACCAGACGCCCTATCGGCGACGACATGGGAGGCGCGCGCTGCGGCGGGATCTGGTCGTTTTCGTGCCGCTCACGAGCTGTATCAGCGCGCGGCGGAAGAAGCAGTCCGTGATGATTCGCGTGAACTCGCTGCACAGTGGACGGCGGAGGACGCCGAAGCGATGGCCGTCGCGGGATCGTGTGGCGATGCCGCACGTCAGAGTGGACGTGCGCTGGAGCTCTCCCGCGACAACTTCACCGTGGAGCGCGCCAGCCGCGCACTCGCCTTATGCGGTGCGGTAGATGCGGCAACCGGTCTGACGCGCGAGCTGACCAGCCGATTTTCATCGGCCACGTTGACGACGAACCTGCAGGTGAAGGTGACCGCCGCCGTCGGAGCTATGCGGCGCGGCGAGTCGGCGCGCGCGCTTCAGCTCCTGGAAGCGGTCGAGCCGTACGACCACGTCCCGGCCGCCGAGTTCTGGCCCTCCTACGTCCGGGGACAGGCCTACCTGGATCTCAAACAGCCACGCGAAGCCCTCGCACAGTTCGGTCACACCGCAGACCATCGCGGTGAAGCCCCCACGTCACCGCTCTACTCCCTCTCACTCCTAGGAAGCGCCCGCGCCTCCGCTCTGGCCGGCGAGGTCGATGCCGCGCGAGAGCGCTACCAACGGTTCTTTGAATCGTGGGAGGACGCCGACGCCAACCTTGCCATCTTGAAGGAAGCCCGCGAGGAATACGCTCGGATCAGGTAGTAAACTCGTAGTCTCCAACCATGTCGTCGCTGCACCAGCGCGCGAAGGACGTGTTCCTCGTGGCGCTCGCCCAAGCCGGGCCGGATCGAAGCGCGTTCCTGGCGGACGCCTGCGGCGACGACACCGCCCTTCGCGCCGAAGTCGAGTCGCTGCTTCACTTTCACGAGACCACGGCTTCGTCAGAGCCCCAGGAGTCCGCCGAGCCCGCGCAGTTCCAGCCGGGCCAGATGTTCGCGGGGCGTTACCGGATGGTGGCGCGAATCGGCCGCGGCGGCATGGGCGACGTCTGGCGCGCTGACGACGTGATCCTGCAGACGCCCGTCGCGTTGAAGCTGATCGCGTCAACCGCGAACGAGCAGGCCGGGCGGATTCTGAATGAAGTTCGCGTCGCCCGGCAGATTACCCATCCCGCGGTCTGCCGGGTGTTCGATGTCGGCAACGCCGACGGTGTGGTCTTCTTCACGATGGAGCTGGTCGATGGCGAAGACCTCGCGGCGTTGGTTCGGCGCGCGGGTCGTCTGCCGTCTGAGAAGGTCAACGACATCGCACGACAGCTCTGCGGTGGTCTGGCGGCCGCCCATGCCCAGGGCGTGTTGCACCGCGATCTCAAGCCCGGCAACGTGCTGATCGACAACCACGGCCAGGTCCGCATCACCGACTTCGGCATCGCGATCTGGCACGCTCAGCCCGTCTCGCATTCGCTCACGGGAACGCCTGCCTATATGGCTCCCGAGCAGCGAACACTCGGAGCGACGCTGTCGCCGCAAACCGATATCTACGCGCTTGGCCTGGTGCTTTATGAGCTGCTCGTCGGGCAGCATCCGTTCAAACATGGCGGCGCCGCCGCGGCGCCGGCGCGCCCCTCCTCCGTGGTGGCGAACGTCGATCCGCAGCTCGAACGGGTGGTCATGGATGCGCTGTCGATCGATCCCATCGGACGGCCGGCATCGGCAACGGAGTTTGCCGCCCGTCTCGCGCAGCCTGCCGTTCGGCCGGCGACCGACACGAACCGCACCGCCACAGTCGTCAGCGGCCGCCGCCCCTCGTGGTGGGTCATCGGACCGGCCATCGCCGCGGTGGCCGGCATCATTGCCGTCGCACTGACGTTCTTCGTGTCGCCCCGTGCGGGCGCACGAACGCTGACCGCCCAGGACACGATTGTCATCGCCGACTTCGAGAACACGACAAACGAGCCGGTGTTCGACGGGGCGCTCAAGGTCGCGCTGGCGGTCGCGCTCGAACAATCGCCGTTTCTCAGGGTTTTTCCAGACGATCGGGCACGCGACACGCTGCGCCTGATGGAGCGATCGCCCGATGAGCGCATCACACGCGCCCTTGCGCGCGACATCGCGCGGCGCGAACAGCTGAAGGCGTTGATCAGCGGATCGATCGCGAGTCTCGGACGCAACTACGTCATCGCGCTCGAGGCGGTCAACGCCGACACCGGCGACGTGATGGCGCGCGAACAGGCGGAGGCCACGAGCAAGGAACAGGTGCTGACCTCGCTTGGCGCCGCGTCCGCACGGCTCCGCGAGCGGCTGGGCGAATCGCTCGCGTCGGTCCAGAAGTTCGACACTCCCCTGCCACGCGCGACGACACCGTCACTCGATGCGCTGCACGCCTACTCGCTGGCGCTCTCCGATGGCCGTGAAGTCCCCAGGCTCGAATCGATACCGCAGCTGAAGCGCGCCATCGAGCTGGACCCGACCTTTGCCATGGCGCACGCGCAGCTGTCAGCCGTGTACGCGAACACGTATCAGTCCGCCCTCGCTCCGGAGTACTCGAAGCGCGCCTTCGAGCTTCGCGACCGCGTCAGCGAACGCGAACGGTTCTTTATTTCCTGGCGGTATTACCGCGACGCGGTGCAGGCTTGGGACAAGGCGCTGGAGCTCGCCCGTTCGTGGACGGCCGCGTATCCACGCGAGGCGTTCGCGTTCAACAGCCTCGGCGCCGCGTTGATTCGATTCGGCGACTTTGAGGCTTCGGTCGAGCCGTTCCAGCAGGCGATCCGGTTGGACCCGAAATTCGTACCCGCGTACGGAAACCTGGCGGCCTCGCTGCTTGCCCTCAATCGGCTGACTGAAGCACGTGCCGTGCTGCAGGACGCCGCTGCCAAGCGGCTCGATTTCGCCGGCGCGCGTCGTCTATCGTATCTGCTCGCGTTCGTGCAGGGCGACTCGGCGACGATGACACGCGAGCTCGACGCGTCGCTCGGTGTGGGCGAAACCAACGCGGCGTTCGGCTGGCGCGCTCAGGCGTCCGCGTTCGAGGGACGCGTGCGACAGGCGCACGATGAATTCGCCCAGGGTATTGAGACGTTGCGGCGGGGGAACTTCAACGAGATCGCGGCGCAGTTAAACAACGAAGACGCCGAAGCGCATGCGATCGTCGGCCAATGCGGCGAGGCGCGTACCGAGGTGTCCGCGGGGCTCGCGCTGAGCCGCGATAATGGCACGCTGGAGCACGCAAGCCGCGTGTTGGCGCTGTGCGGAGCGGAACGCGAGGCGCTGGAGTTGTCGAGCGAGCTGACGAAGGGGTTCCCTGAAGCGGTCTTCACGAATCGTCTGCAGATTCCGCTCACGGCGGCTGCCGTCGCGCTTCAGCGCGGAGACGCGGCCCGCACGATCGAGCTGCTCGAACCCGTGCGGAGGTACGACCATGTCCCGTCAGCCGAGTTCTGGCCTGCGTACCTCCGCGGCCAGGCGTATCTGCGGCTGAAAAATGGCCGCGCCGCAGCGGCCGAGTTCCGCAACATCATCGCGCATCGCGGCGAGGTGCCGACTTCGATGCTCTATCCACTTTCCCATCTCGGACTGGCACGTGCCCTGGCGTTATCGCAGGACACCGCGACGGCACGGCAGTCATACGAACAGTTCCTGACGTTGTGGAAGAACGCCGACGCCGGACTCCGTGCCGTCAGCGAAGGCCGGAGCGAGCAAGCCGCATCGGGATCACGTTGAACGCGTCGAGACGCTCATGACGAAGTCCTGGTCGCCCGACGAATTGCGCCAGACGATGTACGGCGAGCTGCGGCGCGTCGCGCGCCGGTATCTCGGGCGCGAGCGGAAGAACCATACGCTGCAGCCGACGGCGCTCGTGCACGAAGCGTGGCTGCGGCTCCAGAACGAACGCGGTGGTCCGTGGCATGGGCGCACGCATGGTCTTGCGCTCGGGGCGCAGGCCATGCGGCGGCTGCTGGTGGATCACGGGCGCCATCAGAAGCGCCAGAAGCGCGGCGGCGGCGCGCAACCCGTCGCGCTCGACGACCTGATGCAGGCGGCGGCGACGCACGAAGTGCCGGTCGAGGATCTCCTGACGCTGGAAGAGGCGCTCACCCGCCTCGAGACCATCGATCCGCGGGCGGCACAGGTGATCTCGCTTCGCTTCTTCTCGGGGATGTCGAGCCCCGAAGTCGCCGAGCACCTTGGCGTCTCGGTGCGGACGGTGGAAGGCGACTGGGCGCATGCCCGTGCCTGGCTCAAGCGCGAGCTCGCGCGCGAGTCACCCGGGCAGGAAGACGGCGAGGACAAGTAATCACGACGACGGTGTCGAGTACGTCGTCGAGGTATCGACGGTGAACTTTCGATAGCCTGAGAAGTCCGAGATGCCGCGAATGCGCAGGCGCCTGACGAGGAGCACGCGCGCGCCGGCCGTCCATGTGACCTGCGCCGGCAGCCAGGTCTCGTTGTTCACTTTGCGGCGCTGGTACGTCGCGGTCGTCCCCTTGTGGATGCGCGCCAACAGCCCCAATCCGATCGACAGGTCGTCGATCGCTTCGATTTCCACGCGCACCAGCTCGTAGTCCGACTCGCTCACCCATGCGCGCGCCTTGAAATGCCGCATGATGTCGCCGTCCTTCGTCTGCGGCTTGACGGATGGTCTCGGCGTCAGCGTCGCGAAGATCGTGTCGTGTCCCTCAATCGGTTCACGACGCACCATCTGAATGTCGTAGATGCGAAACAGATCGTCGATCGCGGCGCTGTAGCGGCTGCGTGCCTTGTCAAGCTGCTGCTCCTGCTTGCGCCGATCCGATGCGTCGGCCATTTTCTTCGCGTAGGCCTCGACGTCCCGCCGGCGCTCGCGATCCGTTTCCGCAAGCTTCTGCTCCGGCACACGTTTACCGTCTTGCTCGATGAGACGTCGATACCGGTCCTGGCCTGGAAGTCCCGGGTACACCTCGAACACCTTCACCGATTCGCTGGTGGGCCGGCCGGACCCATCCAGCTTTTGCTCCGTACGCCGTTCCATGAACATGTACCCGCTCTGCCGCTCTTCGTCGGTCGCAAGCGTCTTTTTCACGTGTGCGGCAAAGGTGGCGAAATCCGGCAGCGGCCTGTCCTGCGCGGCAGGCACGGCCAGCATCGGGACGAGCAGCGCGACGGCAACCAGTCGGGTCACGCGTACAACGATACCAAGACCGGCGCCACTAGGTGAGGCGCGAAGGCACCGGCAGCTTCGGACCGGTGGCGAACTTCGCGATCGTCGGGCGCGATAGTCGGTCGAACTCGCGATATGGCATTCGAATCGCGTCGCCGTGCGACCCACCGCTGAACACGATCTCCGGATCGCGGGCGAGCGCCGCGTCGACCATGACGCGCTGTCCAAACAACTGCCCGAACGGCGGCATCGCGCCGGGCTCACAGTCACGATAGGCCGGTGCGAACTCGGACTCGAGCGCGAGCCGCACGTCCGCATCGATGGCGCGCTTGAGCCGCTCGAAATCGACCGTGTATGGCGCCGGTACAACCGCAAGAAACAGCTCATCGTTCGCCGTGCACACGACTGACTTGGCCCACGCCGCACCTGGAACGTGTGCGGCGGCCGCTTCCTCCTGAGCCGTGTAGGCCGGCCGATGCGGGATCACCGAATAGCGAGCATGGTTCTGCTCCAAATAGTTCGTAATCGATGCGGGAATCATGGCCGCCTCCGTTCAACACTGCTGCACATGATGTGCCTCGATGTAACGGCGCTGGACGCGGGTAACCACCAGACCGGCGCCCGATGATCGGCAACATGCCGAGACCCTCGTCGGCCTCGCGCTTGCAATTGAAGAACGACACAGCAGCTCGAACATACGGAGGCTGAGATGCGAAAAGAAGACCGTATCCGCCAACAACACGATCGCGAGCAGCAATCGAATCCGCAATCCTCAACCCCGCCGAAAAAGCAGGAAAAAGTGAGAGCGAGCGCCGAGGGCGATCAGCCGTCCAGGCCACCGCGGCAATCGGGAAAACTTCCGTTGCCTGACTAGCACGGCGGAGCCGGCGGCGCGGCTGTGGGGTCGCGTCGCCGGCGCGTCTTATTTCATCGCGACCACTTCCAGATGTCCGTCGCGCCGCTGCACCGTAATCCCGACATCGTGGGCGTGTTGCGTCAACAGAAGATCGACCGTCGCATCACCGACGTGGAGGTTGACGATACGCAGCCATTCAATCGAGTCGGGCAGCATCGCGCAGGTAAATGACACGCGGCGGTTCACCGCATCGACCGCCAGGCCAAGGCACGCCTGCAGCAGCAGGAACACGGCACCAGCCGCCCATGTCTGTGGCGCGCAGGCGACGGGATACAACGTGGGAAAACCGTCCTGGCGCCGGTGGAAGCCGCAGATCAGTTCCGGCAGCCGGTAGAGATCGACCACCTGGCTCAAATCGAACATGGCCTCGAGCACACGCGAGGCTTCGCGCATCAGCCCATATCGCGCAAAACCGGCGGCGATGAGAGCATTGTCATGCGGCCATATCGATCCGTTGTGGTACGACATCGGGTTGTAACGCGCTCCCGCCGCACTCACCGTGCGGATGCCCCAGCCGCTGAACGACGCGTCGCACATCAGCGTGTCGGCAACCCGCCGTGCGTGCGGCTCGCTAACGATCCCCGTGAAGAGGCAGTGACCCGCATTCGAAGTACGAACGCGGCACGGCGCTTTGTTCGCGTCAAGCGCCAACGCATAGGTACCCAGGTCCTCGCACCAGAATGCGCGTTCGAATTCGCGCTTCAAGGTCAGCGCGCGCTCGGTCCACTGCTGCGCGCGCTCGGGTTCGCCGCGTTCTGCGGCGAGTCGCGCGGCGCCGGTCCACGCCGCGTACGCGTAGCCCTGGACTTCACACAGCGCGATCGGGGGTTCCGCCAGGCGGCCGTCGGCGTGAAACATCGAATCCCACGAGTCCTTCCATCCCTGCTGGATCAGGCCCGTCTCGCTGCGGCGTGCATATTCGATGAACCCGTCGCCATCCGCGTCGCCGTACCGGTCCATCCACTCGAGCGCCGCAAGAATGTGCGGCCACAGATGATCGATGAACGGCAGATCTCCCGTACGCTGGAAGTACGCATGCGCCAGCATCACGAACAGGGGCGTGGCATCGACGCTGCCGTAATAGCGTCCGAACGGGATCTCCCGCAGCGCCGCCATTTCCCCGTCGCGCATCTCGTGAAGAATCTTTCCGGGCTGCGCATCCTGATGGTCGTTGACCGTGGTCGCCTGTGTTTCCGCAAGAAAGCTGAGCACGCCTCGAGCGACCGCGGGCTGCCTCCATAACAGCTCGAGCGCCGTGATGATCCCGTCGCGCCCGAACGGGGTGCTGAACCACGGAATTCCCGCGTACGGATACGGGCCGAACGAGGTGGACGTCATCATCATCCGAAGGTCGGCTGACGACCGCCGGAGCCAGCGATCGAAGCCGCCGTTCGACGTGACGATGTCGCAGGCGTCATCGGGAACCGCCGATCGGCTGGCCGCCATCACCTTGAATGCCGCCGGCGAGCGCGTCTCCTCACCAATTTCACACGTGGCGGCGACCTCGATCTCGGTGAATTCGTGCGGCTGGAGCGGGATGAGAAAGAACCACGAGTTCTCGTCCACGCGGTCCGGCGTGCGACCGCATTGGATCCGTGTGCGGCGTTCGACGCCGTCGAGACCGCGGTAACGGAGGATCACTGAACTGCCGCCGGACGTGTTCGCGAGCCTGTGGCCACGGTCCGATCGTCGTGTCCCGCGCACTTCGAAGACGTCGGCGAAATCGGAATCGAATCGAACCGTGAGCGGCACTTCGATTGAGTGAAGGTCGTGGTTGGCGACGCGGATCCGTTCGATCGATCCGCCATTGGACAGGACCCGGGACCGGAATACGTGCAGCGCGCCGCGACTCAAGATCACTTTCCCGTCGCGCACGACATCGGGGTTTGTCAGATCGGCCGTGAAGGAGCTGTTGTCTTCCGCCACCGTCGAACTGAGCAACAGCGGTTGACGGCGGCCGAGTCGCAGCTCGAAGCACGAAAGAAATCGTGTGCCTGCGTGGTAAAGCCCATATGGGCTCCCCGGGCCGGGAATGACGTCGCCGTGCGGATCGTAGACAGCAAACGTGTCGTCCTGCTTCAGAACGCGGACCGTCGCGGCGGGGCGTTCCGCCTCGCTGACGATCGCAAACTGCTCCTCCAGCTTCAGCATCTCGGCCATCACACAACTCCGGTCAGCGCGTGCCCCGACGACCGCCGCTCGAGCAGTTGCTCGTAGAGCGCGACATGATGCTGCGCCATCCGCGTCACGTTGAAGCGCCGCTCGAACACCTCCCGGCACCGGTACCGGTCCAGATGGTGGACATTCTGTGTGGCCGCGATCGCGTCCTCGACAGAATCGACGATGAATCCCGTCACGCCATCGTCGATCACCTCCGGAACGGAGCCGCCGCGAAATGCGACGACGGGCACGCCGCACGCGAGCGCTTCGATCATGACGAGACCGAACGGTTCCGGCCAGTCGATGGGAAAGAGCAAAGCGCTCGCCTGACCGAGAAACGCACCTTTCTCCTGTTCATTAATCTCTCCGATGAAGTCCACCAGCGGATTGTCCAGAAGCGGACGAATCTCGTGCTCGAAATAGTCGCGATCCGCGGGATCGACTTTGGCGGCGATGCGTAGCCGCTGACCCAACGCCGTCGCGATGGCGATGGCGCGGTCGACTCGTTTTTCACGGGCAATCCGTCCGAGAAACGCCAGGTACTTGCCGGGCCCGGGATCGAACTCGAGGAGATCGACAGGGAGACCGTGAGGGATCGTTTCGATCCAGCCTGCTTCGGGCAGCGGGTCGCGTTGAGCATCCGAAATGGAGACGAGCGGGACATCGTGGAACTCGGCGAAGAGCGGCGCCAGTTCGGGCATGTCGAGACGGCCATGCATGGTCGTGACGTGTGCGACTGGCAGACGGCGCACCACCGGCAGATGAAACTGCGAGATGTGAAAGTGGATGACGTCGAATTCTTGGGCGCGCTGGGCGACCTCCTCGAGCATCAGCACGTGGGGTGCGAGCGGGTCCCGACAGGTGGCGTCGAGGCGCAACGCGTTTGGCCATACCGGGACCAAACGGGCCTGTGTCTCGGAATCGCCGCTGGCGAAGAGGGTCACCTCGTGGCCGAGCCTGACGAGCTCGTCTGTCAGGAATGCGACAACCCGCTCAGTGCCTCCGTACAGACGCGGAGGAACGCTTTCGAATAAGGGTGAAACTTGCGCAATTCTCACAGCTATGTGGTTTCAAGTGTTCCAGTTTGGTGCTCTATACATTCGCCGTGCCCCGGCCAGGCCCGAGCACACGTTTTGTGAACGAACGAATCGACCATCTTGTGAGACCATACGCTCGGCTGAGTTGCAAAGGGGTACACGGCTGAGTTTTCGATGGTGTCTCCGGATCGTCGCCGCCGTGGGGGTGCTGACGGCTCCCCTGTCTGCGCAGGAACAGCAACTGTCTCGCGTGCAGTCGCCGGCAGGCTCGCCGTGGCAACCCACGCGCTTGTCGGACGGGCAGCCGGACGTCCAGGGCGTCTGGGGCGCTGTTCTTGCCGGCGCGTTCTCGCTCACCAATCCGATGACCGGCGGAGACGATTTCGCACAGCGACTCGGCGGACCGCCAATCCGTCGTCCGAGCCGGATCGTCGATCCCGCTGATGGTCGAGTGCCGTATCAGCCCTGGGCCGCCGCGCTGCAGGAGCATCAGGCGTCCGCGTGGGAGCACGCCACGCAACCATGGGAAATCGACCCGCAGAGCCGTTGTCTACTCTCGATCGCGCCACGGCTCGCGATGTTACCGACACCGTTTCGCATCATCCAGGCACCGGCGTCCGTCGTGTTCATCTGGGACGACTATCATGCTTACCGAGTCGTTCCGCTCGACGGTCGGCCGCATATCGGATCGACCGCGAAGCTGTGGATGGGAGACGCCCGCGGACACTGGGAAGGCAATACACTCGTCATCGACACCACGAACGTGAATGGCAAGGGGCGGCTGAGCGTCGTCGGCGATTTCCTCAGCGAGCAGGCGCACATCACTGAGCGCCTGACGTTCGCCGACGCCGAGACCATGACCTACGAAACGACCATTGACGATCCGGCCGTCTTCACCCGTCCCTGGACGATGCGCGCCGTTGAGAAGCGCAAGGCCGAGTACGAGTTCTGGGAGAACGCCTGTCACGAGGGCGAGCGAAGCGTCGAAGGCATGTTGCTGGCCAAGTAAGCCAGCTGTGGAGGGACACGTGGCCAAGCAGAATCTGAAGCAACGGCGGGCGATCATTGCGGGTCTGGGCGCGATGGCAGCCGGTACGCTGGCCGCCCGGCCATCCGAAGCGCAGGGCGCATCGTCGGAGTCGTTCACGCCGACGCTGCATGCTCAGGATGAATGGATGTCGGGGATGAAAGGTCAGCACCGCATCGTGCTCGACGTGACATCCCCAACCGGCGTGCCGGACGCGATCCGGTTCGCGAACAATCTGCTCGCGGGCCACAAGAATGGTTGGGGCGTCGAGGAGTCAGATGTCGCCGTCCTCGTCTGCTTCCGGCACGGCGCCACCCCGTTCGGCTATACCGACGCCATCTGGTCGAAGTACGGCAAAACCATCGACCCCAAGGCGACGCCACCTCCCGCAGCGAACCCGTACAACTCGGGTGAACAGACGCAGCTCGCCGCTCTCGCAAAACGCGGCGTGCAGTTCATGGTGTGCGGGACGGCCAGCCGAGGATTGGCAGGCCGCATCGCCGGATCAGGCGGCGATGTCGAGGCGGTGCTCAAAGAGATGGGCGCGAACCTCATTCCCAGCGCGCGTATCGTGCCGGCCGGCGTCGTTGCGGTGGTGCACGCACAGGAGCGCCGTTTCAGCTTGATATCGGTCGTGTAAACAACCGTATACGTATCCCGTTGAGACGGCGATCACGCATACGCGACTGGCGCGGCTGTCGAACCGCGTCAGCGCGATGAAGTCGTCGTTTGCGCCGCCACGAACTGCCACTGCAGTCGCCCGCGCTGAATGACGCTCTCTACGTCTTCGGGCAACAGATATCGGCCCTTCACCAGCTCTCCGGCGGCGGCGCGCAACTTCGCCAAGTAGTCGTCCTGACTGCGATACCGCTCCTGAATCGACAGACGCGGGTCCTTGCGGGCCTCGCGATCCGCCCTCGTTCGCGCGAACGGAATGTAGGAACCGAGCAGGTTCACGATTTCACGGCTGCCACCGATCGACTCCGACCGGAAGTTCCAGCCGGTGTTGGTGGCGACGGGAATGCTTACGTCAGGTGCACGAATGCCGGCGACGTCATTGCCATCCGCATCGACCTGCGGCACCAGGTGCGGCAGCATCTCCACTTTGCCGCCTCGGATCTGACCCGGACCGGGAACCGTTCGAGGATCCGCCACCCCGGGGATCGCGGGGAACTTCACCGACGCGACAGGCGTGAGCGTGCCGTCTGCGAGCTTTGGATAACGGCTCTCGGGAGGCGCAGCGCCCTGACGCACCCAACCGTCGAGCCCCCGCAGCAGCGCGCGCATGATTTCGCGCTGCGGCACGGTGTTCCGCAATTGCTGCCCCCGCGCGCGGACCGGTGGAAACGGCGCTTCGGAGTGTTGCGTGCTGGAGAGCAGGTAGATTCGTACGTTGCCTGGAATCGGCAGATCTCTCCTGCCGTCAGCGCTCGTATGAATCAATGCCGCGGCGCGTCCGCCGCCCCAGTACTCGACAGCCGTGTTCGTGAAGAACATCTTTGGAATGTGCGCTGGCTTATAGAGCTGCAGGAGCGAGCCGCGTTCGCCGTGAAATTCCTGTTCGTCGGTGGTGAACGGGAACCGCGTCGGGGTGAGAAGCACCGACGCGCTGATCGGCATTCCGAATCGCTGGTTGAAGGTGCCGCGCGCCGAGCCTGCAATGTGCGCCCACACGGCATCGAAGACGCGGCGGTCCTGCTCGTCCGCGTTGAAGCCGTCGTAGAGGAATTGACGCAGAAAGCGGCCGTCCTGCGATTCACCCTGGACGTACACCGTCGTGCCATGCACGGGAAGGTCGGTGCGGTATCTGAATGCTGACGCCGCGTCGCGGATCGCCGCGAGTCCCACGCCGGCCACGCGCGCGCCGGTGGCTTTGAACGTGACGTCATACAGGCGGCCGGGTTCGAATCCTCCGTCGAGCGCCAGGCGCGGCGCCCCTGCACGTCCGGTTACAAAATGCCATCTCGTGCGCGCGATCGGAGTCGGCTTGTCCCAGTAATGATCTCGAACGGTCAACACGCTCGCGGCATCCGCAGGATTGGCGGGAGCGTAGAGCGGGGCGTCATCGAGCTCCGTTTCGTTCTGCCTCGAGTCGAGGATGAACGGCACGGTGATCGGCTCGATCAATCCGTCGATCTTCGGCGCCTCGACGCGCAGTATTCCAGGCGCCAGGTCGAATTCCCACCCGACGAACACGAGCGTGTACCCCTCGCGCATCAAGTACCCGTTGCCGAACTCCTCCGCCGTGGTCGGATTCCTCGATGACGCGGCGCTGTTGAATTTGTTGAGCAGAAGAATGTTGCCGCGGTTGACGACCTCGAACAGCAGCACGCCGTTGCCTTTTCCTGGATCGACCGGCTTGAGCACCATCACATCGGATGTGAAGTGGACGCGTTGGTCGGCGGCCGGCGTGGCGCGATCGATGTCGGTGATTCGCGCGTTGTGCGGCTCTTTCGGATCGACGGCGAACTCGATGGTGCCCGTCAGCTTTTCGTAGGGTCCTGTGTTCCCGAACGCCTGGCCGTCTGCAACGGTCACACGGCTCGTGACGTTTACCTTCGTCACCTCGGCGAAGGCGAACGCCGGAACAGCCACCACACAGATGAGCGCGGTTACGGCTCGCATCACGATGCACATCACGGGATCACGCCTTTCGACGGGCAAGATACAGGGCGCCAAGGCCGCACGCAATCATCCCGGCGCCCCAATACAGGTTGACGTTGAGACCGAGCACCTTCGCTCCGGCAATTACGCCTTGAATCGCGAGGATCACACCGTAGAGCGTGAGCAGCAGACCGATCGGATACCGCAGGTCGAGATGCATGTCGTCAGTTCAACGGCGAACCTGGCAGGTGTTCGAGGTCTTTGTTGTTCTCACAGATCGTTTCGAGCAGCTCTCCGTTGGTCATCAAACGGAACTGTTCGGTCACCATCCACGGCCTGGTGTACGCCATCGGGTCGTCGATCGTGACCTGCACTTCAAGCGTGCCTACGTTTCGTCGACGGAATCGCTCGGTGACGTGCAGCGCCTCGGTCGTCGGGTTGCCCGCCTTATCCAGCCATGTCTTTCCGTTGAAGCCTCTGCTCTCCACGACCAACGTGTCGCCATCCCACTTGCCGATGGAGAACCCCAGCCATGACGGATTGAGATCGGCGGCGAATTCACGGCCGTCGGTAAAAATCTGCCTCCACAGCGTCATCGCTTCGTGGAGGATCGTGATCTGGTTTGGCGTCTGGATGATTTTCCACGGCGGCGGAGCCGCCGCGGTCTTCGGCACGCCTGGAGGCAGACAGTTCGCATCGGACTCCTCGCGCGCGTGCGCCCCGCCCGCACGGGACTCCACCAGCGCCTTCGCCCATGGTTGATACGGAATGTCTTCCGGTCTCATATCGGCGGCGAGGTTGTTCAAATATTTCGTTGAGACCGTCTCCCAGATGCCCGACAGATCCGGGTGTCCGTCGGACGCCCGCGGCGCTGGCGCGGTCAAATTCGGTTTTCCGTCTGGTCCAGCAGGAACAGGCAGCGGCGGGACCTTCACCCACTGCGCCGATGCGGGCGCAACCGTGATGACGATCGCCGCGGCGAGAAGCAGGCCGGTCTGATATCGCTTGTGAATATCCATCACGTCACCAGAAAAGAATGTTCAAGGCCACTGTCAGCGTGAGCACGATGCCTGCGAGCACTGCAGGGCGATGGTGCCACGAAACGTCGCCGCTGGACGAGCGTGGCGTGAGGCCGAAGACGAGGCCCCGCAGATCGCCCTCGGCCTTCGGCGTCGTCACCAGGCTGATGGCGACCGTACAGGCGAAGCAGGTCGTCCACGCGACGATCGCGCCCCAGAAATTCTGCGCCATGTCGGACGGGTAACTATGGACGACCGCCATCTTCGGCAGCAGCGATGTGGCGCCGACGACGGCGGTGACCTCGTAATGCAGCGCGGCGGCACACGTGCCCAGTACGAGACCCCAGAACGCGCCATGCCCGGTCGTCCGCTTCCAGAACATGCCGAGGAGAAATGTCGCAAGCAGCGGCGCGTTCACGAATGAAAACACCAATTGCAGCATGTCCATGATGTTGTTGAAGCGCATCGCTGCGTAGGCGGTGGCCATGCTGACGAGAACACCGAACACGGTCGCCATCCGCCCCATCCAGAGGTAATGGGCATCCGTCTGACGGGGCCTGATGTAGCTCTGATAGATGTCGAAGGTCCACACGGTATTGAACGCGGTGACGTTGCCGGCCATGCCCGACATGAAACTCGCGAGCAGCGCCGTCAGCCCGAGGCCGAGCAGACCTGCCGGGTAATAGCGCGACATCATGAGCGGCAACGCCATGTTGTAGTCGTACGTCCCGTCGGCGAGCCTGGGCAGCAGCGGCGCGGCACCCGGGTTTGGTTGCAGCGTGAGACCGAGCGCAACGATGCCGGGCACGATCACGAGAAACGGGAACACCATCTTCGGCACGGCGGCGATGAGCGGAGTCCGCCGGGCGGCATTCATCGAATCGGCGGCCATGGCGCGCTGCACGACGAGGAAGTCGGTGCACCAATATCCGAACGACAGGACGAAGCCGAGGCCCATCACCATCCCGAACCACTCGACGCCCATCGGATTGGCATCGGCGCGGCCGAGGTATGACCACGAGTGGACGAACGTGTCCGGCACACGGGCCGCCAGTCCCGCCCATCCACCGGCGTCACGCAAGCCGAGATACGCCACCGGCACAAAGCCGAACACGATCAGGACGAACTGCAGTACTTCGTTGTAAATCGCGCTCGTGAGGCCACCCATCGCGATGTACAGCAGGACGACCACCGCAGACACCGCGATGCTCGCGTGAATATTCCACCCGAGCAGGAGTGCGAGCAGCGCCCCCATCGCGTACATGCTGATGCCAGACGAGAACACGGTCATCACCGCGAAGGTCATCGCATTGAAGCCACGCGTCTTCTCGTCGAACCGCAGCTTGAGATACTCGGGGACGCTCCGCGCACGCGAGCCGTAATAGAACGGCATCATGAACACGCCGACGAACGCCATCGCGGGAATCGCGCCCACCCAGTAGAAGTGACTGGTGAGGATGCCGTATTTCGCGCCGCTCGCGGCCATGCCGATCATTTCCTGCGCGCCGAGATTCGCGGACAGGAACGCGAGGCCGGCGACCCACGCCGGCATCGACCGCCCGGCCATGAAGAACTCCGTGCTCCCCACCATCTGCCGGCGCAGCAGGAAGCCGATGGCGAGCACGAACACACCGTAAAGGACGATCAGGATGACGTCGACCGATGCGAGGTGCATGGTGAGGGGCGCGCAAACGAGGCGCGCGACGGCCGGCGCAATGCCGGCCGTCAGACGCGGCTCTCGTCGAGCGTGCGATGGACTAGCGGCTGGAGGTCGACGGCGATGCGCCCGCTGCGGGCGTTCGATAGTCCTTCGTAAAGCCGTTCCGCCCGTTCTTCACCGTGAAGGTGCCATCGCTGCGCGCCGTCACCTTGATGTGGCTGCCGCCGTCTTCCTTGGTGAAGTTCGCGATGAAGTTGTCTGGCGACTGGACGTCCTTCGCAACGAACTCCGAGAAGTGAAGCTGCCAGAAGTCCTCGAGCCCCGGCGAGCTCTTGACGATCTGAAACGTCCCGGGCGTGCCGCCCTTCGTCGGGTTGTTGTTCATCACCGCCACGCGCGGCCGCACCGTATGCACCAGCGCCTCCGATCCCGCCCAGTCGGTGCCGTGACGCGTCGTGCGGTACAGCGCGAACGTGCCGAGGAGGTTCCGCGGGCACACCAGCTGCATTTCCTGGTTCCACGTCAGGTCCGTGAGATCCAGATAGCGGAACTTGCCGAAATCGATCGTCATGCCGATGCTCTCGTAGTTGTTCGGCGTGTTGTCCTGCTCGCGCTCTTTTGCGTTCGCGCAGATCGGGTTCGCCGTCGCACGCACGCCCGGCACCGGGTTCGTCGTCAGCTCGCCGGCGGAGGAGACGATGTTCACGTCGAGACCCGCGACCGGAATCTTCATACCGGGTTTGGGAATCGTGACGTGCATCTTCTCGCGCACGGGAAGATACGAATTGAAACCGGCCGCACGATTGCCCGCGAGCTCGTCGGCAAACGGCCCCGGATCGTAGACGCGGCGGATCGGCACCTTGTCGGCGAGCGCGGCGACGCCGCCGACGTGATCGCCGTGGTAATGACTGACGACCATGTAGTCGATGCGATCGACCCCGGCGTCCTTCATCGCGGCCACGATGCGATCCGCGTCACGTCCGGGCGGATTCGTCAGGTTGCCCGCGTCGATGAGGAACGTTTCCCGCGCGCCGAGAATCCCGTTGCCCGGCGACACGAGCAGGACGGATTGTCCGCCCTCGGTATCGATGAAGTAGATCTCCAGAACGCCGGGCGGCTGGACCGGTGTCCGCACTACGGGCGGCGTCGCCGTCTGGCCGTGAACGGATGCTCCGACCAGTGCCACCACCGCCGCGGCGATCGCCAGCGTTATCCTGCGCATCGTGCCCTCCGTGAATGTAGAGGCGGACATCAAGGTCCGCCTCGACGCGTCAATACGTGAACCGGAATCCTAACTGCGCCATCCGCGGCTGATACGCCACGTTCGTGTTCGACGATGGCTGTCCGTAGAGTCTATTGCTTTCGACGGTGGTGTATGACCCGTAATTCGCATGGTTGAACAGATTGAATACTTCGACAATGCCGTCGACACCCGAACGACCGTTCAGCGCGAAGTGCTTCTGCAGTCGCACGTCGACACGGTGAATGGGCTCGCCGACAATGCCGTTGCGCGGGGTGACTCCACCTCCGGCGCTCGTCGGCCGCGGCCGCGCGCTGCCAACCGTGCCGCCGGTATCGAGCGCGTCTCCTCCATAGGTCGTCGCGAACCGCTGCCCGGATCCGTAGAAATACAGGCCGCTCAACTGAAGACCGTACCCCGCCTGCCAGATGGCGTTGAACACGGCCCGATGGCGCTGGTCGGTCGCCGCCAGCCCGTACTCGTCGCCGAGCGGCGTCTTGACCGCGAACGCAACGGGATTCATGACGCCGCTCCACGGCGCCGGCTGCCCGTCTTCGAATTGTGAAAGGGTATACGTGCCCGACGCCTGCCAGCGGTGACTCATGCGCTTGATGAATGACGTCTCGAGCCCGTGATAGTTGCTGCGGCCCGCGAAGATGTCCATCGGCACCTGTCCCCACTCCGGGTACGGACGATGGGCGATATCGGTGAATGGATAGTTCAGCCCGGTGTCCGGGTTGAAACTCAGATTGATGTTGTAGCCGGTGACGCGGTCCTTCCGCTGACCATTGAAGGAGTAGTCGGCGGTCACGCCCATGTCGCCGCCGATCTGGCGCTGCAAACCGATAGATGCCTGGTAGCTGTACGGGTACTCCGCGTTGGGCGGAGCAATCGTCTGCCCGAGAGCGCGACGGATGCAGCCGGGGACGAACCGCACATTGCAAAAGGCTTGTTCGAGGTCCTCCGCCCGTGGCAGTGGTCCGTTCCACGGGTTCACGGCGAAGTCCGGTCGCCCGTCGTACAGCGCCGACAGCACGCGCTGCGTGTTGGCGAAGCGAATCGGGTGCGCCACCTGATTCACTAGCTCCGAGTAGTACTTGCCCCCGCCGCCGCGAATGACCGTCTTGCTGTTCAACGTGTAGGCGAAGCCGACCCGGGGCGCGACGTTATTGGTATCCAGCGGCCGGTTGCCCGGCAGGAACGGCGGCACCGACAGCGTGTTGGCGAAGGTATCGGTTTCAACGTCATATCGGACCCCAACATTGATGGTGAGGCTCGACGTGATCTGATAGTCGTCCTGGAACCACGCACCGAAGATGTTGCGCGGGCTGTGCAGGAGACAGCTGCCGAAGGAGGTGCGAAATTCGCGCGAGAGTGGCGACAGCGCAGCGATGTTCCACGTGCTCGGGTCGTTCCACACCGGGAACAGCTGCTCGATGTTTGCGGGTACAGGCCCGTTGTCGGCGATCAGATTGCCGCGCAGGAAATTACACCAGTCATGCCACGTGAGGTAGTTGAGATACTCGCCCCCGGCCTTCACGTCATGCCGTCCGCCAAGGTTGCGCGAAAACGACAAGTCGTCGCGGAACGTGTAGACCTTCTGGCCGATGTGCTGCGGGAAGTTGGTGCCGCCGCCAATATTGAAGCCTCGCAGCGTGATGACCGGCAGCAGCTGCCGTTCGTTCGCGACCGGACTGCGCGCCGCCGCCAGCCCCGTCGTCGCATTCCACTTGATGTTCGTATCCTGCAGCCAGCGGTTGCCCGCATAGCCGACCTTCAGCTCGTTCATCGTCCGATTGTTGATGACGCGCGTCAGCGTCCCCTGAATCGCTTCGGCGTACTTGTTGAAACTGAGCTGATTGGCGGGGTGGTTCGTCGCGCCACCAACCGTCGGCGTCGAACCTTGAACGGCAAGAGGATCGATCGGCTGAAAGTCCCGCCACACGTACCCCGAGACGCTCAATCGCATCTTGCTGGACAGCTGCGAGTCGACACGCGCCATCGGCTTGTGCTGCCGGCGTACGGACGTCAGATCGACGTTAAAACGCTGGTACGGCGTGTTGTGCGTCACCGTGGACGGCTCACGCTCGAACTCGTAGTTGAAGAAGTAGTGCATCTTGTCGCGGCGGATGGGACCGCCGATCGACGTGCTGGCCTGCTGATTCGAGTAGGGCAGCACGCGATGCTGGATGAAGTCCTCCGCGTTCATGTGATCGTCGCGGAAGTAGGCCGACAACGTCCCCGTCAGCTCGTTGGTGCCGGACTTGGTGATGACGTTGACCTGCGCGCCCGACGACCGTCCCTGCGTCGCGTCGAAGCGATTCGAGATGAACTGGAACTCGGCGATGGCGTCGCGCCCGAAGCTCGGTTGGCGGTTCTGGCCTCCGCAGCAATTGTTGGTCACCTGCAGACCGTCGATATTCAGCTGCACCGTGCCGAGCGCCGTCGTCACCGGCAAACCGCCAGCGTCGGTGTGGTTCGCCCGAGCGCCTGGCGCGAGCATCGTCAGGTCGAGGAAGTTACGGCCGTTGACCGGCAGCTCGGAGAGCTGCCGCGAATCGATGTTGCCGCCCAGCTGCGATGACGTCACGTTGACCAGCGGCGCCTCGCCTGTGACCGTCACTGATTCGGAGATCGTGGACGGCATCATCACGAGGTTCAAGGCAACCTGCTGGCCGACGAGCACTTCAAGTCCCATCTGCTGAATCGTTGCGAACCCAGTCAATTCCGCGCTGATCCGGTAGACGCCAATGCGGACGGGAATGCGGAAGTTGCC
>Ga0207701_10000833_pt1 | contig 32758 bp, 24 predicted proteins | sample KBSSwiSSwithPhiX_FD_184294 | JGI IMG/M metagenome (GOLD analysis project Ga0207701, IMG submission 184294) | Switchgrass rhizosphere bulk soil microbial communities from Kellogg Biological Station, Michigan, USA, with PhiX - S5 (SPAdes) (version 2) | ecosystem: Environmental > Terrestrial >... | reverse complement strand
GACCGTCGAGCCCATCGACGTGACCAGCTCCTCGCGGATCGCGTCGAGCGGCGGGTTCGTGACCTGCGCGAACAGCTGCTTGAAGTAGTCGTAGAGCAGGCGCGGACGGTTCGACAGCACCGCCAGCGACGTGTCGGTGCCCATCGAGCCGAGCGCTTCCTCACCCTGCGCCGCCATCGGCGCGAGCAGGACCCGCAGGTCCTCGTGCGTGTAGCCGAATGCCTGCTGACGGCGGAGCACGGTTGTGTGATCCGGCGCGGGCAGCGCCGGCGCCTCCGGCAGGTTCGCGATGTCCTGCAGGTGCGTCTTCACCCACTCGCCATACGGGTGCGCCTTCGCCAGCCGTCCCTTCAGCTCCTCGTCGTCGATGATCCGGCCCTCGGACGTGTCGACGAGGAACACCTTGCCCGGGTGCAGGCGCTCCTTGACGGCGATGTTCTCGGGCGCGAACTCGAGGACGCCGACTTCGGATGCCATCACGACCAGGTCGTCCCGCGTGACGTAATAGCGCGACGGCCGCAAGCCGTTGCGGTCCAGCACCGCGCCGATCACCGTGCCATCGGTGAACGCGATTGACGCCGGGCCGTCCCACGGCTCCATCAGCGACGCGTGGTACTCGTAAAACGCGCGCCGCTCCGGCGACATGGTCTCGTGGTTCTGCCACGGCTCGGGGATCATCATCAGCACGGCGTGCGGCAGCGACCGCCCGGCCATGTAGAGGAACTCGAGCACGTTGTCGAACGTGGCCGTGTCGCTGCCGCCTTCGCGGATGACCGGCAGCACCTTCTTCAGGTCGTCGGCGAACAGATCCGACTGGAGCAGCCCTTCGCGCGCGCGCATCCAGTTGATGTTGCCGCGGAGCGTGTTGATCTCGCCGTTGTGCGCGATGTAGCGATAGGGATGCGCCAGCGGCCAGGACGGGAACGTGTTCGTGCTGAAGCGCTGGTGCACCAGCGCCATCGCGGACTCGAGCCGTGGATCGGCCAGGTCGAGGAACATCGGCCGGATCTGGCTGGCCGTCAGCATGCCCTTGTAGGTCAGGGTCTTCGAGGAGAGACTGACGACGTAGAAGCGGTTGCGATCGGTGAGCGGAAGTGCGTCGGCCTCGCGCTCGATGCGCTTGCGGACGACGTACAGCTTGCGCTCGAACGACAGCGGGTCCTTGCTCGAGGGCGCCGGCGCGTTGCCGCGGCCGATGAACACCTGCTCGAACACCGGCTCCGCGGCACGCGCGCGATCGCCGAGCGCCCGGTCGTCGGTCGGCACGTGGCGCCAGCCAAGCAGCCGCTGCCCCTCCTCGGCGACGATGCGGGCGAAGAGCGCCTTGACCAGCTCGCGCTCCGCGGGATCGTTCGGCAGGAAGATGAGCCCGGCGCCGTAGTCACCGTTGGGCGGCAGTTCAAAGCCGAGCGCCTGCGAGCGGAAGAAGACGTCCGGCATCTGGATCAGCAGGCCCGCGCCGTCGCCGGTGTTGGCTTCGCAGCCGCAGGCGCCGCGGTGCTCGAGATTGACGAGCAGCTCGAGGCCCTTCTCGACGATCGCGTGCGAACGCTTGCCCTTCAGGTGGACGACGAAGCCGACGCCACACGAGTCCTTCTCGTGTTGAGGGTCGTACAGGCCCTGAGGGTGCGGGAGATCGCCGGACTGCTGCATTTCAGGCATCCTTGCCGCGACCTGTCGGGCGGGTAGGGCTCCGCCGGCCAAGGTCGACTGAACGCCTCTAGTTATGCGGCAGATGGAGGGTAAAACGGAAATACAAAGGTTTCATTCATGCCATACGCTGTACGCATGGCTTCACACGGATGTTGCTATTTTGAGAATCGATTGAAACCATCTGCGAGTACGATGGGTTGGCCGAGCTAAACCTCGGCGGTCGTGAGGATTACGGCCGAGCTAGATGTTGGGGTCAGACGCTGTTACGCAGAGAAAAGTCCTTGACAGCGTCTGACCCCAACTTCGCACTGCTTATTTCGCCGCCGAAGACAGCAGGTCGCGCCAGGCGGGCACCGGATCCGGCGCGCCCCCGAGGCGCTCGATGATGATCTGCGACGTGCGGTAGGCCTGCCCGTAGAAGCGCTCGTTGGCGTCGCGATCCTGCTTCAGGCTTGCGCCGTTCAGGGTCACGCCGGCAAACAGGCCGCGGGAGCGCGAGTAGCTGAGGATCTTCGCGCGCATCTGGACGTCCGTCGACGCTTCCGAATTGCGACCAACCGGCCCCGCCGAGACGCCGGCATCGGCGCCGAGCTTGAACTGGTTGCTCGCGAGCTGCTCGAGACCCTTCTGGTCGATCACCACGAGCAGCAAATCCACTTCCTGGCCGCCGATCTGCGCGCCGATCGACCCGCCCGTCAGCGTCAGGAATGCCGGCGCCGACCACGTGCCGCTCTTCATCGATTTGGCGCTGATGATGCCGCGGCCCCACTCGCCCCCGATCAGCAGGCCACCCTTCTTCACGCCGGGAAACACGGCCACGCCCTGCGCCTTCTCGACGACCCACTTCGGCACCCCGCCGTCGGGCGCGTCCTTGATCTCCTGCAGGACGGTCGTCGCCGCCTTGATGCGTGCGGCTTCTTCGGACTGCGCGAACATGGGCGAGGTGGCCAGTGCCAGGCCGCCGACGAGCGTGAGAAGCAGGATCGAGCCGGTTCGTCGCATATGTAGTCCCTGTGCTGGATGAGGTTGTCGCGAGCGCCGATGCTATCACGCTGTCCGCTTCCGGACACAGGCGTACGGCGACGAACGGCAGCCCGCGCGAACGCCCTGAAATCCGCCTGAATTCGCGTCTGACGATGGCAGCGGCCTTGCCACTCCTGTGAAGCCGGAGCCAAGGTGGACCGCCCCATCGACCCCGACGTCACCCGCCGCCAGAGCCGCAAGCGTGCTGCCATGGGCGGCACCGTTCTCTCGCTCGCCGTCGTCGCGTATCTCTGGTTGCCGGCTCTCGTCTCGACCAGCCTCTCGCGCGATCGGATTCGCACGGCGACGGTCGAGCGCGGCCCGGTGGATGCGACGATCAGCGCGTCGGGCCTGGTCGTGCCGGCAGTCGAGCAGGTCATCACCAGCCCGGTCGAGGCGCGCGTCCTGAAGGTGCTCGAGCGGCCGGGCGCGAAGCTCGCAGCGGGGCAGCCGATCCTCGCGCTCGACGTCAGCGCCGCGCGTCTCGCTGTCGATCAGCTCACGCAGGATCTCGCCATCAAGGCCAACGCGCAGGCGCAGAAGCGGCTGGCGCTGGAGAAGAGCCTCATCGATCTCGACGGCCGCACGCAGGTGAAGGCGCTGCAGCTCGCCTCGCTCGAAGCGCAGCTCGCCAACGACCGACAGCTGGCCGTCCAGGGATTGCTCTCGAAGGACCTGCTTCGCAAGTCCGAGCTCGACACCAATCAGGCCGGCATCGAGCTGAAACAGCTGCAGGCGCAGCGCGACAACGCACGCGAAGCGACGAAGGCCGAGCTCGACGGCCTGGACCTCGAGATCGGCAAGCTTCGCAAGCAGGACGATGAAGCGCGCCGCCAGCTGGACCTGGCCACGCCGCGGGCGGATCGGCCCGGCGTCCTCACATGGGTCGTCACGGAGGAAGGGGCGTCGGTGGTGAAAGGCGCGCCGCTCGCGCGCGTCGCCGACTACACGTCGTTCCGCGTGGACGCCAGCGTGTCCGACGTGCACGCCAGGCGGCTGAGTGCCGGGCAGCCCGTCACGATCCGCGTCGGGAGCGACACGCTCGACGGCACGATTGCATCGGTCGAGCCCACGGTCGTCAACGGCACCATCACCGTCGTCATCGCGCTCGCGCAGCCGTCGAACCCGCTGCTGCGATCGAACCTGCGTGTGGATGTGGAGATCGTCACGGCGCGGCGACCCGCGACGCTGCGCGTGCGCCGGGGGCCGTTCGCCTCGGGCGAAGGCACGCAGCCGGTGTTCGTCGTCCGCGGCGACCGCGCGGTCCGCGAGATGGCGACATTCGGGCTGTCGAGCGTGGAGTTCTTCGAGGTGACCGCGGGCCTGGCGCCCGGCGACGAAGTGATTGTCTCCGACATGCGCGACTACCAGCGCCTGTCACAGATTCGCTTGAAGTAACCAGGAACCAGGAATCAGGAACCAGGAATCAGGAACCAGGAACCAGGAATCAGGAACCAGGAATCAGGAACCAGGAACCAGCAGAGGCTCGCAGATGCCAGTTATGACCGACGCGGAGGCCGTTCGTTCAACCAGCGCCAGCACGGAGCGCCGACCCATGATTCAGCTCACCGGCATCGAGAAGGTGTATCGCACGGATCGAATCGAGACCGTGGCGCTCACGGACATCAACCTGACTGTTGGTGAGGGCGAGCTCATCTCGATCATGGGCCCATCGGGCTGCGGCAAGAGCACGCTGCTGAACCTGATTGGCCTGCTCGACGCGCCCAGCTCGGGCGAGATCGCGCTGGGCGGGGAGACGGTCGGGACGTATGGCGATCGAGCGCTGGCGAAGCTGCGCAATCGCGAGATCGGGTTCGTCTTCCAGACCTTCCACCTGATACCCGACCTGAGCGTGCGCGACAACGTGGAGATTCCGCTCCTGTATCGCCGGGAGAGCGGCGCCGCGCGGCGCAAGGCTGCCGAGGCCGCGCTCGAGCGCGTCGGCCTGAGCTCGCGCATGCACCACTTCCCGGGACAGCTGTCCGGCGGGCAGCAGCAGCGTGTCGCGATCGCGCGCGCGATCGTCGGCCGGCCGCGGATCCTGCTCGCCGACGAGCCCACGGGGAACCTCGACAGCCAGATGGGCGACGAGGTGATGGCATTGCTCAAGGACTTGCAACGTCACGATCGCACCACTGTGGTGATGGTGACGCACGATCCGCGGCAGGCGGAGCAGACCGAGCGCATCGTGAGGTTGTTCGACGGCAGGATGGTCGCTTGAGTGCCAAGTGGGAAGTGCGAAGTGCTAAGTGACGAAGGACGAAGGACGAAGGACGAAGGACGAGTAGGCCATGATCAAGAGCTATCTGTTGCTCGCCTGGAAGGTGCTCCTCAGGCGAAAGTTCTTCACCTTCATCTCGCTGTTCGGCATCAGCTTCACGCTGGTGGTCCTCATGCTGGTCACTTCGCTGGTGGACCACGTCGTCGCCGGCTACCCACCGGAGACGAAGCACGCGAGCACGGTGAACATCGCCTACTCGATGCTGAAGGGCGAGCACTCGCGCCGCAACGGGTTTGCCGGCTTCGGCCTGCTCGACAAGTACGCGCGCGGCCTGCCGAACGTCGAGATGATGACCGTCGTCTCGATGCCGAGCGGAGCGTATTCGTACCTGAACGGGCAGCGGATCAAGTCGTTCATGAAGCGCACGGATGGCAACTTCTGGCGCATTCTCGACTTCCACTTCGTCGAAGGAGGGCCCTTCACCGAGACCGACGTGACGGACCACCGGATGGTCGCGGTGATCAACGAGACCACCCGGCAGCGCTTCTTCGGCGGCCGGCCCGCACTCGGCAAACTGCTCGAAGTGGATGGCCAGCGGTTCACCGTCGTCGGCGTCGTGCCCGACGTCCCAATCCTGCGTCTGGTGCCATTTGGCGACATCTGGGTGCCACACACCACGGCAAAGTCCGACAGTTACACGAAAGACCTCGTCGGCGATTTCATGGGCGTGCTGCTGCTGAAGGACCCGTCGAAGATCGCGCTGACTCGTGACGAGTTCTGGTCGCGCCTGAAGACGGTGCCGATGCCCGATCCCATGTTCACGTCGATCGAGTCCACGCCAGAGACGCTGTTCGACACGATCGGCCGGATGTTCATCGGCGATGGCACCGGCGTCGGCACGGGTTACGGTGACAAGTTGAGTCTGGCGCTGGCATTTGCCGCAGCGCTGTTCATGCTGCTGCCGGCAGTGAACCTGATCAACCTGAACACGAGCCGCATCCTCGAGCGCGCCTCGGAGATCGGCGTGCGAAAGGCCTTCGGCGCGGCTTCGTGGACGCTGGTCGGCCAGTTCATCGTCGAGAATCTGGTGCTGACCCTCGTGGGCGCCGCCGTCGGCTTCGTGCTCGCAGGATGGCTGCTCGGGCTGCTGAACGGCAGCGGGCTGATCGAATACGCCGACCTGCGGCTGAACTACCGGATCTTTTTCTGGGGCGCGCTGCTCGCCGTGGCGTTCGGCCTGCTGTCGGGCGTGTATCCAGCCTGGCGCATGTCGCGGCTGCACCCCGTGCAGGCGCTGAAGGGAACCGCGCGATGATTCGCCACGTCTTCAAGCTGATCTGGAACCGCAAGCGTACCAATTTCCTGATGGTGCTCGAGATCTTCGTGTCGTTCATCGTGCTGTTCGCCGTTGTCGGGGTTGGTGTCTACACCCTGGACAACTGGCGCCGGCCGATCGGGTTCTCGTACGACCACGTCTGGGACGTCAGCATCGACATGAAGCAGGTGAGCGACGACGACTTCACCCAGCAGCAGGCCGAGACCGTGCGGCAGGTGATGCTGGTGTTCAGGGAGTTTCCGGAGATCGAGCAGACGGCGGGCACCATGCTTGCGCCGTACGAATTCGGGTCGTCGTCGAGCGCCTACCGGTGGCGCGGCCGCATGATCGAGTTCGGCGTCACAGAGGTCACCGACGGCTTCGGCGACCTGCTGGGCCTGAAGATCGTGGAGGGACGCTGGTTCGGTCCGGAGGATCGCGGCCAGCAGTTCTCGCCGGTCGTCATCAACCGGGCGATGCGCGCGGAGTTGTTCGGGTCCGGCCCGGCGATCGGCCAGACCATCGACCCGGACCAGGAGCCTGGTCGTGCACCGCAGAGGTCGGGATCAGGCGCCGCTGCGCGCGACCCGGGAGTGCCGGCTCAGGATAAGCCGCGGCGCATCGTCGGCGTCGTCGAGGCCTACCGCGAGGACGGTGAATTCGACGGCACGAGAAACTACGCGATCTTCCGCAAGGACCTGGACGTGTTCGACGCGGCGGACCGCCGGAACCGGCCCCCGCGGAACATGCTGATCAAAGTGCGCCCGGGCACGACGGCGGACCTGCAGGAGCGGCTGATCAAGCGGCTGCAGGCGACGGCGCCGTCGTGGTCGTTCGAGGTGACGCCGCTTTCCGACATGCGGAGCAGCGCCATTCAGTTCGCGCTCGTGCCGCTGGTCGGCGTCGGCCTGGTCGCCGCGTTCCTGATGTTGATGGTCGCGCTGGGGCTGCTCGGCGTCCTGTGGCAGAGCGTGACGCAGCGGACGCGTGAGATCGGGCTGCGCCGGGCCAAGGGGGCCAACCGCGTGAACGTCCGGCGTCAGATCCTCGGCGAGATTGCGGTCATGACGACCCTGGCGCTGATCGCCGGCGTGCTCGTCGCGATTCAGTTCCCGCTGCTCGACATCATCTACTTCGTCGAGCCGCACGTCTACGCGATCAGCCTTGCGATCTCGGTGACCGCCATCTATCTTCTGACGTTGGCGTGCGGGTGGTACCCGAGCCGGATGGCCACGCGGGTCGAACCGGCTGAAGCGTTGCGATACGAGTAGCTGACGGCTATCAGCTGGCAGCTGGCAGCTGTCAGCTCTCAGCTGTCAGCTCTCAGGAAACGATGGCTGCCCGCTGCCCGCTGCCAGCTGCCAGCTATAGCACCCATGATCCTCATCGTCGACGATGACCCGTCTGTGACCGCATCGCTGGCCTTGCTGCTCAAGCAGGCCGACTACGCGTCCTATGCCGTGGCAGGGCCCGCCGACGCGCTGACGTGGCTCGCGACGAATCGATGCGACCTCGTCCTGCAGGACATGAACTTCTCCCGGAGGACCACCGGCGAGGAGGGCTTGGAACTGCTCGCGAAGGTGCGCGCCGCTCATCCGACCCTGCCCGTGGTGCTGATCACGGCGTGGGGATCGATCGACCTGGCCGTGCGCGGCATGAAGGCCGGCGCCTCGGATTTCATCGTCAAGCCGTGGGCCAACGAGCAAATCCTGCAGACCGTGCGCACTACGCTCGGCCTGTCGGCCGCGCCGCCGTCGCCCGGGCAGGCGCCCTCGCGCGAAGAGCTCGACGCCGCGTTCGACTTCGGCCACCTCGTCGGCGAAGACCCGCGGCTGCGCAAGGTGCTGCAGGTGATCGGGCGGGTAGCGCCGACCGACGCCTCGGTGCTCATCATGGGCGAGAGCGGCACCGGCAAGGAGCTCATCGCCGACGCCATCCATCGCAACAGCCGCCGCCGCGGCCGACCGTTCGTGAAGGTGAACCTCGGCGGCATCTCGTCGACGCTGTTCGAGAGCGAGATGTTCGGTCACGTGCGAGGGGCGTTCACCGACGCCAGGCAGGATCGCGAGGGCCGCTTCTCGACGGCCGACGGCGGAACGATCTTCCTCGATGAGATTGGCGATCTCGATCAGTCATCGCAGGTCAAGCTGCTGCGCGTGCTGCAGGACCGGACTTTCGAGGTGCTCGGCTCGAGCCAGAAGCGGACCGCGGACGTCCGGGTCGTCTCGGCGACCAACCGGAACCTGGCCGAGATGGTGGGCCGCGGCGAGTTCCGCGAGGACCTGCTGTATCGCATCAACCTGATCACCTTGACGCTGCCCGCGCTGCGCGATCGCAGAGACGACATCCCGATCCTGGCCTCACGATTCCTTCAAACGGTGAGCCAGGTGTACCGCCGCGACGGGCTCCGCCTGTCGGACGACGCAATCCGGTGGCTGCGGCAGCAGCCCTGGCCGGGCAACGTCCGGCAGCTGCGCCAGTCGATCGAACGCACCGTCCTCATCTCCGAGGACGCCGTGTTGACGGCCGCGGACTTCCGGCGGACGGCCGACATGGAGCCCGGCGACTCCGGCCGGGAGGTGCTGCCGCCGGTCGGCAGCATGACGATGGACGAGATCGAGAAGGCGATGATCGTGAAGTCGATGAAGCACCACGGCGGCAACGTGTCGAAGGTGGCCGAAGCGCTCGGCCTGAGCCGCGCGGCGCTCTATCGCCGGTTCGAGAAGTACGAGATCCCCGGGTGACCCTCAGGGCGAAGTTCGTCCTTTACCTCGTCGTCGTCCACGGCCTGATGGCGTGGGCCGCCGTCTGGCTGATTCGCACCAATGCCTGGTGGCTGTTCGCGGCCGAAGCTGTTTTCATCGCGTCGTTCTCCACCGGCCTGTTCCTGATCCAACGCTTTTTCGCCTCGCTCGACTTCATCCGCGACAGCGCGCAGCTGCTCGAGGACAGCGATCTGATGTCGCGCTACCGCGAGGTGGGGCAGCCCGGCATCGATCGGCTCGTGCGCGTCTACAACCGCATGGTGGACTCGCTCCGGGATGAGCGCGTACGCCTGCAGGAACAGCAGCAGTTTCTGGCGCGCGTGCTGCGGGAGTCGCCGGGCGGGATCCTCGTGCTCGACTTCGATGGCCGCGTCGAGATGGCCAACCCCGCGGCGCTGCGCCTGCTGCAGGCCGACGCCGCCGGCGTCAGCGGACGGAGCCTCGAGGAGCTCGACCGCCCACTGACGTCCGACCTGGCGGCCCTCTCCGAGGGCCGGTCCCGAGTGCTGGCGCTCTGGGGCGGGCGGCGGGTGCGCGCCGCGCACGGCACCTTTCTCGATCGGGGCTTCCGGCGCAGCTTCTACCTGCTCGAAGAACTGACGGAGGAGTTGCGCCAGTCGGAGAAGGCGGCGTACGAAAAGTTGATTCGGATGTTGTCGCACGAGGTCAACAACACCGTCGGCGCGTCGAACTCGCTGCTGAACTCGTGTCTCAGCTATGCGTCTCAGCTTCGTACGGACGATCGCACCGACTTCGAGCACGCCATTGCCGTCGTCATTGGCCGGACGGCCGAGCTCAACACCTTCATGCGGAGCTTTGCCGACGTCGTGCGGCTGCCGCCGCCGCGCCGGCAGATGGTGGCGCCGGAGGCGCTTGTCGATGACCTCACGCGCCTGGTCGCCGCAGAGTGCGCGAAACGGAACATCACGCTGCGGCGAGAGGTCGAGGCCGACGGCGCGCCGGTCTCGATGGACCGCAGCCAGATCGAGCAGGCGCTGTTGAACGTGGCGAAGAACGGCATCGAGGCGATCGGCTCCGGCGGGACGCTCACAGTGCGCCTGTCACGACGTGACGGGCGTCGCGTGCTCGAGGTCGAAGACACAGGGCCCGGCATCCAGGCGGATGTGCGCGACCAGCTGTTCACGCCGTTCTTCAGCACGAAGGACGGCGGCCAGGGCATCGGACTGACGCTGGTGCAGGAGATCCTCGCAAACCACGGGTTCGGCTACGCGCTCGACGGTCCCAGCGGGGGGCCCACACGGTTCACGATCGCGTTCGAATGATCGTCAGCGGACCCAGTGCCCGATCGAGAGGGCAGGGCCATCGATTGAAAGCCGGACGTCCGGAACGTGAGACACTGGGCGTTCGGAGGCAGCCATGACGATCGAAGGCCTGCACCACATCACGATCGGCGCGCTCGACGCGCAACGCACTGTCGACTTCTACACGACGGTGCTGGGCCTCCGGTTCGTGAAGAAGACCGTGAACTTCGACGATCCCACGACGTACCATTTGTACTTCGGCGACGCGAAGGGCACGCCAGGCACGGCGATCACCTTCTTCGAGTGGCCGGGCGTGCCGAGCGGCCGCCCCGGCATCGGCGGCACGCATCACGTGGCGCTCAAGGTCGGATCCGCTGATGCTCAGCTCAAATGGAAGCGCCGCCTGGCCGATCTCGGGCTGCGCGTGACGGGCCCCTTCGACCGCGTCTACTTCTCCTCGATCTACTTCCGCGATCCGGACGGCCTCATCCTCGAGATCGCGACGCTCGGCCCCGGCTGGACGGTCGACGAGCCGGCCGACCAGCTCGGGACCACGGTCATCGCACCGCCGCAGCACCTGGTGAAAGGCCATCGTGACGAGGACGCCATTCGCGCGAAGACCTGGCCCGAACCGGTGCCCGCGATCACGGCCGACATGTCCCTCACGGCCGGCATGCACCACATCACGGCGATCGGCTCCGACATGGGGGCAACCGACGCGTTTTACAGCGGCCTGCTCGGCCTGCGACGCGTGAAGAAGACTGCCAACTTCGACGACCCCGGGTCCGCCCACTGGTACTGGGGCGATGCGACTGGCCGGCCGGGATCGCTCATCACGTATTTCGAGCGCGACGCCACCAGGGAACGGCACGCCCGCATCGGCACCGGCCAGACGCACCACTTTGCCTTCGCGGTCAGGGACGAGGAGACGCAGCTCGAGTGGCGCGAGACGATCGCGCGCGCGGGCCTGCGCGTCACGCCGGTGATGGACCGCGTCTACTTCAAGAGCATCTACACGAACGATCCCGACGGGCACATCGTGGAGCTCGCCACCATGGGTCCGGGGTTCGCATCCGACGAGCCGGTCGAGACGCTCGGACAGGCGCTGAAGCTGCCAGCGTGGCTCGAGCGCGATCGCCGCGCCATCGAGGCGCGGCTGCGGCCAGTGACGCCGCCGCCGTGGCCGCTCGTCGCAGAGGTCTGATGAGCCTGCATCTGCGCATCGCGGGCCCACACCACGGTCTGCCGATTCGCCAGGCTGGCGCGCCCCTCGGCGGCGGCCGGGCGGTCGGCATTCTTCTGCACGGGCGCGGCGCATCTGCGGAGAGCATCCTCGAGCTGACCGACGGCCTGCGCGCTGACGGCGTCACGTGGCTCGCCCCCGAGGCAGCCGGCCACACCTGGTATCCGAACCGCTTCATCGCGCCAATCGAATCGAACGAGCCGTGGCTCACCTCGGCGCTCGACGCAGTCGGCGACGTCGTCGCGCAGGCGGAGATCGCGTCCGTGCCGAAGTCGCGAATCCTCCTCGGCGGGTTCTCGCAAGGCGCCTGCCTGGCGCTCGAGTTCCTCGTCCGCGCCCCCGCCCGCTACGGGGCCGTGGCCGGTTTGAGTGGCGGGCTGATCGGACCTCCCGGGACCGTGTGGTCGCAGTCGGGATCCGTCGACGGCACTCCGGTGTTCCTCGGGTGCAGCGACGTGGACTTTCACATCCCGAAGGAGCGCGTCATCGAATCCGCCGCCGTGCTGCGAGGTCTGGGCGCGGACGTCACGACGGTGCTTTATCCGAACATGGATCACACCGTGAACGACGACGAGATGACCCACCTGCAGGCGCTGGTGGACAGGCTCCTCGCCTGAGGCGATTTCCGTGTACGATGCGCCGGATGGGCATGCCCAGCGCGCGATGACCTCATCACAACGGAGACGAAACGTGGCTCATCAGGGATTGACACGACGGGAAGTGCTCCAGCTCGCCGCGGCAAGCGGCATCGGCTCGTTCATCGGCGGGGGCGCTCGCGCCGAGGCCGCAGCGCTCTCGGCGATCGGCGTACAGCTCTACACGGTGCGCGACCAGGTGACCAAGGACGCCGCCGCCACGATCAAGGCCGTTGCGGAGATTGGCTACAAGGAGGTCGAGGTCCTGCAGGACACGCTGCCCACGGTTGGCCCGCTGGCGAGGCAGAATGGCCTCACCGCCGTCAGCATGCACCTCGGCGGCCCGTTCATGGCCGGGCCGACATCGATCCCCAGCGGCAACGCCGATCTCACGGCCACGATCGAGTCCGCGAAGGCCGCCGGCATCCAGTACATCGTGATGCCATACATCATGCCCAACGACCGGCCGAAGGATGCTGCCGGGTTCACCGCGCTCGGCACGGCGCTCAACAAGGCCGGGGGGCAGGTCAAGAAGGCCGGCCTGCAGTTCTGCTATCACAACCACGCCTTCGAGTTCACGCCGCTGGCCGACGGCAAGCGCGCGCTGGACGTGCTGCTGGCCGCTGCCGATCCCGAGCTGTTGAAACTCGAGCTGGACGTGTTCTGGGTCAGCATCGCGGGGGCCGATCCGGTCTCGCTCATCAACGAGCACAAGGGCCGCGTCGCGTTGATGCACTTGAAGGACAAGATGAAGGGCGCGCCGGTGTCGCTCACCGAGTCGGTGCCGCGTACAACCTTCGTCGAAGTGGGCAGCGGCGCCCTGGACTTCCCGTCCATCGTGAAGGCCGCGCAGGCCGCCGGCGTGCAGCACTTCTTCGTCGAGCAGGATCAGACGCCTGGCGATCCGCTGGAGAGCATCAGGAAGAGCTATCAGTACCTGAAAACCTTGTAGTGCGAAGTTGGAAGTGCCAAGTGCTAAGTGGAGTGGGAAGTAGGAAGTAGCAAATTGGCAGTTGGAACCAGCACTAGCAACCAGGAACTGGTTTGGACAAGCGAAAGAAGGGCTATCTCTGGATCGCGCTCGGAGTGGTCTGTCTCGTCGTCATGGTCGGGGTCGCCGTTGTGGGCGGCCTTGCCTATGTCGTCTACCAGCAGTTCGCGCTCAAGCAGACGGTGATCGAGCCGGCGGACGCCGCAAAGGAGCTCGACCAGCTGCGCGCGGAGTTCCACGACCCGCCGCGTTTGCAGTTCGCCTGGAAATCTGACGGGCATCCCGACGTGACGCTGCGGAAGCCGCAGACGCCGTCCACCGTTTCACTCACCGCGATGCACGTGACGGCGTTCGATCCGAAGGAGCGTCACCTCGTGCGCGCGACGGTGCCGTTCTGGCTGCTCCGGCTGACGCCGGAATGGAAGATGCGCATGAACGGCGCCGAAATGATGCACTACCTGAACACGCCCGGCGGCCGGCTCACCCCCGCCGACATCGAGGCGCTCGGCCCTGGCCTGCTCGTGGACGACAAGCAGCCGGACGGGACGCAGGTGCTCATCTGGACGGAGTGACAGAATCCGCGCGACTCCCTTCAGCGGTGCCTGACCCGGTGATAGGCTGATCGCCTCCCCGGGCGGTTCTCCAGTGACGAAGCATCCCCTTGCCGGCCAGCCGGCGCCAACAGCGCTGCTCATCGACGTCGACGCCCTTCGGGACGCGTATTACACGCGTTCACCAGACGTCGAGGATCCAGCCCAACGGGTGAAGTTCGGCACCAGCGGCCACCGCGGGTCGTCCCTGCACGGCACGTTCAACGACGCGCACGTGCTGGCGATCACGCAGGCAATTTGTGACTACCGCACCGTCCAGCGCATTACCGGGCCTCTCTACATGGGCGCGGACACGCACGCGCTTTCCGAGCCGGCCTTCATGACCGCGCTCGAAGTGCTGGCGGCGAACCGCGTGGACGCGATGATCGACGCCTCGGGCGGCCCGGTGCCCACGCCCTCGATCTCCCACGCCATCCTGAAGCACAACAGCGGCCGCCCCGCGGGAATCGCGGACGGCATCGTGATCACGCCCTCCCACAATCCGCCCGAGGACGGCGGGTTCAAGTACAACCCGCCAACCGGAGGCCCGGCCCAGACCGACGTGACCCGCTGGATCGAGGACAGAGCCAACGACCTGCTCTTCGACCGCCTTCGGAATGTCTCGCGAACAGCCTACGAGCAGGCGCGGGTCGCCTCGACCATACACAAATACGACTACGTCGGCGCGTATGTGAACGATCTCGCGTCGGTCGTGGACATGGACGCCATACAAGGCGCCGGGCTGAAAATCGCCGTCGATCCGCTGGGTGGCGCAAGCGTCGGCTACTGGGCGCCGCTGGTCGAGCGATACGGAATCGACGTGGCCGTCGTGAACGACCATGTCGACCCGACGTTCCGTTTCATGACGGTGGACTGGGACGGCCGGATCCGGATGGACTGTTCCTCGCCGTACGCCATGGCCACCCTGATTGCACTCAAGGATCGGTACGACATCGCGTTTGGCAACGATCCCGACAGCGACCGCCACGGCATCGTGACCCGATCGGCGGGACTCATGAACCCCAACCACTTTCTGGCCGCGGCGGTGTCGTTCCTGTTCACCCGGCGACATGAATGGAAGCACGATGCGGCCGTGGGCAAGACCGTCGTGAGCAGCAGCGTCATCGACCGCGTGGCTGCCAGCCTGGCGCGACCGCTGGTCGAGGTGCCAGTGGGCTTCAAGTGGTTCGTCTCGGGCCTGCTCGACGGGTCGCTCGGTTTCGGCGGTGAGGAGAGCGCCGGGGCGTCGTTCCTTCGACGCGACGGCAGAGTGTGGACGACCGACAAGGACGGCATCGTCATGGACCTGGTGGCAGTCGAGTTGATGGCGCGGATGGGCCGCGATCCGTCCGAGCTCTACCACGACCTGACCGACAAGCTCGGGGCCACCGTCTACGAGCGCATCGACGCCCCTGCCACGCCGGAGGAAAAGGATGCCCTCCTGAAGCTGACGGCGGGTGACGTGACGGCGACCGAGCTGGCGGGCGATCCCATTCAGTCGGTCCTGACGACAGCGCCCGGCAACGGCGCGGCGATCGGCGGCCTGAAAGTGGTCACAGCGCACGGCTGGTTCGCGGCGCGCCCGTCCGGCACCGAGGCGGTCTACAAGCTGTACGCGGAAAGCTTCCGCGGGAGCGATCACCTGCGCCGCATCCAGGAGGAGGCGCGGGCGCTGGTCAGCCGGGTGCTCGCCGGAACGATGTCATGAAATCGTGACGCCGAGGGGGCACCCTTGGAGTTGGAACGGGAGAACTACCGTGACGGAGTTGAATCAGACCGTGGCCGTGCTGGACCCAGTCGTCCCGTTGACGGACAAAGAGCTGGAGCTGACGCATGCGTATTGGCGCGCGTGCAACTACCTTTCGGTCGGCATGATCTACCTCCAGGACAATCCGCTGCTCAAGGAACCGCTGAAGACGGAACACATCAAACGGCGGCTGCTCGGACATTGGGGCGCCAGCCCCGCGCTGTCGTTCGTCTGGGTGCACTTGAACCGGATGATCGTGAAGTACGACCTCGACATGATGTTCGTAGCCGGACCCGGTCACGGCGCGCCCGGCGTCCTCGGCCCCGCCTACCTCGAAGGCACGTACTCCGAGATCTACCCGGACAAGAGCCAGGACGCGGAGGGCATGCAGAAGTTCTTCAAGCAGTTCTCCTTCCCTGGCCACATCGGCAGCCATGTCACGCCGGAGACTCCGGGATCGATCCACGAGGGCGGCGAGCTTGGATACAGCCTGTCGCACGCGTACGGCATGGCCTTCGACAACCCGGACCTCATCGTCGCCTGCGTCGTCGGGGACGGCGAGGCGGAGACCGGACCTCTGGCAACCGCCTGGCACTCCAACAAGTTCATCAATCCGTCGCGTGACGGGGCGGTGCTGCCGATCCTGAACCTGAACGGCTACAAGATCGCGAACCCGACGATCCTGGCGCGCATCAGCCACGAAGAGCTGGAATCGCTGTTTGTCGGGTACGGTTACACGCCGTACTTCGTGGAGGGTGACGATCCGGCCACGGTGCACCAGCGCATGGCGGCGACGTTGGAGGAGGCGATCGGCGAGATCCGAAGGATCCAGCAGGCGGCGCGCGGGAACCAGGAACCCGGCCGCGCGCGGTGGCCGATGATCGTGCTGCGCACGCCGAAGGGCTGGACCGGACCGAAGACGGTCAACGGCCACAAGGTCGAAGGGTCGTGGCGGGCGCACCAGGTACCGTTCTCCGACGTACGCGACAACCCGGCCAACCTGCAGTTGCTCACGGACTGGATGCGGAGCTACCGTCCGGAGGATCTGTTCGACGAAAACGGCACGTTGACGCCAGAGATCAAGGCGCTCGCGCCGCGCGGGACCCGCCGCATGAGCGCCAACCCGCGCGCAAACGGGGGGCTGCTTCGCAGGGAGCTCGCGCTGCCCGACTTCCGCAAGTACGCCGTTGACGTCACGACTCCCGGCGGCGTGGAGTACGAGAACACGAAGCCGCTGGGCGAGTACCTGCGCGACGTCATGAAGAACAACATGACGACGTTCCGGCTTTTCGGCCCCGACGAGACCGCGTCGAACCGGCTGCAGGCGGTCTACGAAGCGAGCAGGAAGACGTGGATGGCCGACCTGCTGGCCGAAGACGCCGACGGCGGCGAGCTCGCCCGGGACGGCCGTGTGATGGAGATGCTGTCCGAGCACACGCTGCTGGGGTGGCTGGAAGGCTACCTGCTGACGGGCCGGCACGGTCTGTTCCACACGTACGAGGCCTTTGCGCACGTCATCGACTCGATGTTCAACCAGCACGCCAAGTGGCTCGACATCAGCAAGAACCACGTGCACTGGCGCGCTCCGGTCGCATCCGAGAACATCCTGTTGTCGTCGACGGTCTGGCGGCAGGATCACAACGGGTTCTCGCACCAGGATCCCGGTTTCATCGACGTCGTGACCAACAAGGGCCCTTCGGTCGTGCGCATCTACCTGCCGCCCGATGCCAATACGCTTCTTTCAGTCGCCGATCACTGCCTGCGCAGCAAGGACTACATCAACGTCATCGTGGCCGACAAGCAGAAGCACCTGCAGTTCACCACGATCGATGAGGCCGTCGCCGTCTGCACCAAAGGCATCGCGATCTGGAGCCGGGCGAGCACCGACATGGGCGAGGAGCCGGATGTCGTGCTGGCTTCGTGCGGTGATGTCGCGACGATGGAAGCGCTCGCCGCCGCGGCAATCCTGCGCGAGCGGGTCCCCGAGCTGCGGCTGCGCTTCGTCAACGTGGTGGATCTGTTCAAGCTGCAGCCGGTGTCGGAGCATCCCCACGGCTCGACCGAGCGCGAGTTCGACGACCTGTTCACATCGGACAAGCCGATCATCTTCAACTTCCACGGCTATCCGTGGCTCATCCACCGGCTCTCGTACCGGTTCAAGGCGCACGAGAACCTTCATGTGCGTGGGTACAAGGAGAAGGGCAACATCAACACGCCGCTCGAGCTGGCGATGCTGAACGAGACGTCGCGCTTCCACCTGGTCATCGACGTCATCGATCGGGTGCCGAAGCTGACCACGCGGGCCGCGCACCTCAAGGAGGAAATGAGGAACGCGATCATCGACAACATGCGTTACGCCCACGAGAACGGAATCGACCGGCCGGAGATCGTGAACTGGACCTGGCCCTACTGATGGGGTCTCGATTCAGCGGCGCTCCAGGATGGCCTCAAGGTGTGCCACGAGTTCTTTATCGCGCGACACGATCAAGCGATTCAGGTTCTTGAGGAAATGGAAGGGACGTGAGGCTGTCATGGGATCGGCCGTACTGCTCTTCGGCTGTCCTTCGAACGAGTACAAATAAGACGCTCCATCTCGTCGCTCCCGGATCTGCAGCTCATCGAACGACCGGGACTGCGGCAGGAACAGCGCCTCGAACACTCCGCGGCTAGTCTTGTAGATCGCCGCCCCCACCTCGCCCTCGAACAGGCCATTGATGGTGGATGGGCCAATGCAGGAAACGCTGATTCCGTCCTCTGCCAACACACGAGCCAGAGTCATCGCGTCCGAATAGGCCGGATCGGTCGGTTCCATGCGCGGCCAGTCGCCGCATCGTGCCGCTTGAGGAGTGTTCTGTGCGGCCGCTGGGCTGACAGCAACACTCACGAGGAGCGCGATTGCCGCGAGGAGCGAGTTCTGTCGGCCCGTCATCTTTCCGTGCCTTGGTTCAGAGTAGCGCTACGTCCATGCAACTGGGATGACCGATTTCGACGCTGCCGCCAGCCAGCACTCGGCCGAACTAAAGTTCGGCCCTACGACTGACGGTCGAGCTGAAGCTCGGCCCTACGACTTTCGCTCCGCCCTGCGCGTTTCCACTTAACACCTCGCACTTCCCACTTAGCACTTCTAGAGCCAGCCCTTGACCCGCGCGATCCGAGCGGCGTCGACGCGGTTCTTCGCGCCGATCTTGTTGATGGCCTCGGAAAGGCTCGCCGCTGAAGCATGGTCTGAGGTGGCGACACGGGTGTCGTCAATTTGCAAGAAGTCGCGATAGCGGCGCAGTCGCCGAGCGCGCCCGCGCTCAGGTCGCGCAAAACTGATTCGTTGACGGCTCGCAAGGCCCGCGAGAAATGTTCGGAGGGGGTTTCAGACCCTCTCTCCGACGATCTCCTTGAAGAGCGCGTCGGCGTTCACCGGGCGGCCGAGGAAGCGCTCGACCAGGTGCTTCGCGGGCTCCTCGCCTCCGCGGCTGAGGATGTCGCGGCGGAAGCGCCGGCCGACGACCGGGTCCATCACGTTACCGCCAAAGGCCGACAGCATGTCGAGCGCCAGTACCTCGGCCCACATGTAGCCGTAGTACCCAGCCGCGTAGCCGCTGACGATGTGTCCGAAGGTGCCGGGGAACGCGGTGTCCGGCACGTGGCCGAGCAGCGAGGCGGTCTCCATCCGTTCCCACACACGCATGGCCGGTTCCGGTGACGGACCGCTCAGCGCGATGTCGAACGACGCGTAGAGCCACTGTCGCGCGTAGAACAATCCCTGACCCAGCTTGCGGGCCGCCTCGAGTCGCGCCACCAGTCCGGCATCGATCGGAGGCGAGTCCGGAGAGACCACGCGCAGCCGTTCGAGGCTCTCGAGCCGCCGCGTCCATTCCTCGAAGATCTGAGACGGCGCTTCGACGAAGTCGCGCTGCACGCTCGTGCCTGCGTGGTAGCTGTAGGTCGTCTCGGAGAGCACGCCATGAAGGATGTGCCCGAACTCATGGAAGAGCGTCTCGACCTCGTCGTGCGTCAGGCCGCGTCGATCGAAGTTGGTGACAAGCACGCTGATCGGTGTGCGGCCGGCCTTTCGGCTGACACCGCGCACCGGCCAGGCAGCCGCGTGCGGAAACTTGCCCTCGCGCGGGTAGAGATCGAAGTAGATCCCGCCGACGAACGCGCCCGTTTCCGCGTCGTGGACGTCGTAGTAGAGGACTTCCTCGTGCCACACCGGCACCGGTGCCGCTTCGAACTTCAGGCCGTAGAGCGCGCCGCTCACGTCGAGAAGCCACGCGAGCGTCGGCGCCGGGGGGAAGTACGCGCGCAGTGACTCCTGATCGACTTTGTAGCGCTGCTCGCGGAGGCGCTCGCTGAGAAAGGGGACGTCCCATCGGTACACGGTCACGTCCTGCACCGGCGTGCCCGCTCGCTGCGCCTTCAGCGCGCGCAGCTCCTCGAGGTCCCGTTGCTCGCCCTGCTGGCAGGCGGCTTTGACGTCGCTCAGGAATTTCTCGACGGCCTCGGGCGTGCCGGCCATGCGCCGGCGGAGAACGAAGTGCGCGAAGCTCGGAAGGTCGTAGAGCCCGGCAACCTCCCGCCGCAGCGCGACGGCTTCGTCGAGGATCTCGAGATTGCGCGGCGTGCCGCGGTTCAGGTACCCGATGTAGTAGCGGCGCCGCGCGCTCTCGGACTCGGCGTTCGCCATGAAGGGGTTGAAGTCGGGATAGTCGAACGAGAGGAGATACCGTCCCTCGGCATCGCGCGGCTGTCGTGAGAGGTACGGCTCCGGCAGGCCCAGCATCTCGGCGGGCTCGAAAGCCATACGCGTCTGGTTGTCGCGCAGGTTGCGCGCGAACTCCTGGGCGAGCGCGGTGAGCTGATCGGCGATCGCCTTGGCGCGCGCGCGGCGATCGGGCGGCAGCGTGACGCCGGTGTCCTCGAACGACTCGACGAGATCCTTCCGGAGTTGCGTCTCGGCAGGCGCGGTGGGGCGAACGGCCTGCACGCGGCGATAGAGGGCCTCGTTCTGAAATATCTCCACTTGAAAACTCGACAGGCTCCGCACGGCGGCGTCGGCTGCGTCGCGCACGGACTTGTCGGGATGGACGTTGTTCAAGATGGCGATCGGCCCCTCGATGTTCTCGAGGGCAATGGCGATGGCGTCCCACGGATCGAGGACGTTGGTCGCCGTCACCTCATCGAGCGAAAGCGCGGTGATCCGGTCGAAGGCGGCCCGGGCATCGGCGAGCATCTGCCGGCAGGCAGCCTCCAGGGTGACGGCATCAAGAACGGGGAGCGTGACTCGAGACACGAAACCTCCGAGACGAAGCGCCGAAAGAGCGGGCGGCGGTATTATGGCCTGCATTGCCGGTCGTGAGGTTGCCTCGATGCGTCTGACACCGATTATTGCTGCTCTCGTTTCGATAGTTCTCGGTGGGGTGCGTGCTGAACAGTCACCCGACGCCACGAAGAAAATCGTCATGGTCACGGCCGAGGGCTGCGTAGATGGCCGTTCCCTCAGGATGGCCAGGCCAGGCGGCATCGAGGACGCCGATCTGATTGTGCAGCCCGTCTACCGCTTGAAGGGCAGCAAGCAGCTCGCAAACGACATCAAGGCGCTCGACGGCCGCCTGGTCCGCCTGCGCGGCGAGCTGACGGATCTCCCGGGCGAGCCGGTGGGCACGATGATCGGCGGCACGAAGCTGACGCTCGGCACCGGCCCGAACGATCCCCTCGCGCCGACGGTTTCACGGGCGCCGAGCCCGCCGACGATCGTCGTGCAGACGATTACGGCGCTCGAGGGGACCTGCGGAGCGTCACAGCCGGCGCCGGCCCCGGCCGCACCCGCGAAGGAGCAGCCGCCCACGACGGCCGCTGCGCCGCCACTGCCGCCGCCGAGCGCGCCCGCCGTCACCGGCCACTACATGTTCGCCTGGACCGGCGACGCGGCGAAGAAGGGCAACGACTTCCTGGCCGTGATCGATGCGGATCCGGCATCGGCCACGTACGGCCGGCTCGTCACCACGATCGGTACGGATCAACAGACGACGGACGCGCACCACACCGAGTATGTGATGCCGGAAGGCGGCCTGCTCTTTGCCAACGATCACTACTCCGGCCGGAGCTTCATCTTCGACCTGCGCGATCCCACGCACCCGACGGTGGCGGCTTCGTTCACGGACAGGGCGGGGTACATGCACCCGCACTCGTACGTGCGGCTGCCGAACGGGCACGTGCTCGCCACGTTTCAGCACGCGCATCACTCCACGAGCGGCAGCGAGCTGGGAGCCAACGGCGGCTTGGTGGAACTCGACGACAGCGGACAGGTTGTCCGCTCGGCCAGCAGCGCGGACGCGGCGTTCCCCGACGCGCTCCTGACACCCTACAGCCTGGTGGTCCTGCCCGAGCTCGATCGCGTCGTGTCCACGAACTCGTCGATGCACGACGACGACATCTTCAAGGGCGCGACATTCCAGGTCTGGCGCCTGTCCGACCTGAAGCTGCTCGAGACGTCGTACTTCGACGTGGGGAAGAACCGCTACGCGCACATCAGCCCTGAAGAGCCGCGGCTCGCCTCCGATGGATCGGTCTTCGTGCAGACGCTCGGCTGCGGGCTCGAGCGGATCACTGGAGTGCGGACGGACGAGCCCCGCTCGCAGCTCGTGCACACGTTCCCCGGCAACTGGTGCGGCGTCCCCACCATCGTCGGGCACTTCCTCGTCCAGAGCGTGCCGGCCACAAACGGCCTCATCGTGCTCGACATCACGAACGGCGCGGAGCCCGTGGAGGTGTCGCGCCTCAAGATCAGCGACACGTTCAAGCCGCACTGGACGGGATGGGACGCCGGGACAAGGCGGCTCGTCGTGACGGGATCCGAGCCGCGCCTCTACCTGCTCAAGCTGGACGAGCGCACGGGGGCGCTGACGATGGACGACGCGCTCCGCGACGCCGACGGCAGAAGCGGTGTCAGCTTCGAGAGCCGCCAATGGCCCCACGGCTGGACGGGGTCGGGCACGCCGCACGGCGTGGTGTTTTCGCGATAGCGCGCGCCGCTCGGCCTACTTCCCGTACACCTCGGCGCGCGTGTGGTAGCCGTCGCTGATGACGGTCACGTCGAGGTTGGTCTTGTCGACGGAGATCGGATCCAGCAGCCGCGCGCTCACTTCCTTCGCGCCGTTGTTGACCTTCACGAGGCTGTCGATCGACTGGCCGCGCCCCAGGCTCACGGCTGCGCCGGCAGCCATGCGCGCCAGCGAGCGGAGCGGCTTGTAGACCGTCATTTCCTGCGTGCCGGCCACCAGCCGCTGGCACGCGCTCAGCTCGGCGTCCTGCCCGGAGACCGGCACCTTGCCCGCGAGCTTCGCGGCGGTGAGCGCCTCGATGGCCCCGCTGGCCGTGCTGTCGTTCGAGGCGACCACGGCCGCGACGTTCTTTGTCTTCTTCAGCGCATCGGCCATCGCGTCCCTGGCCTTGACCGGGTCCCATCCCTCGACCCACGGCTCGGCGACAATGTGAATCGCGCCGCTGGCGACGAGCGGCTTGAGCACGTCCATCTGGCCATCGCGAACCAGGCGCGCGTTGTAGTCGGTGGGCGATCCGCCGAGCAGGACGTAGTTGCCCGTCGGGGCCTTGGCGACCAGCCGCTCGGCCTGCATCCGGCCGACCTTCACGTTGTCGAACGAAACGTAGAGCGCCACGTCGGCGTCGCGGATCAGGCGGTCGTAGCTGACGACCGGCACCTTCTTCGCGGCGGCGGCCTGGACGATCGCGCCGGCCTTCTCGAGGTCGGTCGGGACGACGACCAGCACTTTCACGCCTTCCTCGAGCAGCGCGTTGGCGTCGGCGAGCTGTTTGGCCGGGTCGCCGTCGGCTGACTTGACCACGACTTTGCCGCCGAGCTCTTCCACGCGCGAGACGAACAGGTCGCGGTCGCGCTGCCAGCGTTCCTCGCGGAGCTGGTCGAGCAGCAGCCCGATTTTGAGGCCCATGGACTCCGCCCGCTTCGGCGGGGTGGTCGTGCTGCCTCCACACGCCACGAGCAGCGAGATGAAAGTGATGGCGCCGGCGAGACGCACGCGTGGCATTGTGGCTCCTCTCGATGTCATGACCGCGACTTGTTAGCCTAGCGCTGCCGGTTCAGCGGTTCAAGCCTCAACGCTATACTCTCGCCATGTCCTCATTGCAAACATCATCCCGGGCCGTGGCCTCGGTCGACGCCATCCGCAATCGTTTTCCAGCACTCGCCCGGAAGTATGAGGGCCACCCGGTTGCCTATTTCGACGGCCCCGGCGGCACGCAGGTGCCTGCCAGCGTCGTGGAGCGGATGACAGATTACCTGCTGCACCACAACGCGAACACGCACTGGCACTTTCCGACAAGCCTCGAGACCGACGAGGCGCTCGATGGGTCCCGGCGGGCACTGGCCGACTTCCTCAACGCGGCGCCGAGCGAGATTGCGTTCGGCAACAACATGACGACCGTCACCTTCCATGTCTCGCGGGCGCTGGGCCGCGGGTGGGGCAGCGGTGACGAGGTGGTGGTCACCGAGCTGGACCATCACGCCAACGTCGCGCCCTGGCGCGCGCTGGCGCGGGAGCGCGGCGTGCAGGTACGGACCGTCCGCGCGAACGCGGAGACCGGTCAGATCGACTGGGACGATCTCGAGCGCGCGGTAGGGCCGAAGACTCGGCTGCTCGCCATGGGCGCCGCGTCGAATGCGCTCGGAACGATCAGCGACGTGGCTCGGGCCGCGAACCTGGTGCACGCCCACGGGGGCCTGATGTTCGTGGACGCCGTGCACTACGCGCCGCACGCGCTTGTGGACGTCAAGGCGCTCGGCTGCGATCTGCTGGCGTGCTCGGCGTACAAGTTCTACGGCCCGCACGTCGGTGTGTTGTACGGCCGCGCGGATCTGCTCGCGCAGCTCGACGTCCCCAAACTGGATCCGGCGCCAGACACGACGCCAGAACGGCTCGAAACCGGCACCCAGAATCACGAGGGCATCGTCGGCGCCGGCGCGGCGGTGGACTTCCTGGCATCGCTCGCGGAGACGCCGGGGCTCTCGCGCCGTGCCGCACTCGTCGAGTCGTTCGCCGAGCTGCATAGCCGTTCGCACGCGCTGGTCACGCGACTCTACGAAGGATTGTCGGCCTTGCCTGGCGTCACGGTATACGGGCCCGGGCCCGACAAGCCGCGCACGCCAACGGTATCGCTTGCGGTGAAGGATCGGCCGTCAGACGATGTCGCGCGCGAGCTGGTCTCGCGGGGACTGTTCCTCTCGAACGGCGACTTCTACGCCACCACCATCGTGGAGCGCCTGGGGCACGCCCGCGACGGCGTGGTGCGCGCCGGCTGCGCCTGCTACACGACGGAGGAGGAAGTCGACCGGTTGATCGATGGCGTGAGGCGCTGTTAGCGCGTCGAACCTCAGCTGGAGTGTCTCTTGACGCGCGCCTCGTCTCCTGCCTACTCTCGAACTGGTTCAGGCCCGCGCGGCATGTTTCCAGGAGGGTGCCATGACTCGAATCGTCGCGCTTGGTGCGATGTTGCTACTGGCGGGAACCGTCGCGATCAGCGCCGCCGAGAAGACCAAGACGGCCATGGGGAAGGTCACTGCCGTCAGCGGCGACTCACTCAGCATCATGAGCGGCTCTCAGGCGATGATCTTTGCGGTGGACGCCACGACGAAGGTCCTTGGAAAGGGCCTTGGAACGATGGCCAACGAGAAGAAGGCGAAGCACGAGCCGTTCACGATCACCGACGGCGTCGCCACCGATGACATGGTGAAGGTGACGTATCACGACTTGGGGGGCGGGAAGATGCACGCCGCTCAGGTGAACGTCGTCGAGAAGTCGATGAAGCCCCCGGCGGCCCCGAAGGACTAGTCGACCATCGCACGCTGCGGTGGCCGACGTGCCTTCCAGATGGCCGTGGCCGCCGCAGCCGCAACACGCATTCCTTCGGATCCAGCCCCCCAGGTCCAGGATGGCGTCGCCAGCAGGACGCCAGACTTTGCGCACGGTTACGCTGACATTCCTGACTCTGCTCCCCGAGCCCAGGCCGCTCTGAGCGTCGCCACAGGTCACATTCGTTCCGGCGTTCTCGCGGGGAGGTCGAACCTGGTCATGCGCGAGCATATTCCGGCCGTGCTTCACCGCCTGGAGCAGGCGATACCGGCCTCCGCGAGGCAGATGCTGAAACGGTTGATGCCGTCACTCGTCAGCCGGGCGCACCATCTCGCCCTCGCCGCAGCGCCCGGCGACTGGGCCCAGGCAACAGTAGCCGACGGCCCGCTTCGCGGACGCCGCTTTACGTGCCGGCTACGATTCGAGGCCGACTACATTTTCGGGACGCATGAACCACAAGTCACCATCTGGCTGGAGCGGCACCTCGGGGCGGGCCAGGTGATGTTTGATGTCGGGGCGCACGCGGGCTATACCGCGCTGATAGCGGCACAGATCGTGGGAGAGGGCGGGCGGGTAGTGGCGTTCGAACCCAATAGCGCGAACGCCGCACTGATCGCCGAAAACATCACGGCAAATCCCGATCTTTCGCGCCGGGTCCGGCTGGAGCCCCTCGCGGTGACCGATCGATCGGGAACGGCGCTGTTCGACGGGCGCGAGACGACCGGCCACGTTGCCGACCGGGGCTCTGCCGTGGGGACGGTTTCGCTCGATGGGTTCGTGAGGGCGACGGGCCTTGCGCCGGCACTCGTCAAACTCGATATCGAAGGCGGCGAGACCCTGGCTCTCGACGGAATGGGGGAGATGCTCAGCATCAGAAGGCCCGCGTTGATCGTCGAAATCCATGATGCCGCGGCACACGAGCGCTTCAGCCGTGCCCTCCATGAACACCGATATCGATGTTGGGTCGAGGACCAATCGGCGGAGCTCACCGCCATCGGCTCGTGGGAAGGGCGACGAGTCTTCCTCGCTTTGCCGGCATGAGTCTAGACTAGGCCATGCGAACCGGCCTGTGTGCGATCGTGCTTCTGATCGCCGCGCCGCTGACAGCCACGCCGCATAGCGTGAGCTTCAATCCGGCGACGCCCGTGGTGGAGGCGTACGACTTCGCCGAGCTCACCGTGAACGTCGCCGCGCCCGATGCGGCAAATCCCTTCACGGACGTGACGCTGAGCGGATCGTTTGGCAAGACCGGCGAGGTGGCGCGAGTGCCAGTCGAAGGGTTCTGCGATTCGAGCGACGGCAGCCTCTTCAAGATCCGGTTCGTGCCGACCTCTCCCGGCGACTACACGTATCAGGTCGCCTACCATCAGGGCGCGTTCGAGAAGAGCGCAACCGGCACGTTCCACGCCACCGACGGCCATCGTCGTGGCCCGATCCGCGTGGACAAGAGCTACCCGTGGCATTTCGTCTGGGAGGGTACGGGCGAGCACTACTTCTTCAACGGCACAACGGCCTTCTGGATCGCGGGATGGCGCGACGACCGCGTCATCGAGTCGATCGTCGATCGGCTGCGGCGCCTGAAGGTGAACCGGATACGGGCGCTCGTCAACGGGTCCGCCAACATCTACTGGGGCGAGCCGGTGATGACCGGCGACAACTTCAGCATGATGCTGCGCCCGTGGGTCTCGAAGGATCCCGACAGCTTCGACCGGCCCGGCATCGACTACACGCGGTTCAACGTCGCGTACTGGCAGAAATGGGAGCGCATGGCGCGGTACGCACGCGACCGCGATGTCATCCTGTCCGCCATCATCGACATCTCGACGCACAGCACCCAGGCCACCTCTGGCAGCGACGACGAGCGCCGGTACATCCGGTATGCGGTGGCGCGGCTCAGCGCGTTCTCGAACGTGACGTGGGATCTCGGCGACGATCTCGACAGCTTTCGTGACGAGACCTGGGCGCACGCGACGGGCACGCTGATCGAGCAGTGGGACCCGTACCGGCATCTGGCCACGAGCCATCCTGTGAACCGAGAGCACCAGGATCGCGCGTCCGACTGGTTCGGATTCACGTCGATACAGGAATGGTCCCGCCGACAGCACGCTCTGATGCTCGAGGAGCGGCAGATCCAGCTGAAGACAGGACGCATCATTCCGCAGGCCAACGAAGAATACGGGTACGAGGACCACTACCCGCACTGGGCGCCGCCGCCTCCCGGCGACTCGGCCGACACGCTGCGGCGCGTCGCCTGGGACATCGCGATGGCCGGCGCCTACGGCACGGCTGGCGAGACGTGTCGCCGCGGCACGAACATCTGGCCCGACACCGGTGGCGGCTGGATCAACGGCCGGAGCGACGACACGACGACGATGCTCAACGGCTACGCGCACATGGTGGAGTTCTTCACCAGCTTCGAGTGGTGGAAGGTCGAGCCGCACGACGAGCTGGTCACCGGAGGAGCGTATTGTCTCGCGAAGCCAGGCGAGATCTACGCGATCTATTTGCCGGACACGCGGAAGGTGACTGCGACGCTGGCCCCCGGCCGGTACGACGCGAAGTGGTTCAGCGCCGTCACCGGGGACGTCGTGCCGCTGCCCCCCGTGGACGGCGGACAATGGGCGGCGCCGGCGCCGCCCGGCGCGCAGGACTGGGCGCTGCTGCTCCAGAGACGCAGGTAGAACGGTCGTTGCGGGCTTCAGCCCGCCGTATCAGCGCGCCTTCGCCGCAACCGCCGGCTTCAGCGTCCACGCCTGCAGCTTTGCCAGCTCGACGATGTGCGGCGCGTGAAAGCCGTCGGGAAAGATCACCCAGCCCCAAAGATCCGTTGAGTCGTCGGCGACGTAGCGGTCGGCAGTGAAGTGCCCTTGTCGTATGGTGACATCCGCCGGAATGGCGCCGCCTGACGCGATGCGCTCGGTGACATCGGCAAGGGTCGCGAGGTAGTCGGTTGGCGACAGGTTCTGCGAGCCGATCCACACTTCATCAGGGATACGCCCATATGTCGCCAGGTATGCCGCCGTGTCCTTCACGGCGGCGCCGAAGGCGTCCCATGGCACCGACGCCGGCCTCACGCCGCCGATAGACGCACTGAAGCCCTGAGCGGGGCCGTAGACGTCCGTCAACGCGGTCGTTGGCGGCCACTGCTGGTTCGGCAGGTAGGAGGCCATCGCTCCCGTGAGCAGGACGAACGCGTCCGCGGCCGAAAGGGCGTAGCCATCGAAGCGTTGGAAGGTGATCTCCTGCTGTGTCTTCCGCGCGATGCCGACGAGGTCGTCCTTCACGAACTCATGTGTTCCGGCCTGATCCTCGAACAGGTGCGTCATCTCGTTCGCGGTCACGAAACGGACGCCAGGCTGCGTCTTGATGAACTGGATGTAGGCCTCGAAGTCGCCGAACGCGGTCTCGGTCTCCGCGGCTGGCCGCGTCCTGGGCAGCTTCCACTGGTCGCGCGGCGGGTTGGCGCCGTGGCTGAAGTTCACGCCGTCCCAGAACTCCGCGTGCACCCATTCCGACGGGTGGTAGTAGATGCTGATGGTGCCGCCTCCCTGCGCGCGCAGTTTTTCGTAGGCGGCGGTGAATCGCGCCTTGCCTTCCGGAAGACTGTTGCCGCCGGCAAGCTCCATCCGCGCGAGGTTCGACCGCATCTTGAAGACGTTCAGCAGCCGCGCGTAGTAAAAGGGTTGATCGTCGATGCCGACATGATCGGCCTCGTCCAGGTACATCCTGATGCCCATGCGCCGCAGCGCGGGGTAGGTCTGGGGCGCCCACGAGCTGCCGGGCTGTCCGTAGCAGCTGGGCGTCACGCCGAAGATGCGCTGGATGTCTCTCACGCCCGCCATCTCGCGACGGTAGAATTCGGCGCTGCCGTTCTCCCATCCCGCGTTCTGCAAGTAGACCGCCACCGTCGGCTGCTGGCTGTGCGTGTTCGAGTGGTAGCCGATCTCGTGGCGTTTCAGCGCGGCGATCACGTCGGTCCGGCGCCGCTGCTCCAGCACGCGGGCTTTTTCGCCGACGATCTTGAACGTCGCCCGCACGTCCAGCTTCGTCAGCAACTGCGCCAGCCGCAGGGTCGCGTCATCGTCTTGCGGGAGGATGTAGTCCTCTTCGTCGAACCAGAGCACGACGTACACGGGCGCCGGAGCCGGCGCGGGCTGGGTGCGGACACTTGCGGTTGCGACAAGCGCAAAGAGCGCAATCGCGAAGAGCTTCATCACAAGGGCTCCCTGAAAGTTGGCGTCGCTGACGAGCAGAACTGAAGTTCTGCTCAACAGGGATTACTGCCGTCAATGCTGATGTTGCTGAAGAGCAGAACTAAGGTTCTGCTCCACAGGTGTCACTGTAATGCTCTCTGCAGTGGACACGTGTGGCACAGGACTTTGGTCCTACGCTGCAGTGCGTGCCTCAGTCCTGTGCTGCGGTGGCGGCCTCGCCGTGATGCCAGGCGACGTGCTGTTCTTCGGCCTTCAATTCCGCACTGCGATCCGGCAGCGTCTTGCCCGTCAGCTCCGTGTAGACCTTGGCGACCTGCGCGGGGAAGCCGTCGCCGACATAGCGCGCGATCGAGGCCGTCTCGAGCAGCTCGCTCCGCATCGCCGGGATGGCGGCCTGCACCTGCGCGGATGAATGGCCCTTGCTCGCCTCGGAGACGACGCGCCGCAGCTCGACGAAGAAATTTCGCTGGTCGTCGAGCAGCGCCGCGCCGCCCAGCGGCCCGTGCCCGGGCCCGACGATGGTCGCGCCCACCTCACGCGCGCGGTCGAGCGTCTTGACCCACTCGCCGGTGTCGCCGTCACCGACGAAGTTGTAGGCGCCGTTCACGACGATGTCTCCGGTGAAAAGGATGTGTTCCTTCGGCAGCCACGCGACGCCGTCGCCGTGCGTGTGGGCGGTGCCCAGGTGCCTGAGCTCCACGCGATGCGCCGAGTCCTCGAAGAACAAGCTGTCCGGGAAGAGCACCGAGGGCGGCTTCAGCTTCGAGTCCTTCACGTCGGCGCGCTCCTTCGCCGATTCCTCCCAGCGGCCCGGGGCCGACCCGAACGTGCCGGTCTCGTACTTCTTCATCTCCTCGAGCACGCCCGTATGCGCGATCGGCACGGCGCCTTCGTCCACCCAGACCTGGTTGCCGTAGGCGTGGTCGCCGTGATGGTGCGTGTCGAAGGCGAAGCGGATCGGCTTGGTGGTCAGTTCCCGGATCTTCGGCAGGATCTCGCGTGCTCCCGACGGAAAGTTGGCGTCGACGACCAGGACGTAGTCGTCCAGGACGATCCACGCGTTGTTGCAGTGCCCCTTGCCGATGTCGCCCTCGTAGAAGTAGACGTCGGGGGCGAGCTTCTGCACGCGTCCGACTTGAGACGTGGACGGCTGCGACTGCAAGAACGCGACGGGCCCCGCAACCACGAGCAGCAACGCAAGCAAGCGCTTCATGGGGCTGAACGATACAACAGATCGGAGAACTGACGCAGCCGGGTCCTCTACATACTGACGATGTCGGGTGCTACAGGGACTGACGCTGTCGGTCCCGAGAGAAGTGATTCGCCCCTGGCACTTTGCACTTCCCACTTAGCACTGTTTTGTTGGTGGGCCCCCTGGGGATCGAACCCAGGACAGCCTGATTAAAAGTCAGGTGCTCTACCACTGAGCTAGGGGCCCGGCAGGAACGCTGATCGTAGCACGTGCACTTCAGGAGCCCGAAGCCCGGAGTCACTTCCTGCACACGAAGTTCTGCTCGTCGTCCGTGCTGCCCGACCCCTTGTAGAAAGCGCGCTGCGGATGCGGGCAAATAGGACGCGTCCGGACCGGTCGGCCGTTTGGGCCCATCTTCGAGCTGACCAGGCGCTCCGGGGCTTTGCTCTTTTCGACCCAATCGGTGATCGCGGTCAACCAATCGACTCTGGCTGGGCCCGATCCACCGTTGCAGTGCCCGACGCCGGGCAGCAGATAAAGCCGCGTGAACGTGCTCGCCGCTGGATCGCGCTGCCGGACGCGCGTGTAGTAGTTGATCGTGCTGACGGCATTCAGCGCCGGATCGGCCCACCCGTGCCAGATGATCAGTTTGCCCCCGCGCGCCTTCAGCGCGCTCAGATCGGGATTGTCGGCGTTCAGGATCGGCGCGATGGCCTTCGTGTCGCGCGCCCAGTTCGCGAGATCGTAGGTGGTGTAGTCCCAGTTCGGGTTCGCGAGCACCATGTACTTGAACAGCTCGGGCGCGAAGGCCATCTGCAGGCTCGCGGCCTGCCCGTTGGTGCCCGCCAGCAATCCCTGGTCGACGCCCGTGATCCACAGCCGCCACCCGTACTCGTCGTTCTCGCCGCCCACGGGCTGACCCGGGTAGATCGGCTGCATGCCAGCTGTCGCGGGAGCGTAGATGGCTGCGATGGCTTTTCGCTGCGCGGCGGTCAGGCAATCGGGGGCTGCCGTGTCGTTGGGACAGGCCTTCACCGCAGCGAGCGAGAACCGGCACGTGTCGGGCGCGCCGATGACGTGGTCGCGCACGCCGTCCGCGGCGTCGCACGCCTCGAGTGCCGCGCGTTCCATGAGCGCGAGGTTGTCGGCCGTGACCACCGGCGTCCGCACGCTGTCGCGGGTGGGGAACACCGCCTGGATGTTCTTGACGAAGCCGCCGGCGATGTTCGTGAAGTCGTACGCGGGAGCCCCCGCCACCAGGCCGTCGAAGTCCTGCGGATAACGCTGCGCCTCCATGAGTGCCTGCCGGCCGCCGTTCGAGCAGCCTTCGAAATAGGAGTACTGCGCGGCGCGACCGTAGTAGGCGCGGGCGATCGCCTTTGCGGTGTCTGCCGTGCGATGGACGGCCACGTGCCCGTAGTTGGCCAGGCGATCGGGATGCCCCATCGCCCAGCCGGCCTGGATGCCCGAGCCCTGATGACCCGTATCGGTGTCCGCGAATGCGTAGCCGCGCGCGACGGAGCTGAAGTCGTTGTCGAGCGATCCGGCGAAGCCGCCGTTGCCGCCCATCAGGAAGCGGCCGTTCCAGCCGTCCGGCAACAGCACCTGAAACCGGATCTCGGCGCCGATGACGCCGAGCACCTTGCAGTGCGGCACCGGGATGCCGTCCGGTTTCGCGGCCACGGCCTCCGCCGACGTGATGCGTGCGTCGGGCAGTGTCATCGCCGCCAGCGCTCCGCAGTTCGCCGACGCCCTCCTCGGAGTCGCAGGCGGTTGTGCCGGAGCGCTCGCTGCCGCGGCAAGGATGATCAACGTGGGAAGCACGGGTCCAGCCTGCAGCGCAACGCCGTAACTAGGTCTTCTGCCGTGCGCCGACGAAGAGCAGCGCGACGCCGGCCACCAGCATTGCGCCGCCGAGGATTGGCGGTACAGAGACATGCTTGGTGTGCTCCACCGTCGCCTTCAGGGGGCCGGCATCGATGACCGTGTCGTCCTTCTTGTACGAGAACCCGCCCGTCAGCAGCAG